>ERZ791927.141-NODE-141-length-81923-cov-5.767626_pt1 | contig 81923 bp, 80 predicted proteins | sample MGYA00510130_ERZ791927 | MGnify/ENA primary metagenome ERZ791927 (study PRJEB30046, sample SAMN00792055) | human gut metagenome | study: EMG produced TPA metagenomics assembly of the A metagenome-wide association study of gut microbiota in type 2...
TCCATAGCTAAAGCTTTTTGCCCACTGGCAGAGCCAGTGGTTGTCCTTCGAATGCAAACCCCGCTCTGACAGCCGTCGGAGCGGGGTTTCTGTTTTATGCAGTTTTCTGTCTGCGCAGGCTCAGCAAAAGGCATAGGAGCGCCCCAGCCCCGCCGTCACGCACCAAACAAGAACCGTGCCGTTCCAACCGAACGTTTCGGATACTTGTGCAAACACATATGTCGACAGGGCACTGCCGATATATACGCAGCCGTTAAAGGCGCCGGTATAAAAGCCGAGATGCGCTGCATCGCCCATCTGCCGCGGCAGCATGCAGGTTTGCATGAAGTTGATCCCATGCATCGGTCCAACGACCAGCGAAAAGAGCAATATCGCCGGCACGACGCCGACCGATGCCGTAGGTGATGAATGCACCTGTGACGGCAACCGAAGCCGGCGTTGCCGCCTTTTTGAACAGGCGTTTCATCTCGGCGGCGGGCAAGTGCTGCAGCACCGCGCGGTATTCCTCCCGCGTCGGCGCGATCAGTCCGCAGGTGAGGTCTTGTGGAACGGGAGCGGCATGGACAGCACCGCATCCAGCCGTTTCACCCGGGCGTTTACACGGGTCTCGGTGTTTTGCAGCTCGTCCTCGGACAGCGTATAGCCGCGCACGTGAAAATATGTGATGGGAATCACGATGAAATCGAAAGCGGAAAAGCGCTCTTTCGAAACGCCGAGCGTCAAAAAGCGGTCAAGCTCCGTTTCGCAGCCGAACAGAAACCACACGCCCTCTGCCTGCGGCAGGGGCAATGCTGCGCTGATGTGCGCAAAATCCTGCGGGGCATACCGGGACGATGCCCCGGGGACGGTCTCGTCCCAAAAGTGGTCGGTGAGACAAACGGTTTTCAGCCCGTTTTCCTGCACATAGCGCAAAATGCGCGCCGTTGTCTGCGCAGATCATTGGAGCAGGACGAAAGCCTTGAATGAATGTGCAGGTCGCTTCGACCGTGTATCGCATGACATCATCCTCATCCGATGTGTTTTTTCAGATACTGCAGACCCCACGAAAGCGCCGTGAGCGTGTCCTCGGGACCTTCGAATTCCACGGACACCCAGCCGTCATAGCCGGCATTTTTCAATATATCCAGGCACTGCGCCACCGGCACGATGCCGTGTCCCACGACCGTGCCGCGCAGAAAGTTTCTGCCCGCGGTCGGGAAAAAGCCGTCAACCGCTTCGCCCTTTTTGAGCAGAAAATCCTTTGCGTGCACATGGAACGCATAGCGCGCCGCCGTCGTCACCGACAAAACGGGATCAGCTTCCGCGCACAGGAAGTTGCCCATATCGCACAGCCAACCGTAGTTCTCATGATGCACCGCACGAATGAGCGCTTCCACCCGCTCCGGCTTTTGGAAGATAAAGCCGTGGTTTTCCGTGCAGGTGCGGATGCCCTTTTCGGCGGCATATGCCGTCACGCGACGGATATACGGCACCATACGCACGACGGCGTCCTCCCAGTTGAAAAGCGGATCGTTCGGCAGACCGTAGCACACATCGTGGCGCAAAAGCTTTGCGCCGAGCGCTTCGCAAACGTCGATCTTGCGGCAGACCGCTTCGACCGTTTTTTCGGGATCGTCCGCCATAAAGTCCGCACTGACCGTGTAGGCAATGACGGCAAGCCCGATCTTTTCGCAGTGCTCCCGAATTTCCGCCGCTGTTTTCAGCGGATCGTCGCCCTCAAGATCAATAAATTCAATGCCGGCAAAGCCCAGTTCCTTTGCCTTGTCGCACAACGCGAGATAACTGCAGCCGGTCTGCTTTCTGTAGGCTGCAAAACTATAACTGGAAACACCGATTTGCATACACTCACTCCTGTTCGATAATGACTTCGTGTCCGCTTGCGGCAGAGGCATAGGCGGACTCCAGAATGCGCATCAGCTGCACGCCGTCCTCTGCAGGCGACTTGCACGCCTTGCCGAAGAGGGCGCAATCCACGAAGTGAGAAACCTCGTTGCAGAACAGGTTTTCAAAGGAAAGCGCCGTTTCCGCCTCAAGTGTCACGTTCGTCATATAGCCGTTCTGTTCGGAAAAGAGCTTCAGCTCGGGGTTGATGCATGCGCCGCCCTTGTCGCCGAACAGCTCGATCTTGCCCTCGGGCTTTTCGATGTTCAGGCTGAAGCTGGTCTCCACATTGAGCACCGCGCCGTTGTCAAAACGGATCATTGCGCAAGCAAGATCCTCGACGTCGCACTTTTCGCCCTTCACATGATCGGAAGCGAGATACGGTGGTTCGGTCTTGAGGTTCGCGCGGTTGCCCAGCTTGTCGGCGGTCACGGCATAGACGGAGATCGGCTTCGGGTTGCCCATGGCATAGCGCACAAAATCGATCACATGCACGCCGAGGTCGATGAGCGGTCCGCCGCCGGAGCGCGCCTTGTCACAGAACCAGCCGCCGGGGTTGCCGTTGCGGCGCAGATAGGTCGCCTTGGCATAGTAAATATCGCCCAGCGCATCGCTGTCAATAAACTCTTTCAGGATGTGCATATCGTTGCCGTAGCGGCGCACAAAGCCGATCATGAGAAGCTTTCCCGCGCGTTCTGCCGCCGCTTTCATCTCCTCCGCCTGTGCGGCATTCAGCGCCATCGGCTTTTCACACAGCACATGCTTGCCCGCATTGAGCGCAGCAATGGCACACGGCGCATGAGCGCAGTTCCAGGTGCAGATGCTCACGGCGTCCAGCTCCTCCAGCTTTACCATTTCCTCGACATCGGTATACAGACGGGTGATGCCGTATTTTTCGCCGTTCTTTTTCAGACGTTCCTCGTTGATGTCGCACAGCGCATACAGCTCCGCATGCGGATCTGCCAGATAGGCAGTGATGTGGTTTTGCGCAATGTTGCCGACACCGACAACGCCCACTTTCAGTTTCTTTTCCATTTTCAGCACTCCTTTATCGTCTTTTTCAAAAATGCAACCGCCACGCCGATGTCGGCGGCGGGATTGTCCCCCACCTCACGCTCGACGGTCAGATAGCCTTTATAGCCGATCTCTTCCAGCGCCCGCAGATAGGCGGGGAAATCCACCGACCCTGTGCCCAGCGGCACTTCCTCGAAAAACGGAATGTTCTTCATGTCCTCCGGCATGGGAGTCACGCCGTAGATCTGCTCGGGATCGCCCTTCTTGAGCATGTTGCCGTCCTTGGCGTGAGTGTGGACAATATACTTTTTCAGATTATGTACCGCTCCCACAGGATCGTCTCCCGTCACCATCACGAGGTTGGCGGGATCGAGATTGACGCCGACGCCCGTCGATCCCAGCTGATCCAAAAAGCGTTTCAGCGTGGCGCTCGTTTCCGGTCCGGTCTCAATCGCGAAATGCGCACCCATGCTGTCGGCATACTGGCTCAATGTGAAGCACGCTTCCGACATGATCTTATACCGTTCGTTTTCGGGATTGTTCGGCACAACGCCGATGTGCGTCGTCACCACATCGGTGCCGAGATCCTGCGCCAGATCCAAAATGCGCTTGGATTTTTCGATCAGTGCGGGATTTTTCTCCCGATTGCCGAAGCCTTTGCCGAGATCGCCGCACAGCGCCGAAAAGACCAATCCGCGCGCTTTCACCCTTTTCAAAAGCTCTCTGCGCTTTTCGGCAGTCAGCGCGTCGGGCGTGTGGTTGCCCGACACGGCATACATCTGAATACCGGAAGCACCGAGCGCTTTTGCAGCATCCAGCGCCTCGTCGGTGGGCAGACGAAAAGAGTCGAGCATGACACCTATCGGAAACGTATACATAAGCATCCTCCAAACTTTTTCTTGATTTTACTCTAATTGCATCATATACTGTATTTGAGCAAAATACAATGCGCTTTTTAGTCGAAAATTTGACCGATATTGCTTTTTGGAGAAACAGCATGGATATACAATACGAAAAACATGAAAATCGCCTCTTTCTGGGAAAGCTGTTGCCCTTTATCTTCCATCGGGACACGCTCAACGACACATGGGGAATGCTGCACTGGCATGAAAATCCCGAATTTCTCCTTTGCCGCAGCGGGAAAGGGCGCGTCCTGATTGCCTCCGACTGGTATGCCTTTTCGGCGGGGACGCTGCTGTGTGTGCCGCCCGGTGAGCTGCACCGTGTGGAAAACAATGCTGCAGAGACGCTTCACTATGACTGTCTGATCGTGGATGTCAACTTCTGCAACGAAAACGGGCTGACGGATGAACAGATACATTTCACCACCGACGCGAACGATCCCATTGCAACCAAGCTGTTTTGCGATGCCGCCGACGCCTGTGCCGCCGCCTACCCGCCGCTTGACGTGCTGCGCATACGCGTTGCCGTTTTGCAGTTTCTTTTGTATATGGCACAGCACCATGCGGCAGCGCTGATCGGCGTCAGAAGCGACAGCGCATCCGCCGAGGTGAAAAAGGTCATGCTGTATGTCAAAAACTATTATGCCGACCCTCTCACGCTGGCACAGGCAGCGGAGATCGCCGGCTTCAGCCTTTACTATTTTTCGCACGAATTCAAGCGGGTGACCGGCATGAGCTTTCTGCACTATCTCCATTCCGTGCGCATCGAGCGCGCAACCGCGCTGCTGCAGGAAGGCGTCGGCGTGACCGAGACCTGTTTTCGGTGCGGCTTCAAGGATCTCAGCTATTTTTCCCGCACCTATAAAAAGCTCACCGGAAAAGCGCCGTCGCGCGTGCGTTCAGGCGACGCAGAAAACACGCCGTAAGGGCAAAACCCTTACGGCGTGTTTTCATGTTTTATTGTTCTATATCCTCAAAGAAGGTGCAGCCGCCCTTGCCGTTGCGCTTTTGGTGATACAGTGCAAGATCGGCGCGCTTGAACACCTCGCTGTAGCTGTCACCCGCCTTACAGAGAACAGCACCGACACTCAGAGATACGGTCGGCTCTGCACCGTTTTTGCACAGCACGCTGCCGCTCCACGCGGCAACGCGCTTTTCGACGGCAGCCGCCGCATCCGCGCCGCGCACATCCAGCCACACGGCAAATTCGTCGCCACCCAGCCGACCGACCGTTTCCGTTTCTGCCAGCGTCTCTGTGATCTCATTTGCCAGGTGCCTCAGCACCAGATCGCCGGTGTCATGCCCATAGGTGTCGTTGATCTGCTTGAAATCGTCCACATCCAAAAAGAGAAATACGCCGTCCGCTCCCGCCGTGTCCAGCTGTGCGGTCACAAAATCCACCAGTGCCCTCCGGTTACCGATCTGTGTCAGCGGATCGATGTTTGCTTTTTTGCGCAGTGCCGCTTTCTCCCTCTTCTGAAGAGAAAGATAGGCGTTGAACACCCGCGCCAGATACCGCATTTCCGCCGTTCCGCGTTCTTCCATCGACTGCCCGCCCTCGACGGACGCGATATAGTCCCGCAGCACCACCGTGACTTTTTTATACAGCACGATCGCCATGAGCACCACCAGTACATTTCCCGTCACCGTGATGATGTGCAGATAGTTCAGCGAATGCTTGAAAAATCTTGTCTCGCGGATGACATGACGCTGTGCCACCGCCAGCACATCCGTCTGAAATGCGTTGATCTTCTGATAGATTCGCTTTTTATAGGAATTATATTCGCTGCCGTGGACAAGATGCTGCGCAAGCGCCTTCTTTTCGGCGGAGGTTTTCTGCATCTCCACAGCCGACAGCTCATAGCTGCGCACCCGCTCCGGCGCGGTGCCGATCGTGCCGTTTGCCTGTGCAATCAGAGCAAATGCGTGCGTTTCTCGCCGTGCCAATTCATCCGACAGCACCAGCGCCTCCCGCAGCGAAGAGCAATCCACCGCATAGGACTCTGCCCTCTCCAGTTCCCGTTCGCGCAGCCTGTTGTTGATGATGCTGTAATACTGCCGCAAAGCGGACGAAGTCGCGGAGTCAACATATTCATCGGCGCACAGCGTCAGCGAGTCCGACTCGCCTTGCAGCGTATTGGCGGCGTCATTACACGCCACCAGCATCTGCTGCGCCTGTATCGCCGTGTCGTAATCCTTCTGGAGAGTGTGGTGAATCGCCATAACGCCGACGGAGAACACCGCAACGATCAGCACAAACGACAGATTGATCGTCAAAAGGCGTATGTATTTTTTGTCTTTCTTCTTGCGCACAATAACACCCTCTTGTGATTTCCTGTGCAGATTATCTGTGCAAGCCGAAAACGCTGCCCGCTTCCAGCCTGTCGCTGCCCTCGTCTGTCTTGATCGTCTGCTGCACCATCGCATCGATCTCGCGGATGATGGCGCCTTGATCCGCTTCGATCGCCGCCATGTCCTGTATCGTTCTGCCGGAGGCTTCGCCCAGCGCATCCAGCCGCTTTGTTGCGTCGTTGCAGAGATTTATGAGCGCTTCGCGCTGTTTGTTCTGCATCTCCGTCACGGAGTCCACAATGCCCGCGACCTCTTCTCTGTAGGCGCGCATACGGTCGAACATGATGTTGGCATATGCCTTGATCTTTTCGCTGACGGCTTTGTTTTTGTTTTCCATATCCCGATAGGCGACGGCGAAAATGATGCCCAGCTTATCGGTCGAATCCGCGTTCTGCGCCGTTTCGGACAGCTCACGGTGAAGCGCGTCGATCTGTCCCTGATACGTCGCCTCGTTGTCCTGCAGTTCCTCGATGCGGTTTTGATAGTCCGCCTCGCGCGCTTTTGCTTCTTCCAGCTGCTGCCGCAGGGTCTCGATCTCCTTTTTGTCCATGTCAAGGAGCTTTTCGCGGTCCTCCACCGAACGGTTCAGCTCTTCCACCGAGGATTTCAGCGTGTCCACCTCGTCGGTGAGCGCGGAATTGTTCTGATTGAGATAGTTGAAATAGTTGTCTGTCTCCTTGCGATTGTACCCGAATAAGCTGACCTTCATTGTTGACCCTCTCCTTTTTTCATGGCAGTGTTGCCGATCACGCGTTCAAACTGATCGGAATTCATCGGACGGTAGAAATAAAATCCCTGGACATATCTGCACGCGTGTTTTCTGAGAATGTCGAGCTGCTCGGACGTCTCGACACCCTCACACACCACACGGACATGCAGGTTTTCGGCGATGTGCAGCACACTTTCAAAAATGCGCACGCCGATGGCGGTGGACAGATTATCAATGAGACTTTTGCCGATCTTGATCATGTCCACAGGATAATTCTGCAGGTCGTCAAAGGATGTAAAGCCCTCGCCGAAATCGTCAAGCAGAATGCGCACCCCCGCCGCGTGCAGCTCCTCTAAGTGGAGCTTTAGGGCATACAAAATGGTGTCGTCGCACTTGCCCTCCAGCACCTCCACCGCAAAAAACGCAGGCGACACATCGTATTTATCCAGAGTTTCCAACAGATGTGCGACAAAGTTTTCCTGTGCGATGGTCTCGCGCGAGAAGTTGACCGACAGATATTGCAGCTGATCGCACACCTCGCGGTGCGCCGCCAGCCACCGACAGCTTTTTTCGAGGATACAGCCGTCGAACTCCGCGCTCAGCGCCTGCCCCTGTATCACCGGCACAAAATCCGTCGGCGGGATCACCTTTGCGTCGGCGCTCAACCGCGTCAGCACCTCACCGCCGATGACCGCGCCGTCGACAATGTCCATGACCGGCTGGAATTCGAGAAAGAAGTTGCTGTTTTCAATGCCGGCGCGGAACTGTTCCTCCATCTGCGCCTTGTTGTCATGCGCCTTTTGCAGGTGATAGTCCCACGCGAGATACGCCAAGCCCGCGCTGCGTGCCTGCAGGCAGGCGAGCTTTGCGCGCGCGACCGCCTCGTCAAATGTGATGCCGTCCGCAGGGATCAGATAGGCGCCGACGTGCAGCGTCACCTTCGGCAGCTGCGGCTTCATGCGGGAAAACAGCAACAGTTCCCGCGCAAGCTGTTCCGTGCACAGCGTCAGCTGCGTCTCGCCGAGACGGGTGAGAATGACAAAATCGGTGGCGGAAAAGCGGGCGATGCTGTTTTTCGACGGCTCAAAGGAAGTGATGAGCAGCTCCGCCACATGATCATATACCTCGCGCAGCGCTTCCTCGTCATACAGCGTGCCGCCGCTTTCTGGCGGCGCCGTTTTGACATATAAAACGCTGCCGGGAATGCGCATGCTGCGCCGCATGCGGTCATAGCACCGCTGCACGGCGAAAACCGTTTTGAAGTCAGCGGGCGCTTTTGCGCGAAAGCTGCCGAAAGCCCTTGCGACGAACCAGCCGCCCAAAATCAAGATGCCGACAAACAGGCACGCCGAAAGTGCCAAAAAGCCGTATCCGAAGCTATCCATTGTCTCTCACCTCCCGATGGCAGAAAAGCGTCCTTGCAGCCGCTTTGCGATCCGCCGCGGCACGACGCTTTCTGCGCAGAAATTCCGCCGCAAAGCGCAGCCCTCCGAAGCGCAGCAAATACAGGGTTTCCCGTTTGTTAAAGGGAAATGTGCGGCGCAGCCCCGCCAGAATGTCCATCACGGCATAGGTAATATACCGTGCGGGCACAAACCGCGTGCGGCGGTTTGCCGCCATGATCTCCCGATAAAAGGCGTGCACACCCCGCAGATCACATGCAACGGGGAAATAGATGTGATCGATGAAAAACGCCATCTGCTCTGCCGTCGGCAAGAACAGATGCTTTTCATAAAACGCCCGCTCAAGGTCGGTCACCTCTTCTGCCTGCCTGTCCTTTGTGGACGCAGAGATGGAAGCGACGTGCAGACGGTAGAGCATCAGATACGCATTCTGACAGACGATCTCGACGCCGCTTGTCAGCATGCGCATCCAAAGATCCATGTCCTCGCTGCAGGTGCGGGCAGGGTCATAGGCAAAGTGCCGCATCACTTCGCGGCGCGCGATGACGCCGGGGTGCAGCACGGGATTGAAAAACAGAAACCGCGCCCGCACACTGTCGGCATCGCACCGACTGCCCATGCCGCACGGCGTCAGCGTTCCCTCGCACAGCGTGAAAAACTTGCAATAGGACACACCGACCGACGGATGCTCCCGCATGAACGAAAGCTGTTTCTCAAAGCGGTCGGGCATGCAGATGTCGTCCGCATCCGTGCGCACGATATACTGTCCGCGCGCCAGCGCCACACCGCGGTTGAGCGACGCCGCCAGCCGCAGATTTTTCTCGTTTCTGTATACCCGCAGCCGCTTATCCCGCGCTGCATATTCCTGCAGCAGGCGGGGCGTTGCATCAGTGGACGCGTCGTCGATGATGATACATTCGAAATCGGAACAGGTCTGGGCAAGGATGCTGTCCAGCGCCGCCATCAGATGCTGCTCCCCGTTATACACCGCCATCACCACCGAAAGCGTCGGCAATTTTTGTTCCATAAAGAACCCCCTTAGTGTTTCAGGCGGGCACAAAGCCGCAGAAAATGATAGGCAAGCGCAATGCAGCCGCGCCGCAGCAGGAAAAGCGCCGCACGGCTTTTCGCCGTGATGCCGCGAAAGCGGGCGCGGGAAAGGGCATCGGCAAACACGCCGCTTTTCAGCGTCTTTGCCGTTTGCAAAACCGTTTTGTCCCCCGCCGCTGCGGCAGTTGCCAGCAGGACAAAGCCCATGAACGCGCCATAGCGATCCACCGCATCCGCATACCCCGCAGGCGCCTTGACGTCCTGCGTGTGCAAAAAGCGGATGCCGCATGCGACCTGCGCAAAGTGGGCGGCGTCATACTGCCGCGACATGGAGTCATCGTGGCAGCGGCAGAAATACACCGCCGCGTCCGACACATACACTCGCCCGGCGTCGAGATAGGTGGGGATGAGGCAGCAGACATCCTCGCCCATGGCAACGTTGACGGGCACTGCCGTCTGATGCGGCAGCGTCACCGCCTTTTTGAACACCTTGCACCACAGGAAATAGTGCATATGCTGCATGTTCTCGGTCATCAGCATCCTGTCGGTGACAACTTTAAGCGCTGACCCCGTATACAGTCCCGCCGCAAGCGGTTCTTCGTCCCGTTCGGTGCGATCGCCGTGCACAAAGTTCACGGCAAAGGTCAGCACATCGGGGTGATGCTGTTCAATGAGAGCGTGCGCCGTTTCAAAATAGTCGGGAGCAAGCCAGTCGTCGCTGTCCACGTGGATGACATATTCCGCGGCGGCGACGGCGATCCCCGCCTGTCGGGCGGACACCAGCCCGCCGTTTTCCTTGTGGATGACCGTCACGCGTACATCCTTTGCGGCATAGGCATCGCAGATCGCGCCGCAACCGTCGGGCGAGCCGTCGTCCACCAATATCACTTCGAAGTCCGCAAACGTCTGTGCAAGGATGCTGTCCACGCACTGACGCAGATACGATTCGGTGCCGTATATCGGCACGATCACGGAAAAATACATACCCTATCCCCTACTTTTGAGCTTCACAAGCAGCTTTTGCAGACCGACAAGCGAAAAGCGCATCGTCGCAGCAAATACCGCCTGTGTGAACGGCAGCTGCCGCCACGGATACCGCCGCAGCACCTCCTGCAGCCGTTTTGAGCGACAGATCGCAAGAAGGCGCGCGTTCAGCTGCCGCCGCGTCAGCGCATTTTGGTCTGCAAACTGAATTTCCTGCATGCATGCAGCGCGCGCATATGCCTGCAAAAGACGGTCGGTATACAGGCGATAGGTCTCCTCAGGCACCCGCTTTTCAAGGCAGCGGTTTATTTTGTCGACCAGCAGCACGCATTTTTCAAAACGGTCCGCGCGATAGCTTTTGGAGAGTGAGGCGCCGTTGCGGCAATAGTGATAATAGGCGCCCGTGATGCCCACGGCACGATCGATCCTGTCGAGATAGGCAAGAACGAAAAAGAGATCCTCGCTCGTCGCCTCGCGGTCGGACGGATAACGGACAGCATGCGTGCGGATAACATCGGCGCGATAGAGATTTTTGGCACTGCTGAAGCCGTATTTGCTGTCCTCGCGGTCACCGGGGCGTGCGCCGGAAACCTCCAGCATCAGACGGTCGATCCCCGCCTTGCCCTCAAAAAACGTTTCGCGCTCAAAGCAGTGGAGATACTGCACGTCGTCCGCCTTGGCGACCATGACGCCGCCCTCGCAGCAAAGCCCGCCCATCACAAGCGCCGCGTCATATGCCACGGCGGCGGTGTACAGCCTTTCATACATTTCGCTGTCCACATAGTCGTCTGCGTCCACAAAGCCGATATATTCTCCGCGCGCCATCCCGATCCCCGCGTTGCGGGCAAAGCCCGGTCCGCTGTTTTCCTCGTGCAGCACCCGAATGCGCGCGTCCCGCTGTGCCCATTCGTCGCACATGGCGGGGCAGGCATCCGGCGAGCCGTCGTCGATGAGCAGAATTTCGATGTCGGAAAGCGTCTGTCCCGTAAGTGAGGTCACGCACCGATCAAGATATGCCGCTGCGTTATACACCGGCACGATCACACTGACTTTTATCATGTCTGTTTTTCCTTCAATGTCGCATAGATTTCAAGCAGCTCGTCGCCGTAGTCCTGCACGGTCGCGGTGTGTGCCTTTCGGCAATTCTCCCGCATTTCCTGCAGATGCGCCGCATCCGCCACAGTCTCTTTGACGGCGGCGGCAAAATCCGCGGGAGCGGCGGAGCGCGCCAGCGTTCCCGTCACGCCGTCTTCCACCAGCTCCGCCATGCCGCCGTAGGGCATCGTGACGCTCGGCGTGCCGAGTGTGCGCGCTTCCAGAATGGACAGCGGGCAGTTTTCAAAGCACACAGAGGGCACGGCAAGTGCCGCAGCACAGGCAATGTCGGTCTTCAGCTCCTCGCCGGTCAGAAAGCCCGTCAGCGTGACGTTTTCAAGCCCCGCAAACGCCGCCTTTTCCGGTCCGTCCCCCATCACCACAAACTGCAGCTCCGGCAAAAGCCGTGCGACCTCCGCCAAAACCGCCGTCCCCTTTTCGGCGCTGAGCCTGCCGGCAAAGGCGATATACGGAAACGGGAAACGGCTTTTTTGCGGCACGGCGGGCGATGCCGCATCCACAAAGTTGTGCATCACCCTTGTGCGCGATGAAAACAGGTCGGCGTTGTCGCGCAGCAGCCGCTGCTGCAAAAAGCGGCTCGGGCAGATGAAAAGATCCACCTTGCGGTAGGTGTCTCTGTGACGATACAAAAACGCTTCCCATACGCCGAGCAGGCTGCGCAGGCGCGAGCCGTGGATGCAGCGGTTTTCAAAGCAAGCCCGCTTGCCCTTTCCGACACAGCGCTCACACACCTGTTTTTTCGCAAAATCATACAAAAGATGGTTGGGGCAAACGAGCTGATAATCATGCACCGTTTGCACCAGCGGCACGCCGCGCTTTTTCACCGCATCGATGACGGACGGCGTGAGTTGGAAGTTGATGTTGTGCATATGCACGACATCGGGCTTGAAGTCGTCGAGCACCTGCCCGATCTTTTTCTTTGCCTCGCGGGAATAGAGAATTTTCAGCGGATATGTCAGTTTTTTCAGCGAACTGCTGTGAAAATCCATGTTCTGCGTGTAGGCGCCGCGGGTGTTGCCGACAGTATTTTTTTCGTCATACATGCCGAAATATTCCACCGTGTGCCCCTGTGCCGCAAAATAGGCGCCGAGCTTCAGCATATAGCTTTCCGCGCCGCCGCGGGGATACAGGAACTTATTCACCATCAGAATTTTCATCGTATACCCCCCATCGCCGCGATTGCTGCTCGACGCGCTTTGTATAGCCGTTGCCCATGATCAGAATAGCGAGCACGGTGGTGAGCAGCGGATAGTTGACGGTGTTGTCCGTGGCGGAGACAATGAACAGATACAAAAGCAGCAGCGTTGTGACCGCCGCCGTGTCGCCGTCCCCGTCCCTGCCGAAATAGCCGGTGCGCAGCACCGCCATGGACAACAGCCACAGAATATAGCCGAAAAAGCCGAGATCCACAAAAAGCTGCAAAAAATCGTTGTGTACGGCGGAAACGCCGAGCGACACGACCTCATTGAGCTGATAGGTCAGAAAGCCGATGCCGTTCCCCACAAAGGTGGGAGAAAAGCGATAGTATTCGTTCACATGCGCATAAACATAGGCGCGTCCGCTGGTGTCCACACCCGCCTTTTCCAGCAGCGTGAACACATCCGCCTTGATGGCACCGACATAGGCGATGAGCAGCAAAACGGCAACGAGCATCACGCCGTTTGCAAAGCGGCACATCGCCCGTTTTGAAATTTTGGACACCAAAAAGAAACCGAGACGCACGACAAACACCGCCGCCATCGCTACCATGGCGATGCGCTTGAAAGCGGCAAGGAAGCAAAAGGCAGCAAGGGAAAACAGCACCCAGAACCACGCCTTTCTTCGCGGCTTATACAGCATATAAATGAGATATGCACCGAGACAAAAGGCAAGCTCGTGGATCTCCGCCTTGACGATGACATCGCCCGTTGTGCCGGCAAAGGTGGTGACAAGCGTGAAAAACTCGCCAAAAAACGCGCCGATGCCGTCCTCACGCATGATGCCGACCAGCATGAGCAGATTTGCCGCGACAAGCGCCGCCAGGTTGTACCAAATGCCGTCCTCACCGCAGACATACAAGAGTGCTCCCGCCGCCAACGCGCAGGACAGCCAGTTTGTGTAGAACAGGCAGCCGGAAATGCCGCGCAGAATGGTTGCGGTGCTGCTTTTGTCCACCACCCAAATGAGCATGGATGCGACCAGCATCACCAAAAGCGGCACGGAATACACCAGCGCCCCCTTCACCGACACCGCGCCGCGCGCGATGTCCGGGCGGATGAGAAAATACACAAAGGCGGACGCAACGATCAAAAGGGCGAAAAGATGGCGGTAGGTGACGCCGATACCGCCGATATAGGCGGTCTCATTCAGAAAATAGTACATCAAAAACGCCGTCGCCGTGAAATATACCTTCACCACCGCGTCCGTCACCTTCCCGATCACCTGCCGTCACCACCTTTCCTTTGATCCGTTGATCAGTTTTTGGGCTCTGCTGTATAGTCCTTGCTGTTTTTGATCGCTTCCGCGAGCAGCTGACGCGCGGAAGTGACGCGGTCGCGGAAGGTCTCCGCCACGCCGATGCCATAGGCAATGCGGACATTCCCGCAGGTCTCGCGGTTGTCGAGATCCAGGCGGAACATCTGCAGCGCGTCCTGTGCCGTGATGGCGTCGGTCTTTTCGAGCACCAGCACGAAGTGGGCGTTGCCGTTATAGACAAACAGCGCATTCATGCGGGCAAACGCCTGCCGCAGCTGCTCGGAGAACAGCAGAATGACTGCGTCGCCGGCATCCCTGCCGTGCAGCTCGTTGATCTCCTTTTGATTGCTCACCGTGACCGAAACCATCACCGTGCCGTCGTCCAGCACATTTCTGCCCTTTTTCTTCAGGAAACGGTCGAAATAGCTGCGGTTATAGAATTTGGTGGCAGCATCGGTATAGAAGTTCGCCGTGATGATGTCGTTCAGTCTGCCGACAAGGATCAGTCCGCCGCAGCAGATCACCACGAGGAAAATGAACGCGATCACGCTGTACAGGGTGACATTCATGCTGGCGGCAGTGGAAGCGGTGGAGAGCGTCTCGATGTTTTTGCAGCCGAGATATTCGTTATATTCGCTGCTTGTCTGCACCGTTTTCTGATACAGTGCCGACAGCTCGTCAACGACCGCTTTGATCTTTTCCGAAACGGTGCTTTCTGCGGCGGCATAGCCGCTGTCCGACAGCTGAGCGCAGGTCTTGGCGGAATCCTTACACGTGCCGCCGCATTTGCCGGTGCAGCTGTTGAAGGCGTCAAGCACATATCGGCAATATGCCGTATCAATGACCGCCAGCTCGTCGTTGAGGCTGTGGTCGCGCCAGGCATACATCAGCTCGTCATAGGTCACCGTCTGATCGCTTTTGGTGATGACATTGCCTTTGCCGTCGGTGATATCCTTATTGTGCAGCTCATTTAAGATATACTCATGCGAAATAGCCGTGTTACCGGACTCCCGCATCTTCTTCACATAGGCATTCACGACCTCAACGATGTCCTCGAACATTTCCTTTTCGTTTGCCGCCGTGATTGCATTGTCGTCGATGCGGGTGTTATAGGTGGCATTCAGAAGGCTGCGGCTTTTGGTTATCTGATGCTCATAGATCTGTGCATACAGATCGCGCAGCGTCACCGTGCGGATGAAATCGAATGCGTCAATGAGATCGTCAAAGGACGTTCCCGTCTCGGTCGAGCGGTAAAAGGGGTATGCCGCTTCCCGCTGATACAGGACGGTGATGGTCTCCTCAACGCTTGCATCGATATATTCGACCATTTCCAGATAGTCATAGTCATGATCATACAGCTTTTCGATCTTGTTGCTGATGTGATCGACATTGATATAGTTCTCGCCGAACACGGAAAAATAGGTGTCGAGAATTTCGTCCAGTATCTGGCGGGCAAAGCCCGCGCCCTCCGCGTTGGTAGCCGTGAACGCCACGATATAGGTGGTGGGAACATAGACATATGCCTCGCCCTCTTTGAGCTTTGCTTCCTTTTGCGCCTCCTTGTCGGGATCGGGGCAGGCGGTGATGGTGATGCGGGAGGTGAGCTTGTCCACGGAATAGTTGTCGGAAAGTCCCTTCTGCTCAATGACCTTGCTCATGATGTTGGAGGATTTGATCTCGTTGACATCCAGATCCGTGTCGTTCGGCGTTTTGCCTTTTTCGGCACTTTCGAAGGTATAGTTGATGACGGCAGATGCCGTGTAGGTGCGTTTGTTGCGCAGCGAAACATACACCAGCAGCGACAGGAAGAAGGACACGATCACCACATAGGGGATGAGCTTTTTGATATAGCGGAAAATCTTTTTTTCTTCCATGTTATCTCTCCCCCTCCTGCGGCGCGGAAAACTCTCTCACGGTCTTTCTCGCCCAAAACACCGCATAGGCACACAAAAGGAGTAAAAGCGCCGTCTTGGTCTTTGAGAAAATGCTGATCGAGGAGACCGACGCGGAAACGCACTGGTTCATCTGATTGGAATAGTATTCCTGACCGATGGAGCGCGCTTCCTCCGCCAGCTTTTTCAGCGAGGCGGAAATGCTTTCGATGAGCGCATCGGTCTCAGTGTGATTGGCGGCAGTGTTGCCCGCTGCCGCGCTGAATTTCGTGAGCTTTAGGTTGTTGTCCTGAATGCGCTTTTCGATCTCGGCGATGCTTTTGCTGTAGTTCACCGACTGCACCGAGAGCACGTCAATGCCCACCTTGGTGCGTCCCATATAATACTGTCCGTCATTGTCCCACGTCGGCACCAGCACCACCCGCGTCATATCCTTGTCATAGGCGGCGATCGTGTCGTTGGTGGTCGTATAGGACTGCTGCGTCTTCTGCTTGTCAAAGCCTGCCTGGACATTGGTGAAATTCAGACGCTGCAGCAGCCGCTGCGGATCCTTGGAAATGCCGTTTTGCAGAATGAACGCATACAGTGTGTTGCCGATCTGCGTATCATTGAGGTTATATGCTTTGGACGCCACCGAAGCAAAGGTCGCGCCGCTTGAAGACACAAACGAGGAATTTTTGTTTTGCAGACCGTAGAGATAGTTTAAGATCTTGTTCGCCTTTTTGCTGAGCAGTGTGGCGGCGTCGATATAATCGAGATCCTTCAGCTGCTCGTCAAACAGATCCGTCGTGATGGCAAAATCGTTGACATAGGTATCGAAATAATAGTCGCGATAGGAATTGCAAAGCAGCTGCAAAAGCATATCCGAGCTGTATTTTTGCAGCTTTTTTCCCGCACCATAGTCCACCACAAATTCGGTGGAGATGTGATAATTGTCTTTGGAATAGGCGTTACCCTGGATGAGCGGATAAACGCTGAGACATTCCTTGAGATCGTCGACGGTGACATTTTCCAGTCCGCCCTTTTCGATGGTGCGTGCCAGCACATCGTCGCAAATGATTTCGGACATGTTATAGCGTGTGCCGTTGGAGTTCTGTCCGAGCGACGCTTCCGCATAGTTGAGCGTGACGACCGCCGTCGCCCGCTTTTGCAGATCAAAAAACACCGTCAGCATATATACGAACGTGACAAGCACCGCCAAAAGCAGTGCGTCCGCGCGCAGCCATCTCGCCTTTTTGAGCTGAGCCTTTGTCTGACTTTTTGTCTGCGTCTTTGCTTTTTTCAGAAACCCGATCACGGCAAGCAGCAATGTGCCCGCCAAAAGCAGCAAAATCAGCAGTTTTATGAGCTTTATGATCATCGTGCATCCGCCTTTCTCAATATTTGTTCACATCGACCACAACCAGCTCCGGACGGTTGTCGATGCGGATAAGTCCACGGTTGGTGAGACCGGAGCTGACGATCGCCTGCGTCTCGCCGACAATATACTTGCCATAGATCAGGTGATTGCTCCGTTCGGGAAACAGCCCGAAATTCCGCGAATACAACGCCCCCACCCGCGGCAGACGCCAAACGCCGCCGTGCGTGTCGCCGCACAGCGCCAGATCGCCGAACGACGGTTCCTTGATCGTTTCCAGAAGCAGCGGCTCATGGCACAAAAACAATCGTACCTCGTCGCTGTCGCTGTTGTATACAAAATCGTTGAAGGCTTTCCCGGCATATTGCCAAAAAGCGGAGGGGTTGGAGGTCAGCGTGCCGAAGATCTTGATTCTGTTTGCACGCACCGTGAGGGCGGCTGCCTCGTTGAACAGCACCTTGACGCCCGTTTTCTCCAGCCGCTCGCGCAGCCCGTTGTCTGCAAGATAGAGCTTTTGCGGATCGCGATTGCTGTCGTCAAAGCCGAGCTTTTCATCCAGCGCCGTGAGCGTCATGGTGCAATCGAACGCGACGCTTGCCTCATTGTTGCCGTAGATATAATAGGTCGGCGCCGTTTTCGCCAGCGCGCTGCACAGTGTCTCCAGCTCCTCGACGGAGCCGTCCGCATCCAAGCAGTCGCCCGTCATCACAATGATGTCCGGCTTCAACACCGTCACGCGGTGCAGCAGCTTTTCGTTGTTCTTGCCATAGGTGCTGTTGTGCAGATCGGAGATCTGCACGATGCGGAAATTGTCATAGGTGTGGTCGATGCTGACGGAATAGAAATTTTCCTTGAAGTTCAAGTTGAACACGGCGTTGATGCCGACGACCGCCACTGCACCCGCCGCCAGCAGGCAGAGAAACGCAAAAACGATCTGACGGATGCCCGCCTTATAACCGCGCTTTTTCGGGGAAACGGGCGCTGTCGGCAGCGTCCCGTCCATCGTGTTTTTCGGCACATAGCAGAATTTCACCGTTGCCATCTGCCCGCAGACAGCGCATGCCGCCGTGTACAGTGTATTCATGCAGCGGTCGGTGAACACGCGGTATTGCACCTTGTCGTTATACCCGAGCACAAAGGTGCTGCCCTTCACCTTCACCACCGAGAAGGTCTTTTCCCATATGGCATACACATCGGCGGAGGTGTGCCGTTTTATCTCCGCGCAAAGCCGCTGCCATGCCAGCTCACATTCCATATTCTTCATGTGCCGTCACCTCTTTCTTTAAGAGCGTATTGTATAAAGTCATTGTCGCGTCCGCTACCGCTTCCTCGGAATAGCGCGAACAGATATATTCCGCCGTGCCGTCCCGCAGGGCATCCACCGCCGCGGGTGTGTCGGAAAGGTATTGCATTTTTGCGGCAAGTGCCGCCGCATCGCCCGCCTTGAAGGTCAGCGCCCGCTCACCGCAGACGGCGGTGTTTTCCGGAATGTCGGAGCAAATCACCGCATTGCCGTAGGAGAGGGCTTCCAAAAGGCTCAGCGACATGCCCTCGAGCGTGGACGGCAGACAGAGTGCATAGGCGTTACTGTAGACCTCCGAAAGGAGATCGCCGGAGACAAAGCCGGCAAAAAGAATACGCCCGTCCCCCGCCGCCATGGCGTGCAGCTGTGCGACATAGGAATCGGTGTCACTGGTTTCGCCGCAGATCAGGAGCTTTTTGTCGGTGTGCAGCTGTTTATATGCCTCAATGAGCGTGTGCACGCCCTTTTCCGCCGTCAGACGGGAAACAAGGCAGAAATAGCCGTCCTTTTTGAGACCGAAACGCTCTTTGATCTGTGCGGCGGGACGCGGCTGCGGACGGCGGATGCCGTTCGGGATGAGCACGGTGTCCCTGCCGTAGGTCTCCTTGAAATACCGCTTTGCCGCCTCGCTCAGAACGATCACCGCATCGGCGCGGCGGGCAAGCATTTTTTCGCCGAAGCGGATATATTTCGAAGAAAAGCTGTCGCCCCATTTTTCCCGCTGCCAGTCAAGACCGTGCACGGTGGCAACGCACTTTTTGCCGAAGAGCTTCGGAAGAAACATGGCGGCGCACGGTCCCTCTGCGTGAAAATGCACGATGTCACAGCGGGAAAACGCACAGGCGATCGCCGCCGTAAAGGACGCCACCATCGCCGAAACGCCGCGTTTTCTGACGGTCGGCGCTTTTTTCAGCCGCACGCCCCTATATACATTTCCCGCAACCTGCGGCAAAAATGCCGCGTCAATGCTGTCGGATGAGCGGTTATAGCAGGTGACCTCGGCACCCCTTTCCGCGAGCAGCGGACACAAAGCGGTCAGCACCGTTTCGATGCCGCCCTTTGTGGAAGGGATCGCCTTATGTCCGAGCATGGCAACTTTCATAGTGTCTCCTTATCTCCCCGTCGCTTTCAGCATGGCGATCGGTGTTTTGAGAATGATTTTGATGTCCAACAGCGTGGTGCGGTTCTCGATATAGGTGAGGTCCATCTCCACCCACTTGGAAAACGGCATATCGTTTCTGCGCGGCGCGATCTGCCAGGTGCAGGTGATACCCGGTGTCACCAGCAGCCGCAGCTTATCATAGTCGGTGTATTCCGCCGTTTCACTCGGCAGCGGCGGGCGCGGACCGACAAGGCTCATGTTTCCCTTGAATACATTGAAAAGCTGCGGCAGCTCGTCGATGGAGCATTTGCGGATGATTCTGCCGATGCGGGTGACGCGCGGATCGTTTTTCATTTTGAAAACGGGACCGTCCATCTCGTTTTTTGCCATCAGCTCTGCCTTGCGTTTGTCCGCATCCACATACATAGAGCGGAATTTATACATGAGAAACGGTTTTCCGTGCCTGCCGATGCGCACCTGTTTATAAAACGGGCTGCCGTGGGGATCGTCCAGCCAAATGATGAGTGCCAAAAGCAGCATCGGCAGAATGAGCAGCGCCAGCAGAAGACCGGTGACGATCACGTCAAAGGTACGCTTTTTCTTCCAATAGGCAGCATACGATTTTTCGAGGATGCTGCGCATGCGCCTTGCCGTTTTTTCATCCACTTTGTCATATTCAAGATACGGCATGTTACCATTCCCACCTTTTTGAACGATGTAAGAACTTGCCATAGAGAAAATCATAGGCACGGATACCGATGATGCGTTTCAGCCGCTTGGTGCGCCGTGTCACATCGCTGCACCACGAGGCGTCATAGTGATGAACGGAGACGGTGGCGGGCGTTATCTTCTTCTCACCGGTGGAAAACCGGATCGGGCACAGCACCGCAGGCTCCAAAAAGCATACATTGTCGATCACCTGATTTTTCACGGCGGGATCGACGCCGAGCGCCTGCAGTGCGGCAGTATTGCGCTGCGGGCAGGGTGTTTCGTCAAGGCTGCCGTCCGGGAGCAAAAAGGAGATGTCGGCATAGTCCGCGAGCATTGCCGCCACAAAGCGGTTCCCCGCCTTTGCGCCGAACCCAAGGCCCGTGGCGACCAGCGCTTCGTCCTCATAGCCGAAAAAGCCGTCAAAGTGTTCTGTCAGCACATCGAGACTTTTGATCAGCTCCACATCGGTGTCAAGATACACACCGCCGTGCTCATACACCGCCTTCAAGCGGAAATAGTCGCTCACAAACGCCCATTTTCCCGCGGCATATGCCTGCTCAATATAGCGGTTTTCCTGCATGTCCGTGTTGCTCTCGTCCCACCGCACCAGTTCATAATCGGGGCAAAAGCGCTTCCACGAAGCGATGCACCGTTTTGCCGCGCGCGGCAGCGGCTTGCCGCCGAACCAGCAATAGTGAATTTTCTTCGGTATACTCATGTTCTTCAAACCTTGTTTTCAATATAGCCCGCCGTCGCGTTTTCCCGCGCGATGATGCGGGCGGGGTTGCCGATCACAATGCTGTGATCCGGCACATCGAAGTTAACGAAGCTCAGCGGCGCGATCAGCACATCGTTGCCGATGCGGATGTTACCGACCACCACCGCGTTTGTGCCGATCCACACCTCGTCCCCGACAGTGGGCGCGCCGCGGCGGTCGCCGCGGTTTTCCTGCCCGATCGTCACGCCCGTTGCCACGTTGACATTCCTGCCAATGACGGCGTCGGGGTGCACGATCACTCTGCCGGTGTGGCCGATATAAAAGCCGTCGCCGATGACGGTGCGTGCAGGGATCTGAATGCCGCTTTTGCGGGAAAGGCGGAAAAGCCGCCAGTGATGAAACGGATTTTTGCTGCCGTGCGCCTTGCGAAAGGCAAGCACAAAGCGCAGCTCCAAGGGGCGAAACAGACGATGCGGGAGATCCTCTCCCCGCTCTCCGTAGAAACGGAAAAGATCGGGATCACGCATGTTCATGTTTTCTCATCCTCACTTTCAGCGCTGTAAACAGCCGTTTTGCCTGCTGCGGCCGGAAAGCCGCGTTGGCAAGCATATACAGCGGCACGATCCACAGCATATGCAACAGCCCGCTGCCGACAAGCGGCAAAAACCGCATGCCTGCAAAATGATCGGCGCGAAATACAGCATATATCAGCAAAAACACGCCGCCGTTGATGCCCCACAGGGCAAAGGTTTTGAGCGGGCTGCGGTGCAGCACACGGCGGTTTGTGTACAGCACCACGGCGATGCTGCGGAAAAGGATGGCGACGATCGTGCCGATCAGCGCACCGCAGATGCCCCATTTGAAAATGCAGACGACCGAAACGGTGAGGTTGATCGCCATTTCCGTCACCGCGTGCCAGCGCGTGTCCTTGAAACCGCCCGCATATTCGATCACCTGATTGGCGGGCATTCTGGCGGCGGAAAGCAGCTTTGCGACCGCAAACAGCAGCACCGCCGTCGGCATATAGTAGTCGGCGTCGGTGACGCCCTTTGTATAGATCTGAACGATCGGCAGCAGGAAAACGCACATGAGGGTGTAGACAATGAAATTTGCGGCGATATAGCCCATTTCATAGGTCTCATATTTCTCGGCAAACGTCTTGCGATCCACCGAGAAAAGCTGACCGAGCGCAAAGTTGAAGCCCTTGACGAGCGCGGCGATGAAGGTCTCCACCTGTGTGAAAAACAGGTGATAGATGGTATAGACGCTCACCGCCTCAAAGCCGGAAATGAACGAAAGCAGCAGGATGTCGGTGTTGTTAAACACCATTGCAGAAATCTGATGCAGCAGCACCGCGTTTTTCTGCGCGATTGCTCCTTTGTCGGGTCGCACACGGAAATTGAGCCAGCGGTATTGCCGCCTGCCATACACGGTGACAAACAAAAGCTGCAGCACCGCAAACAAACAGTAGGTTGCCTGCATCAGCACCAGGCTGTCGGTCAGCAGCAAAACAGCGATCTTGCCGAAGCCGCTGAGTACCTGCAGAGCGATCTGCGAATTGGTAAGGATATACTGGCGACCGTCGGTTTCGAGCAATATCTGGTATTTTCCCTGGATGAAAAAGGTGATCATCGAGGGGATGCCGTTCAAAAGCACCAACGCCGCCACCGTCATCGCCGAAAGCCCCGTGTCCACAAAGAATCCGTAGACAACCGCAATTCCCGTCACGGCGACACTGTAGACAATGCCGGTGCGGATATAATACTGCCGCGTCGCCGCCAATATCGCATTGATGCTGTCGCGGTCCGCCGTTGCGACCGGACGCAACAGCGCCTGCGACGAGGCAAGACCGATGCCCGCTTCCAAAAGGCAGAGATAGGTGAAGATCTGCTTGATGGTGGACAAAACCCCGTTCACCGCCGAACCGAAGTTTTCGATATACAGGCGCGGCAGCAGAAAGCCGATGCCGATGGTGATGATCTGACAGGCGATCACGGAGAGAAGATTCCATTTGATTTTTTTGCCATGGCTGCTCATCCCGTCACCGCCTTTCATCAGTCGATAGTTTTCCGACAATAAAAAAAGACTGCAACCACACGAATGCGCAAGCACATTCATGTGTATTGCAGTCTGTCAACCATAGTAAAAACCGTAGGCACAATGACTTTGTGTCCTTGTTTTTCAACAAGTTTACCCATTTATACGACCAATATTTTACGTCATTTTTTGGCTTTTGTCAAGGTTTTTTTGCATATAAAAGCAGTAATAAATAAAACAGTGGACGAACCGAAAAACTTATGCTAAGATGGTGAAAAAAGGAGGGATGCTTTTTGAAACGCGATGTGCTTGCCGACCGCCTCAAGGGATATGCGTGTCTTTTGGTGCTGTTCGGGCATGTACTGAGCGGTGTGCGCACCGCAGGCATCCCCACCCCCGCTTTCTTCGTCGGCATCGAACGGTTCTTGTGGAGCTTTCACGTTGACCTTTTCATGTTCCTCTCCGGCTACGTTTTCCGCATCACGGGCGGCGCAGCGGCAAAGGGCAGCCGCCTGCGCTTTGTCGGCGAAAAGGCGATCAATCTCGGCTTGCCGTATATCCTGTTCTCCGCCTTGTATATCGCCGTCAACGCCCTCACCCCCGGTGTCAACAACCCCGCTGCGCTTTCCGACATCCTGCGCATCGGGTATGCTCCCATCGCGCAGTATTGGTTCATCTATGCGCTGTTTTGGCTGTTTCTTTTGTGGGCGGTGCTGTCGCGGTTTTTGCGGTATGCGGTCGTCACCGCGATTCTTTATGTCTTTTTCATCGTCTGCAGGGTGTGCAGCATCGATCTCGGCTTTTTGTATGCCGCCTTCGGCTCTGTTCTTGCGTTCGGCATCGGCACCTGTCTGCCCGCACTCAAGCCTCAAAAGCTGCCGCTTTTTGTGCGCATCGGCAGCGTTTTGCTGCACATCGCCATTTTTTATCTTTTCTCCCGTCTCGGCATCACGGATGTGCTTTTTGCGGATGACTTTCTGACGCTTTTCGGCATTTTCGCCGCCGTCTGTTTCATTTTCCTTTTGGAAAACTGCCGACCGATCGCGGCTTTTCTCGACCTTGTCTGCCGCTATGCCTTTCCCACCTATCTCCTGCACACCTTTTTCACGGCGGCGACACGCATTGCACTTTTGCGCCTTGGGGTCACCGTCTATGCCGTACACCTTGCGGCGGGCACTGCCGTCGGTCTTGCAGGGTCGCTGGCGATCGGTTGGCTTGCCGCGCGATCGCCGTATCTGAACCTTGTTTTCTACCCCACCCGCTCGCTGCGGGCACTGCGCAAGGCGCGCTGATTTCTTACAGTGCCTGCGCCAACGCCTCGACGGCTGCCGCAGCGGCATCGTTCATGCCGCCGCGCAGCGTCACCGTCGGCTCAACGAAGGTCAGGTTTTTGCTGTTTTCCAGCATACGGCGCATGGTCTTTTCCGCTGTCGGCGCCCATGCGCCGTTTTCCATGAACGCGACCGTACGGTTCTGATAGTTGCGCTCGGTCAGATGCTCGATGAAGGTGCGCATGAACGGGAAGATGTCTGCATTATAGGTCGTGGTCGCCAGCACCAGCTTGCCATAGCGGAACGCATCCTCGACCGCTTCCGCCATGTCGCAGCGGGCAAGGTCGTTGACGGCGACCTTGTGCCCCGCGGCGCGCAGCTTTTCCGCAAGGAGCGTCACGGCACTTTCCGTGCTGCCGTAGACTGAAGTATAAGCGATGCAGATGCCGTCTGTTTCGACGCCGTAGGACGACCAGGTCTGATACAGCCCGAGATAATAAGACAAATTCTCCGACAAGACCGGCCCGTGCAGCGGACAGATGGTGTCGATGGCAAGGGCGGCAGCTTTTTTCAGCACGCTTTGCACCTGCGCGCCGTATTTTCCGACGATGCCGAAATAATACCGCCGTGCTTCGCACGCCCAGTCCTCCTCGACATCCAGCGCACCGAACTTGCCGAAGGCATCCGCCGAAAACAGTGTTTTCGTCTCTGCGTCATAGGTCATCATCACTTCCGGCCAATGCACCATCGGCGCGAACACGAAATGCAGCGTGTGATCGCCCAGGAGCAGCGTTTCGCCGTCCTTGACGGTCAGGCGGTTTTTGCAGCAGTCCGCGCCATAAAACGCATCCAGCATGGCAAACGCCTTGGCGTTTGTCACCACGACCGCCGTGGGATAGGCGGCGCAAAAAGCGGCGATCCCCGCCGAGTGGTCAGGTTCCATGTGCTGAACAATGAGATAGTCCGGCGCTTTTCCCTGCAGAGCAGCAGAAAGGTTTTGCAGCCATTTTTCGGTGAAATGCCGATCCACCGTGTCCATGACGGCGATCTTCTCCCCCATGATGACATAGGAATTATATGCCATGCCGTTTGGCACACTATACTGTCCCTCGAACAGATCGACCTCGTGATCGTTCACACCGATATAGAAAACACCGTTTGCTGCCTGCATAGAAATCGCTCCTTTTTTTATCAGTCCAATATTTTTCCGTCCACCGAGACGGTTACAACCTGCCAGGGAATGAATTTTCCGCTGTCCTGCAGCGCTTTTTTCGCGGCGTGCTCCAGCCCGCCGCAGCAGGGCACTTCCATGCGGATGACCGTGACGCTCTGAATGTTGTTTTGCCGCAGAATGCGGGTGAGTTTTTCGCTGTAGTCGGTGTCGTCCAGCTTGGGACAGCCGATCAGCGTGATCTTGCCGCGCATGAACTCCTCATGCAGACGGGCATAGGCATATGCCGTGCAGTCCGCTGCGATGAGCAGACGGGCATTTTCAAAATACGGCGCATTTTCCGGCACCAGACGGATCTGGCAGGGCCACTGTGCAAGCTGCGAGGTCACCGCAACGGGTGCTGCGGGCGCCGTCTGCTCGGTGTGCAGCCGCCGCATCTGATGACCGGGGCAGCCGCCGTGCATCGCCTTTTTCTGTTTGTTCTCCGCAACTGCCTTTTCATCATAGGGCGCTGCCTCGCGCTCGACAAAATGAATGGCGTTCACGGGGCACGCGGGCAGACAGTCGCCCAGCCCGTCACAATAATCATCCCGCAGCAGCTTTGCCTTGCCGTTCACCATGCCGATCGCACCCTCATGGCACGCCGCGGCACAGACGCCGCAGCCGTTGCAGGCGTTTTCATCAATCTGAATAATTTTGCGTAGCATTGTTTTGCCTCCTTACAGTATACAGGCGTTTTCACCTGTTGTCCATAGTATACAAAAATACTTTGCAAAAATCGGTTGCCACGGCAACGAAAATAGGTGATTTGTATGAAAGAAAAAAATCCGCTGCTTGCCCGCCTGCAGCCGCCTGTCCGCCGCGCGCTCAAAGCGCAAAACGCGCTGTTTCAGCGACATTTTGAAAAAGGCGAAACGGTCTTTCACGCCGGCGATATCACACAGGACATCGGCATCGTGCTGTCCGGCCGCGTCATGATCGAAAACACGGATGTGCGCGGCAGAAGCACCATTCTCAGCCACATCGAGGTCGGACAGGCGTTTGCGGAAAGCTATGCCCTTTGCGGCGTGCCGATGATGGTGGACGCGGTGTGCGCGCAGGAAACGGAAATTCTGTTTTTGCGCGTTTCGGCAGCGCTGCGGCAGGAAAATCAACATGCGGACTGGTATCTCCCGCTGACACAGGCGCTGCTCAGAATGGCGGCGGGCAAGAACCTGGCGCTGTCCGAGCGCATTTTCTGCACATCGCCGAAGGCTGTGCGCGCCCGCATCCTCACCTATCTTTCCGCACAGGCAACGCGCCGCGGCACACTTTCCTTTTCCGTTCCTTTCAACCGCCAGCAGATGGCGGACTATCTCAACGTCGACCGCAGCGCCCTTTCCCGCGAGCTTTGCCGCATGCGGGATGAGGGGCTGCTGACGTTCAACAAAAATCAGTTCACACTCTTAAAATAGCAGAACAGCCGCCCGTTGGACGGCTGTTCTTTTTATAGATCGACAATGACCTTTCCGTTTTCTATGTGCATCTTTGTGCCGTAAACAGCGGAGATGTCGGCAAGACGGTCGATGAAGGATAGATCGCGTGCAGGCTGCGGAATGCCGCGCCGCGCCTCCTCAGCATCAAAGCCCAGCTCCACGGGAAGCAGCTCCAGCCGCGTCAACTTGCCGTTTTCCATCTCCCAATACGGAATGAACGTCTCGAACATTTTGCGGTCATACATCAGTCCGCGTTTGCCGCCTTTCGAGCGCGTCCACAAAAGCTCCTTCATGCCCGCATCCACCGGCACGCCGTTTTTCTCATAGTATTCCGCGGGAGCAGACGGCGTGCTGTTGAGCTGCAGCACGAAGTCGCCGAGTGAATGGAAAATGGGACGGTTTTTATAGATCTCGATGCCGCGCACAAGATGCGGTCCGTGCCCGATCACGGCGTGGGCACCGCGGTCGATGCAATCGCGGCAGAATTTCTCCAAAAATGCGGGGACATTTTCTTTCTCCCCGTCCAGCGAATGATTGTGCAGTGAAATCAGCACATAGTCCGCTTTTCCCTTTGCCTCGTCGATGGACGCCATAATGCGGGCATAGTCCGTCTTGTTGACATCGACGCGCCGCCCGGGCTTGTCCGCCGTTTCCAGCTTCAGACCCGCAAACTCGAAAACGCCTGCGGGCAGCTCCGGCAGATAGCCGTCCTTGCGATCGATGTCCGCCTCGTGGTTGACGCCGGTCTTGGCGGCAATGTCTTCGAGCGTTGCCATCTGATCCGCCGTCACCTCGATGACCTCGCTTTGGCGCAGACCGTTGACGCCCGGACGACCGGCATAGACCTTTGAGGGGTTGCCCGCGATCGCCGTCGGGTTCAGCGACGCGGTTACGGCGATGAGCGCCACTGTGCCGTTTTCTGTCTGTAAATAGGCAGGCTTTGCCGCAGAGGGCAGATCCCGTCCCACTCCGGCAAATGTCAGTCCCGACTGCTCCAAACAAGCAAGCGTCGACAGAAACCCGTCATAGGAAAAATCGAACGCGTGGTTGTTGGCGGTGGTGATCAGGTTGCAGCCATAGCTTTTCACCGTGTCAAGCGCCGTCGGATCAACGCGCAGATAGGAGCCGCCGCTGAACTGCGAAGCGCAGCAGGTGCCCTCTTTGTTCAGCGTTGTTTCCAGATTGAAAAAGCGTGCGTCGCCGCGCAGAATGAAATCCTGCAGCGTGTTAAACCCGTCATAGGGCGTTTTGTAGACCTCCTGGATCAGAAAGTCGCCGACTGCCGTAAATTTCATACATATGCCTCCGTCGTAAGCTTCAGCGCCAGGCGCAGTGTGGACTCCATGCCGATCGGAAGGCCTCTTTTTTCGATCCATTCCTCACGGGTGTGCTCTCCCTCTCCGTAATAGCCGCCGACACAGACCGCCGGAATGCCGCGGGACTGCGGGATGTTGCAATCGGTCGAGCCGCAGCGAAAAGGCGTTTTCTCCCCCGTGACCGCGCTGATGCTTGCGGCACACAGTGTTTCCAGCTGTGCCTGTGCCGCTGCATCCACGCTGTCGGCACAGGGACGCTCACCGATCAGCTCCGCTGTCACGGTCGCGTCGCCTTTGTTATACCGTGCAAAGATTTCCGCAAAGCGGCTGCGCATCTCTGCAAGACACATGACGTCGCTCGAGCGGTATTCGCACAGCATCTCCGCCGTCTGGGCGATGGTGTTGACCGAGGTGCCGCCCGTGATCGTGCCGACGTTATAGGTCGTGCGGGCGCCCTCTTTTTTCGGCACTTCCAAAGAATAGATGTCCCGCACGATCTGCGACAAAACGGCGATAGCGTTTTTGTTGCCGAAGCACGAGAAGGAATGTCCGCCCGGCGTTTTCACCGTCACGCGATAGCGATGCGAGCCGACACAGCGGTTGCAGATCTCATCCAGCGTGCCGTCCACGGTGACAAATCTGCCGATCCTGCCCGCAAAATCGTCGAAAAGGCGACGCGTGCCTTTGAGGTTGCCCAGTCCTTCTTCGCAGGAATTGCAGACAAACAGCACGCCGCGCGGCGGCACAATATGATTTTCGACAAAGAACTTTGCCGCAAGCAGGATCGTCACCACCGACGCCGTGTCGTCGCCGACACCCGGACAATGGATGCGCTCGCCGTCATCGACATAGGGCATCGGCTCCAGATCGGGGAACACCGTATCGGTGTGTGCCGCGAAAACGGTGATGTCTGACTTGCCGTCGCACCCGATCGGGAAAATCACGTTTTTTGTCTCGTCGATATAGACGCCCTCTGCCCCGATATCCTCGAGCCACTTTTTGCAGAAAGCGGCTCTTTCGTCCTCCTTGTGGGACGGAGCGGGAATGCCGCACAGAGCGCGCAGAAGCTGCTCCGGCAGTGCCGCATTATCGGTCAGAAACTGCCGTATTACCTGCTCATCCACTGTCGACACCTCTTCTTATTTCTCAAAAAGATCGTTTATCTCCTGTACCGTCTTGCGTACCAGCTGCTCGCCGCCGATATGGCCGCAAATGCCGCTGGAGACATAGGCGGAATAGTGGCTGCCCTTTTCTGCCTTTTCGGTGGGCAGATAGCCCTCGGCACCGCAGCAGAGCTGAATGAGGAAGGTCTGCTTTGCCGCGCTGCGGGCGCGGATCTGGTTGCCGTAGTCCAAAAACAGTTCAAAGGGGTTGGTGGCAAACGCAATGTCGCCGAGACGCATCACATGCACTTCCGTTTTCAGAATGTCGTGCGTCTGCTGATAGCGATAGCGGGCGATGTCGCCGGCATAGATATACAGCTTTGCATTGTCCTTATAATTGATGGTGTCACCGGCTCCGTCAAAGAATTCCCGAATGGCGCGATCGGCGGCACGGTACTGGGTGCCGGTCACGCGGCGGATGGGAAGATCCACCGTCAGCACATGATGCTCAAAGGGCAGCGTATCATAATAGTCGGTGATGTCCTCATAGGCATAAAGGATCTCGTTGGCAACGCGTCTGCCCGCAAGTGTGCAGCCTTTGATGTCAAACATGGACGGGTCTGCCCAGCGCTCGTTGTGCGTGTCGTGGTTGATGTTGGGATCCATGACCGGCGTTTCCGGCTCCACCCAGCGGATGAGATCTCGCGGGCACTGATCGCCGGCGGCGGAACAAAGGCCCAGAACCTTCAGCTCGTCGCCGAATTTTTCACGCAAAAACTGCTTGACCTTACCCCAATAGTCCGAGGATATGAAGGAACGGTGCTCCAGCACCTGCGCCGGACATGCCACATTTGCGACAACGCCCGTGATCTTACGGTTTTCATCGAAGGTGTAGAGAATTTCGATGCCGCTGTCATTGCCGCCCTCAAGCTGGGTGAAGTTGGCGGTGTTGGTGTCGCCCCACATCAGCGCCGTGCCGTCGTCATAGCAGGCGCGGCGGCACATGCCGACCGCAGCCCTGCCGAAGCCGTGCGCGATCTGTGCAGGCTTGCGGGCGTTCCAGGCATTGATGACTGCCTCAGCGATCTTCTCCGCGATATACGGCGTCGCCTCGTCCTGCGTCAGCACATTTTCCGTCTGCGGAGCGGTACTGACATATTCCCCGCCGTCCTTCGCATAGGAAAGCAAGATGTTCGTTGAATTGTCAATTCTGCCGTTGCGGTTATATTCGATGGAGGTATGGCTGTGAATAGCGCCGATCATCACCTTTTCAAGCGGCAGATCGGTCCTGCCTTCAAGCAGCTTGCGTACGCGCGCCACCATGTCCTCGGAAATGGCAACGATGTCACAGGAGCAGATGACCGCCTGCTCGCCGTCCGCCTCGATGGCGAGCGCCGTGACGGTGAGCGGCGTTTCCACATATTCGGAAATGCGCTCATAGAACTGACCGGCAAGATATACGGGGCGGTCTGGCGTCATGTCGACCTCCGCCCAACCGAGCTTTAGCTTTTCACTCATAGGTATTCCTCCCCTTTTACAGCAGCTCGGCGACTTTTTTGCCGCCGTAGCAAGCGTTCCAATCTGCATCAAACTGTTTGACGGCAATGTCTGCCAGCGGGTGACTGATGAGGGCACGGAAGATGTCGGGCGCGATGGTAACGCTCTGGCAGCCGCACAGCGCCGCGTCACTCACCTGCTGCACATTCTTGAAGCTCGCCGCCAGAACCTTGCAGTCGATGTCGTCATACTGCGCAAAGGTGTTGACGATGTCCGCCACCACCTGCACGCCGTTGCCGTTCACCATATCGAGACGGTTGACATAGGGCGCGACAAACGCAGCGCCCGCCTTTGCCGCCATCAGTGCCTGAGAGGCGGAGAAGATGGTGGTCATGGTGACGGGGATCTCGCCCTCTTTTTTCAGCTGCATGGTCGCTTTGAGACCCGCTTCGCCGATCGGCACTTTGATATAGAAATTGTCGCCGAGCAGATTTTTGAGCATTTTCGCCTCTTTGACGATCTCCTCGGCGGTCTTGCCGGTGGTCTGCACGTGCAGCATCTTGTCCGGCCCGATGATCTCACGGATGGTGAGCAGCAGCTTTTTGAGATCGGTCTTTTCACGGGAAATGATGGACGGGTTGGTGGTCACTCCGGCAATGGGATAAAACTCATTGATGTGGCGGATCGCTTCCACGTCGGCGGTATCAATGATATACAGCATATAGGTCTCCTCCTTATTCTACAACTTCAATTCCGAGAATGTCGCACAGATCCTTGATGAGGGCGGTGTTATCGCCGTAGGAAATGATGTAGTGCTGGCACATCACATTCTGCGCAAAGTGCTCCACATCCTCAAGGAAGATCTCAAGACCCGGGAGCTGCGGCGCGGGCTGCGTCCAGCCGGCTTCCTCCCACTTGGGCGGGGTCTTGCCGGTGCCGGTCAGCAGATGCATATAATACTTACCGTCGCGGCAGAAAAGTCTGCTCATGGTCAGCTCGCCCGTGCGCACCTTGGAGACATTGAGAATGCCCTCCGCCAGCTCGCCGAACGCTGCCGGCATCACCGTCACGTCGCCGTCCACGACCTCTGCAGGAACATAGTCCGGCACGCCCGCGATGACGCTGTTTTCGAAGAACTCATAGAATTCAAGATACGCGCCGCACTGACCGGTCAGCGCCTTCACCATCAGCTGGGTGACGTTGCCGAGGCAGTCATTCTCCGGGATGGTGGACACGCCCGCGCAGTCGGCAAGCAGCATGAAGATCGGTGCGGGCGGGAAGCCGAGCAGCTTTTTCATGCCGTCCACGTCCTTGAGGGAGATCGCGCCGTAGCCGCGCTCGTCGATGAGGCTCTTGACCGCCAGATAGTAGCCAGCGGCAAGCTCCATGCTCTCCTGCTTGGCAGGCTTTAAGAACTTCCACTTCTTCATGGCGGTGTCGATGACAGCCTGCTTTTCTTCGGCGGTGATCTTGTCAAAGCGCTGCTTCATTTCAAGCATTTCAAACGTCTCGATCTCCGGGCCGACCACGCGCTTCAGGGAAGAGCCGTCATACATCGTGCCATAGAGATTCATGTCACGGTAGCCCGCCATGCCGATGCGCGCGCTGCGCAGCGTGTGAGCGGCGGCAGCAGCTTTCACAAAGCTCGCCACCTTGGCGGAGTTGGTCTTTTTGCCGATGATGTCATAGACATAGCGGAAACGGTAGCCGAGGTCGGCAAAGGTCTTGCGCAGGGCGCTGGTGCCCGCCTGGTCGGCGGTGGTGACGATGCGGTCGCCCTCGCGCCAGCCGCAAAGACCCCACAGCACCATCGGCAGATGACGATACTGCTCGGTGATCTTAACGACCGCATGGGTCGGAATCCAGCCGGCGATGCACAGAACCAGCGCGTCAAATTCCTGTCCGCGCAGCGTGTCAAGCGCCTTTTTGATATCCTTTTCCTCATAGTCGTCGGTCACAGGGTACACGGAGACAAGCTCCACGCCCTCTGCCTGCAAAGCCGCTTGTGCCGCTTTACACTTGTTCACGATGATGTCCACGGGGGTGTTGACCTCGCCGAAACCGATAAAGGCTGTTTTACGCATAATTATACCTCTTTTCCTTGAAACAGGGCTGCCTCAGCCCGTTTGAAGTTTGTATAGCAAGCGGTGTAGTCCGCTTTATCCGGATGATAAACCTTGTCTTCCCTGACAAACGCACGGCAAGCCGCCTGTACATCGCTGAACATGCCGACGCCCACACCCGCAAGGATCGCCGTGCCGAGACAGGCGGTCTCCTTGTTTTGCAGCGTCACGATGTCCGCGCCCGTCATGTCCGCTTTGATCTGACACCACAGCGGGCTGGTCGCACCGCCACCCATCGAGCGCACCTGCTTGCAGGAAACGCCGAGATATTCGAGGTTCTCCCGCAGCATGCAGGCAACCGCCTCGAGGATGCTGCGCACCGCGTGGGCACGCGTGTGCTCCATCGTCATCCCCATGAACGCGCCGCGCACATCGGGATCATATTTCGGCATGGTCGAGCCGCAAAGATACGGCAAAAACACCAGCCCGTCCGCTCCCGGCTGCACCTTTGCCGCCAGTTCGTCCAGTTCCTTGAACCCAAACTGCTCACAGAACTGATTTTTGAACCATTTGAGGGCGATGCCCGCCGTCGGCGTCCAGGTCAAAAGACAGTATTTTCCGTCAAAATTCAGATGGCACGGGACAATGCTCTGCGGGTCATAGGGCGGCATCGGACGGTCGGGAGCAAAGATTGCCATGGTGGTGCCGGTCATTTCGCTGACGACATCGCCGCCGATGACACCGGCACCGATCGCACCCGCCACCTGATCCATCGCGCCGGTCACCACCGGCACGCCGAGATAACTGCCGACGCGCACGCCGCTTTCGCAAAGGCGCGGGAGCCTGTCTGCCGTAATGCCGATGAAATCGAGCATTTCCTGCCACCAGACGCCGTTCACGATGTCGAGATACAGACTCGACGATTGCAGCGTTTTTTCGGTGACGAATTCACCCGTCATGCGATAGAGAAGATAGTCCTCAAGCAAAAACACACGCCCGATGCTTGCAAACACATCCGGCATATGCTTTTTCACCCACAACAGCTTTGCCGCAGGCCAGGTCGCGGTGATCTCCGGCTGACCGGTCGTCTCATAGACCTTTTTGTTGCCGAATGCCGCCTTGATCTCCTCCGCCTCCGCCGTCGCGCGGTTGTCAAGCCACACGATGGTATTTGTGAGCGGCGTCCCCTCCTTATCGGTGAGGATCATGGTTTCGCACTGGGTATCCACCGCCATGCCGGAAAGCGTGATGCCGTCCGTCACTTCAAGAAAGGCGGAACGAAAAAGCTCCCAATAATCCTCGGCGGGAAACTCCACGCGGTCACCACTCACAAGCAGCGTGTAATCTCTCGTGACGCTGCGCACCGTATTGCCGTTTTCGTCAAACACCGCCGCTTTGAGCGAGGTCGTGCCGACGTCCACACCGAGCAGATACCTGACGTTCATGCGTGCACCTCATCCCATGCGCGGCGCAGAGCGGATAGCATTTCGTCCACCATCGCCTCAGGGTCTTTCGCTTTGATGATGCCGCTGGTGGAGCCGGTCGCCTGTGCGCCGAGCTTTATGGTGTTATAAACATCCTGACCGTTGGAGATGCCCGCACCCTGCAGCACCATGATGGCGGGGTTGATGGCACGGACAGTCTCGATGGTCTCCTTGACATAGTTGGCGTCGCTGGTCTTGCCGGTGCCGATCAGCTCGGTCGGCTCCGCCACCAGCAGATTCGGCAACATTTTCGCGATCGCCTTCAGCTCCTCAACCGTGTCGGCGCACACGATAGTCGCCAGCCCCACCTCGTCGGCGCGGGCAATGGTCTTTTCAATTTCCGGCAGCGTCAGCTTTTTCTCGGCATGGTTGAGCATCACGCCGACAGCGCCCGCCGCCTTGACCGCCTCGGGCAGCACCGAGCCGAGCCCTCTGCCGGGGGTAAGATAGTCCATGTGCTGCGCAAACACCAAAATGCGCTCGGTGTTCTCCGCCAAAAGGCGGATGTCGGTGTATTGCGGGGTCACGATCACGTCCACATCGTATTTGATGGCGGCGCGGTCGATCGCCTTGGCAAGCCGCAGCATGTCGTCGCCGTAGAGATAGGCTTTCGGGCCGACCTCAAAAAACGGCGGTTTGATGTGAAAATCCTTATACATAAGGCTCAACCCTTTCTTTCATTCAGTCGCGCACCGACCGCTCCGCCCGGATGGATGAGGGCGAACTGCTCCTTGCAGTAGCCGGTTTCTTCCATGATGGCGCAGATCAGCGCGTCGCACAGCGCGATGGTCGCCACAAAGCTCGCGGTCGCCTGCATATTGAATTTGTCGCTTTCTCTTTCAATGTGCATCGGCAGCACGCAGTCGGCACCGGTGGCGATCGGCGAGGTCATGTTCTCGGTGATGCCGATCACAAACGCGCCCTTTTTCTTTGCCACATCCAAAACCGGCAACAGCTCTGCGGTCTTGCCGCCGCGGGAGACAAGCACCACCACCGTGTCCTTCTGTACAGCACCGAGTCCACCGTGCATTGCCTCACAGGGGGGCAAAAACTGCGCAGGACGTTCGATGCAGCACAGGGTGTGCGAGAACTTCTTCGCCGCGATACCGGAGGAGCCGGAAGCGCTGGTGATGACCTGGCGGCATTTGGAAAGGGCGTCAACCGCCTTTTCAAAGCTCTCCCTGTCCAGCGTTTCAAGCACATCGGCGACCGCCTTCTGTTCGATCACAAGCGAATTTTCCGCCATTTCAAAGGCTTTTTCGGTCATATGTATCCATACCTTTCTTTCATTTCCCGTTACCCGACAGGATCACCTGCACGCCGCGCTCTTTAAGCTCTGCAACAAGCTCGTGCGGGGCGCGGGCGTTGGTGACGAGATATTCCACGCGGTCGATCGGCGCGATCGTGCGCAGGGCGACACGGCCGATCTTGGTGAAATCCAGCGCTGCAATGACGGTGCGCGCCTGTGACAGCATCTGACTGCACAGTGCCGCTTCCTCATCATAGTAGGTGGACACGCCGTTTTCCGCGTCGATGCCGTCCGCCGAAAGCACAAGATAGTCGGCATAATACGCGCGCAGCTGTTCCGACGCAGTATCGCCGTAGACATACTGATACTCCGCGTTCACGCTGCCGCCGAGCAGCACCACGCGCAGATTGGCGTGCTTTGCCGCTTCCAGCGCCAAAACGATGGAATTGGTGATGATCGTCACGCCTTTTTTGTCGACAAGCTGCTCCATCACCGCCAGCGTCGTCGTGCCCGCGTTCATGATCACCGAGCAGTTGTCGTGGATCATGGCGGCGATCGTCTCGGCGATCTGCCGTTTTTCCTCACGGTTGCTGCCGGAGCGCTGCGCCAGGCTCATGTTGTAATAGGACGTATAGGAGCTGACGGCGCCGCCGTGTACACGGGACAGCGCCCCCTGCCCTTCCAGATCGGCAAGGTCGGAGCGGATGCTCACCTCGGACACGCCGAAGCGCGCGGCAAGCTCCGCCACGCGCACCTTGCCGCTGTGGTGCAGAAGCTCCAAGATGGCACTCCGACGTTCCTGCAGCGTCAAATCCATGCCGCTCACCGCTGCTGCTGCAGAGTGTAGTGGACGTCGTCCGCCTTTTCCTCGTCGGTGAACTTATGCAGCGTGTTGATGACCTCGCCGCCGTTCCACTTTCTGTCGCCGACATCCTCGGTCGTGCCCATCACGGTCACGTTGAGCTGTCTGTGGCGCGCACGGACATGATCCCAGTCCACAAAATAGATGTGGGCAAATTCGCCGCCGTCCAGAACGCCGTCCTTGATGGTCATGGATTCGCTTCTGCCGAAGAAGACAGAGCGCAGATGGCCGTCGGTGTTCATGCTGGTGTAATCGCCCGGCTCATTGACATATCTGCCGAATTTGGCGTGGATCGGGCCGGGATGGCGATACTGATGCTCCTCGGCAAAGTCGGGGATCATCTTGCGCATGATGTCGAGAAGATCATGCTGCAGATACTCCAGATCAAAAGAATCGATGTCGTGCGAGCACTCCTGGATCATCACGCTGCAGGTCGTGTGATGTGACGCGATGGTGCAGGTGCCGTTTTTGATGCCGGACGCCGCCACGATCTCCAAAATTTCTTTCGAAACATCGTGGAAGGTCGGGATCCAACCGCGCGACTGCAGCTCCAGCTCTTTCTGATACACTTTGAATTCCATGTGACATACCTCTCTTTTGTTTTATTTCGTTTCGCCTTTCGGTTCTCTTTCATTATAAGAGTGTATACAGGGGATGTCAACAAAAAAATGCGCTTTTCCGGGCGGAAAAGCGCATTTCGAAAATGTTTCGACGTTCAGCATTTTTTGAGGAACAACAGCAGCAGCAAATAGACGTCCACCGCCAGCAGCGACACGTTACAGCCGCTGCGCAAAAGGACGAAAAAGCCGAAAACGCCGAGCGGAAAGATCGTCAGAAGCGAGCAGACATAGACAATGTGCTGCGCCGCTTCGCGGCTTTTGCGGCGATAGAAAAAGCAAAGCAGCATCTGTCCCCCGTCCAGTGCCGCGATGGGCAGCAGATTGAGCGCTGCCGTGACAAGGTGCAGCGCCGCCGCAAGCCTTGCCCCAAGGAGAAAAAACACCGCCGCGCACACAAGGTTGACAAACGGTCCGCCCGCCGCGATGCACAGATCCTGCAAAAAGGTGCAGCGCACATCCTCGCGTCTTGTGATGCGCATGCCGAAAGCGCCGACCGTCAGTTCCTCGGGATAGGCGCCGACTGCCAACATCACCGCCAAATGCCCGCACTCATGAATGAGAGAAGCCGCCAGGCATCCGGCGGCAAGCGTCTCTCTTTCATACAGCAAAAGCCAGGAAAGCAGCGCGAAAAACAGCGGGCTTATACGCACGGCAATGCGCCTATCCATGTGTCGTTGCCGTGGTCGATGCCGCTTCGGCGGCGGTCGCCGCCGTGGTTGCGGCGGTCGTGTCGGCAGTGCTTTCAGCGGTCGTCTCTGTTGGCGGCGCTGTCGTCACAACTGTTCCGTTTTCCACGGTATATTCCGTGTCCGGGGCGCGCTCACGGAACACGCCCGCCGCCGTCTGCAGCAGGGTGTTATCCTGCAGTGCCTTTTGCAGCGCCGCGCGCAGCCCATCATAAGCACTGCCGCCGCACACCTTGAACAGCCAGAAAAGCAGAACCAGCGCCGCGCAGCAGATGCCCTGTATCATGAGCACCTGAGCGCTGCCCGCCCGTTTTTTCGGCGGTGCTTCCGAAAGCTCCCCCGCCTCGTCAAACAGCGGGCGCACCTCATCGTCCACAGCCGTTCCCCCTTTTACACGATAATACAGATCAGCCCGTTACAGCCCTCGTTGATGACGCGCTCCACCGTTTCCTTGAGCTTCATGCGCGCCTCGGTGGGCATATGATAGAGCTTATTGTGCAGTCCCTCGTTGACAAGACCGTACAGCGAGGTGCCGAAAATGTTGGACTCCCAGATTCTGTCCGGCTGTTCTTCAAACTCCTTGAGCAGGTATGACACCAGTTCCTCCGACTGCTTCTCAGAGCCGACGATGGGCGAAACCTCCGTGTGGATGTCGGCGCGCAGGATATGCAGCGAGGGCGCGGCGGCGGAAAGGCGCACGCCGTATCTGCCGCTTTGCTTGATGATCTCCGGCTCTTTGAGCGACATTTCCGACACGTCCGGCATCACGATGCCATAGCCGGTCGCTTCCGCTTCCTCAAGCGCGCTTTTGATGCGTTCATATTTTCGGCAGGTCTCCGCCATGTGCAGCATCGCCGCCATCAGCTCGCCCTCGTCATGCAGCTGGATGCCGGTGTTTTCGCCGAGGATCTGATAGAAAAGCGTCGGCAAAACCGTCACCGTCATCGTCGCGCTGCCGCTGCCGAGCGCCACCTCGCCGAGCTGTGCCGTTTCCACATAGGGACAGCTCCGCATGGCGTCCGCAAGCGTCCTCACCTCGCTGATCTTTTCGACCGGTTCGGCGGCAGCGCGCATGCCGTCAAAAATGGCACGGCGGATGGGATGGTCGTGGGAAAGCTTCACAAGCCATTTCGGCAAAATAACGCCGATCTCCTGCACGGGGAACTCAAACAGGATCTCCCCCAGCACCTCGCGGATCTCCGGCTCGGTGATTTCCTGACAGTTGACCGCCATGACCGGCGCCCCGTAGGTCTCCCGCAGTTCATCCGCCAGCTGTGTCGTTTCCGCCGCCTGCGGATGGGTGGAATTGAGCAGCACGACAAACGGCTTATGAATGGCTTGCAGCTCATCGATCACCCGTTTTTCCGCTTCGGCGTATTCCGTGCGCGGGATGTCGGTGATCGTGCCGTCGGTCGTCACCACCAGTCCGATGGTCGAATGCTCCGAAATGACCTTCTGCGTGCCGATCTCCGCTGCCATATTGAACGGCACTTCTTCCTCAAACCACGGTGTTTTCACCATGCGCGGCTGTTCGTTTTCGATATACCCAAGCGCCGACGGCACGATATAGCCGACACAGTCGATGAGGCGCACATTCATGCCGATGCCGTCCTCCAGCTGTATATGCGTCCCCTGCTCGGGAATAAATTTCGGCTCGGTGGTCATGATGGTGCGCCCGCCCGCCGACTGCGGCAGCTCGTCGTTTGCGCGATTGCGCTGATACTCATTGTCCATGTGCGGCAGCACCAATGTGTCCATAAACCGTTTGATAAAGGTCGATTTGCCCGTGCGCACAGGACCGACGACACCGATATAAATATCTCCGCCCGTGCGTGTGGCAATGTCTCTGTAGATCTCCGTTCCAGCAGCCATACCGTTTTTCCTCCCATGCTCACACTTTGTGTTACTTCACTGTATGCAGAGGGCAAAAAAAATATGCCGTGATGACACGGCATTGTCGATTATTTATGATATTTTCCGCCGCTTGCGATCTGAAACGCGCGGTAGATCTGCTCCAAAAGCATCACCCGTGCCAGCTGGTGCGGAAAGGTCATCGGCGACATGGACAGGCGCAGCGCCGCGGCGTTCTTCACCTCGTCGGACAGCCCGAATGAACCGCCGATCACGAAAACGATGTGGCTTTTGCCGTCCAGCGCCCACGACGACAGGCGTGCGGACAGCATCTCGGACGAAACGGTTTTCCCCTCGATGCACAACGCCACCGTCAACGCGTCACGCGGGATGCGGGAAAGCAGGCGTTTTCCCTCTTCTTCCAGCGTGTGCGCGATCTGTGCCGCGCTCGGTGCGTCCGGCAGACGTTCCTCATCGACCTCAATAACCGTAAAACGGCAAAAGGCGGAAAGCCGTTTTGCATATTCCGCAACGGCATCCCGCCAATAGGACTCTTTCAGCTTTCCGACGCACAAAACGGTTACATGCTGCACGCTGTCCGCTCCTTCACAGAATGGTGATCGGCGACGCCGACACGGGCGGCGCGACCGCAAGGCGATAGTCTCTGTCCGCCGTGAAGCCGGCGGCGCAAAGCGCGGCGGTCGCCGCATTTTTTGCCAGCGACGGCGTGTTGTTCTGCTCGCTCAGATGCGCCAGCGTGAACCGCGTGACGCCCGCAGCCGCCAGTCGCGGCAATGCGGCGGCACACACCGCATTGGACAAATGCCCGCGGTCGGACAAAATGCGCTGCTGCAAAACAAACGGATAAGGTCCGCTTTGCAGCATGCCGACATCGTGGTTAGACTCAATATGTACAAGATCGCAGGAAGAAAGCAGCGCTTCCACCTGCGGCAAAAGACAGCCCATGTCGGTGGCAACGGCGATGCGCCGTTCATCCGGCATTTCAAAGCAAAAGCCCATGCTCTCTCGCGCATCGTGCGGCGTGTGAAACGGCTGCACCTGCATATCCCCGACCGCAAGCGGTGCGTCGGTCAGAGCGACCGTCTCCGTTCCTGCAGGGAGCACATTGCTCCCGACAAGCGCCGAAAGCGTTCCGGCGGACGCAAAGACCCGCCAATGAAACCGTTTGAGGAGCACCGAAAGCCCCGCGACGTGGTCGCTGTGCTCATGGGTGATGAACACGCCGCCGACAGTCTCGGGGGCAATGTCCCGCTCACAAAGCGCCGCGCACAGCCGCTTTGCGGAAACACCGACATCCACGAGCACCCCGAAAGCGGGCGTTCCCACATAGGTCGCGTTTCCCTTGCTGCCGGAAAACAGCGCACAATATCTCGCCATCTGTTGCTCCTAAACCTTACATAACCTTTTTGAGCGGCACATCCGGCGTGTCGATCTCGCGGATGTCCGCGCCGAGCGCCGTCAGCTTTTCGATGAGATTTTCATAGCCGCGCTGGATATACTGAATATTCTCCACCTCGGTCACGCCCTCTGCGGCAAGTCCGGCGATCACCATCGCCGCGCCCGCGCGCAGATCCAGCGCCTTCACCGTGGCGGCAGTCAGCTTGTCCACGCCCTGAAAAACGGCGATCTTGCCGTCGACCTGCACCTGTGCGCCCATGCGGCGCAGCTCCTCACAGTACCAAAAGCGGTTTTCCCAAACGCCTTCGTTGATGATGCTTGTCCCGTCCGCCAGCGACAAAAGCACGCCGAACTGCGGCTGCATATCGGTGGGAAAGCCGGGATGCGGCATGGTGGAAACGTTGCAGTGATGCACCCGTCCGTTTGCCGCCACATAGACAGCGTCGTCATATTCCTCGACCGTCGCGCCCATTTCCTCGAGCTTCGCGGTGATGGACTCCAGATGCTTGGGCGTAACGTTCTTCACCAGCACATCCCCGCCCGTCGCAAGCGCAGCCGCCATATAGGTGCCCGCTTCGATCTGATCGGGAATGATGCCGTAGGTCGCGCCGTAAAGATGCTCGACACCGCGGATCTTGATGACATCCGTGCCCGCGCCGCGGATGTCGGCGCCGAGGGAGTTTAAGAAGTTGGCAAGATCCACGATGTGCGGCTCTTTTGCCGCATTTTCAATGACGGTCGTGCCGCGCGCTTTCACGGCGGCAAGCAAAATATTCATAGTCGCACCGACAGAAACCTTGTCGAGATAGATCGAATTGCCCAAAAGACGGTCGGCGGAGACCTCAATGACCGCCTGCTCCTTTTGCGCCACCTGCGCACCGAGCGCAGAAAAGCCCTTCAGATGCAGGTCGATGGGGCGTACGCCGAAGTTGCAGCCGCCCGGCATCGGCACACGGGAGATGCCGAATCTGCCGAGGAGCGATCCGATAAAATAATAGGAAGCGCGCATATGCCGCGCGAGTTCTGTCGGGACGATATGAGAAGAAATGGTGCGCGGGTCGATCTCCACCGTCGAGCGGTTGATACGGCGAACCGAAGCACCCAGGGCTTCCAGAATTTCCAGGGACATGGCGACATCGCTGATGTTCGGGAGATTTTCAATGCGACAAATGCCTTCCGCCAAAACAACGGCAGGCAGGATTGCTACCGCCGCGTTTTTCGCGCCGCTGATCTCCACTTCACCGTGCAAACGGTGGCCGCCGACGATCCGAAATTTTTCCAACCCTGCTTCCCTCCTTTTCCTCTATAATCACAAACAGTAGTAGTATAACATAAAAGCACGAAAAAGGCAAATGGAATTTTTCACGGAAAAAGTTTTATTGTTCCGACAGCGCCCGCACCGGCGGCAGCGCCGCCGCCATGCGTGCAGGATAGACGCCGAACAGCGCGCCGAGCAGCAGAGCAAACAGCATCACGCCGCCCACCGTCCAAGCCGACAGCACCGCCGTCACGCCGAACAGCGCGCCGCCGACAACGCAAAACGCCAGTGCGATCGCCACCCCTGCCGCACCGCCGATGAGGGTCAACATCACCGATTCCACCAAAAATTCGGTCATGATGCGGTGCGGCGTTGCGCCGATGGCTTTTTTGACGCCGATCTCCACCGTCCGCTCCTTCACCGACGCGAGCATGATCGTCATGATGCTGATGCCCGCCACCAGTAAAGATATGGCACTGATAACCTGCAAAACCATGCGGATAATATCCATAAGACCGGACAGCTTATCCCGCTGTGCCGCGAGATCCTGCACCGTATAGACAGCGCCGCTGCGATCCTGCCGTTTCAAGGCGGCGGTGAGCTTTTCCTTTGTGCTATCGAGCGTTTGTGTGTCCTTTGCCCGCACGGCGATCTGGTCAAACGACATCACACCGGTCAGATCCTGCAGCGTCGTATAGGGAAAATATACCATCGAGGGCATATAGCCGGTGATATTCTGCAGCACGCTGCTGCCCGCCTTAGACACGCCGACGATCTCAAACGCGACCTCGCCGTCCTCGGATTGCAGATACAGTGTCTTGCCGACGGCGTTATCCCGACCGTATGCCGCCTTTGCCAGCGACTCATCCACAACGCACACCCGCCGCACACCTGCAACATCCCCGCGCGACAGCAGTCTGCCGTACAGCTCGGTCAGCGAGATCACCTGGTCGGCACCCGCGTCGATGCCGCACGCCATGATGTCGCCGTCAAATGTGCCGACGTCTGCGGTCGAGAACTGCACGGAAAGCGGCATTGCCGCCGCCACTGTGTTGAGCGTGCGGATCGTCGCCAGCGTTTGGACATCGAGCGCGTCATCGGTGCTTGCCGAAACGGAGATGCCGTCGAGCCCCATGCTTTTCAGCTCTGCACCGAAGATGGCTTTGCCCGTGTCGCCGAGACAGGAAACGACGGTAATGAGGATCGTGCCGACCGCGATGCCCGCCACCGTGAGCAACGTGCGCAGCTTTCTGCGCCGCAGATTTTGCAGCGTCATCGAAAAAAGATCAAGCATGTGCCTTTTCCTCCGCTTTGTAGGTCGCGCGGGCGGTCACCCGCTGCGGCGTCAGCACCAGCACCTCGCCGTCGGCAAGCCCCTCCTTCACAAGAAAACCGTCGGGCAGCTCCGCCAGCGTCTTTATCGTGCGCTTTTGCGGCTGCCCGTCTTTGAAAATATACACAAATTCCCGTCCGTTTTCGTCCTCGCCGACTGCGTCATAGGGCACGGTGAAGCTGTCCTGCTGCACGGCAACGGTCACATCGGCGCGGGCGGTCAGTCCCACCCTCAGGGAAGTGTCCGTGACGCCGTCTTCAAACGTCACCGTCGCTTCCACCGTCGTTTTGGTACCGGATGTGCCGATCTCCTGTTTGGCACTGTCCGCAATCTCCGCGATGTGCCCGATATACTGCTCTTTTGCAAACCCCATGCCCGACACCGCGACCGTCTGTCCGACCGCGAGACGGCTGATATAGCGTTCCGAAACGGAAAGGCGCACGCACACGGGTGCATTGTCGGCGATGACGGCGATGCACTCTCCGACACCCGCCGTGTCTCCTGCGGAAAGCGCGATGCTTTGCACCGTCCCCGTTGCCGCGGCGGTCACCGTCAGCGGCACGGCATTCTCCATGGCGGCTCTTGCCGCTGCCGCGCCGTCCTGTGTTGCCAGCACCGACAGCGTTTTTTCGCGGTCGACCTCAAAAAGTGCGTCGCCTTTTTTGACCTTCTGTCCGTTTTTCGCCAGCACGCGTCCGATCACACAATCGCTCGGCGCATACACCTCTGTTTGTGCCGTTTTCTCCACGCGCCCGCTGCATCCCACCGTCTGTTCCACCGCCGCGGCATGCAGCGTCACCGTTTGCAGTGTCACCGTTTGCGGCTTTGTCGCCCTTGCACCCCACCACGCCGCCGCACAAAGCGTCACCGTTCCCACAAAAAGCCATGCCCATTTTTTCATCGCGCCGCCCTCGCTTTTTCATTCTGTCAAAACCTATTGTGCGGTTTTCGCGATGGAATATGCATGAAAAAAGCAGTCCCCGAACGACAGTTTTCGCTGTCGCTCGGGGACGGTTTCAGTTCTCTATGTATTCTTCTTTTCCGATCTTGAACAGCTTTCGCAGGATACCGCCGAAAAAGCGCGGACTCTTGACAACGACAATGCGCATACACCCATCTCCATCAGCATTTATTGCAGGAGCAGCCCGCCACGATCAGAGCCACCGCCACCAGCACCAGCACAAATTTTGTCGGCAGGATCGTCGCTGTCAACAGTCCCGTGCCGAATGCAGCACAGACAGCGCCGGTACACGATCGCTTTTTCACCGGTATCGCCTCCGTTTCGTCGCTCATAGTTGCTCCCTGTACTAACAGGATATGCAAGAGCGCCGAAAGGGTGTCAATCCTTTGCAAAAATCATGAGAAGCGTTCCCTCTGTAAACGACACCGTCGCCGTTTTGTCGGCAAGCGCGTTGCTGACGCACAGCGGATCGTCCGACAAAAGCGTATAGTCCGAAAGCGGATAGGAAAGCCCGCGCAGGCACAGCCCCGCAACGGCAGACGTCATGGCGAAAAAGGAGATCTTCCGATCGCCCGCATCCGCAAGCGGATAACTTCCGGGCGTCAGAACGGTGATTTCATTTTTCTCATCGGCAAGCACGACACAGCAGCCCTTTTCGGTCATCTGCCGCGCCGAAAGCAGGTTGGCGACCGTGTGATCGAACCGCCCGCCGAGACAGCCGAGCAGCAAGAAATCGCGAAACCCGCGTTCAAAGGCAATGTCCATCGCCGCGCGGGTGTCGGTTTCATCCTTGCGCACGGGGAGATGCACAAACTCACCCGTCGGCGCAGGCGCGGAATCGCAGTCGGAAACGGTCAGCGTCGGCGCAACGCCCAAAGCCGCCGCCAGCCGCACCCCGCCGTCGGCAACGATGCACACATCCTCTGCACGCAAAAGCGGACGCAGAGCGTCCGCTTTGTCAAACGGTGCAGCGCCGAGGATCACACACCGTTTCATGTCTCCCATTCCTTTCGTCCTTTCAGCTGCTCATACAGCGCCGTGTAGCTTGCATACCGCGAGGGTGCGATCGTTCCCGCATCCACGGCGGCACGCACCGCACATCCCGGTTCACGCGTGTGCGTGCAGGTGGCGAAGCGGCATTTTCCGAAATACTGTGCAAATTCGCGGAAACAGAAAAAAAGATTGTCGCAGGTCAATTCCTCACCGACCATATCCATGTTGAGCGAGGAAAAGCCGGGCGTGTCCACCATATAGCCGTCGCCGATGCGAAACAGCGTCGCACAGCGGGTGGTGTGTCTGCCGCGACCGAGATGCTTGCTGATCTCGCCCGTCTGCAACGCCAAGGACGGCTCCAACGCGTTGAGAATGCTCGATTTGCCGACACCGGAGTTGCCCGTGAACGCCGCGACCCTGCCGCGCAGAATGTCCCGCAGGGGCAAAAGCGTTTCCGGCTGCTTGGCACAGACGGAAAGCGCCGTGAAACCCGCCGCACGATACAGAGCGACAAGGTCGTCCCCTGCCGCAAGATCGGTCTTGTTGATGACTAAGATCGGCTCGATGTCCCTGCATTCGGCAACGGCGATGAGGTTATCGAGCACCTGCAGATTCGGCGCAGGATCGGCGACCGCGACCACCATCACCAACAGATCCACATTGGCGACCGGCGGACGCACCAAAACGTTTTTGCGCGGCAGCACCGTCTCCAGTGTTCCCGTGCCGTCCGCCCCAACCGTGATCTCCACGCGGTCACCGGCGACGGGCGATATGCCCTGCTGTCGCAGGATACCGCGCGCTTTGCAGGTATATACCGTATCGGCGACCTCTACATAGTAGAAGCCGCCGATGCATTTCATGAGTATCCCGTTTTGTCTTTCGGTCATAAGGGAAATTCCTCAGTGGATCGTGGGGATCGTGGAAGGAGCGGTGGTGGGAGCGGACGGCTCCTCAAACACCGGCGTCATTTCCATCTGCGCATATCCCTGATCGCCGTACACCGTATAGTTGGTGTACACCGCATACCGGTTCGTTCCGGCAACGGCGATCTTCACCGTCACATCGTATTTTGCCTTCTTTTCCGCCACCGTGAAGGTGACCGAACCCTTTTTGTCCGGTAGGATGTTTTTCAGCCCGTTGGAGATAGACGTGTTCAGCGAACCGTCCACATACACCTGCAGATCCACCGTCGTTGAGGTCTGCGGCAGCGGAAGCGTGATGTTGACATTCTGGAAACCGGAGCTGACCGTCAGCGTGATCGTTTCGGTCGGCTTCAGCTTTGTGCCGACGCCCGGCTCAACGCCGATGACGGTATCCGCCACGGCGGAATTGTTGATATACACGGTCTTGATGTTGCCCTCCGAGAAGCCGGACGCTTTGAGCTTGGCGATCGCATCCTTGAGCGACGCATTCTGAATGTTCGGAATGGCGATCGGATCGGGCTCTTCCTTGCCGGTGCTGACAAACATCTGCACCGTGCTGCCGCTGGGCACCTTGTTCGGATAGGCGGGAACGGTCTTGATAACGGTGTCGGCGTCAAATTCATCGCTCGACTCCAGCACCTGCTCCACCACGAAGTCCGCCTGCTCCAGTCGGGCTCGCACAATGTCCTTGTTCTCGCCCGCCTTGACCTCGGGCACCTCGGTCACCTTTTCGCCGGAGCTGATCCACAGGGTGAGCTTGCCGCCGAGTTTGATCTTTGAGCCTGCCTCGGGGTCCTGCTTGAACACATAGCCCTCGCCGTAGTCCTCGTTGTTGGCATATTCAAAGCTCAGATCATAGGTGCGCAAAAATTCGGGATTGTTGGCAAGCTCGGTGGCATAGTTCTTGCCGACATAGTTATCCACTTCGATGGTGTTCTTGGCATCACCGCCGCCGAGCACCTTGTTGTATGCCGCGATACCGACAAAAATCAGCGCGACCAACACGATAGCGCCCGCCACGGCGGCAAGGATCGGCAGCACGGGGGCACCGGACTTTTCGTCCTCTTCCTCGTCTTCTTCCTCTTCTTCCTCGCCCTTTATCTTGGCGATGGCATCCACATAGCGGGTGGGCTCTTCTGTGAAATACTGATATTCAAAATGAATGCTCGGATTTTTCTTGAACTCGTCAATGTCGCTGAGCATTTCCGCCGCGGACTGATAGCGCTTTTCGGGATCCTTCTGCATCGCCTTGAGCGTGATCTCCTCCAGTCCCTCGGGGATCTCGGGGTTGATGTCGCGCGGGCGCTTTGCCTCAGACTGCAGCTGCATGATCGCCACCGACACCGCATTGTCCGCATCAAACGGCAGCTTACCGGTCAGCATCTCATACATCATGACACCCACCGAATACAGATCGGTGCGCTCGTCGGTGAGCTCACCCTTTGCCTGCTCGGGGCTGATGTAGTGCACCGAGCCGATGGCTTTCTCACCGGCAACGGGCGGGCGCAGCTCATTGCGCGCCAGGCGCGCAATACCGAAGTCGGTCACCTTGATGGTGCCGTCCGGCAGCAGCATGATGTTCTGCGGCTTTATGTCGCGGTGGATGATGCCCTTGTCGTGGGCATGCTGCAGCGCGCGCAGGATCTGTACGGTGAAATGCACCGCTTCCTTCCAGCGGATATCCTTCTGCTGGTCGATATACTCCTTGAGCGTGATGCCGTCGATGTACTCCATCACGATATACTGCAAGCGCTCGTCAAAGCTGACGTCATACACGCGCACAATATTCGGATGGGACAAAATGGCGATTGCCTTCGATTCATTTTTGAAACGACGCGTAAATTCCTCGTTGTGCAGGTATTCGTCCTTCAGGATCTTCACCGCCACCGTGCGGTCGTCGATCGTGTCATATGCCTTATAGACATAGGACATGCCGCCGACACCGATGAGCTTGTGGATCTCATAGCGTCCTCCCAGCTTCTTCCCGAGGTATTTATCCATCAAAAGTCACACCTTCCTGCCCGAGGGCAAATGAAATTAAGCAATGATAACCGCTGTGATATTATCTTCTCCGCCTGCGCGGTTGGCAGCGTCAACCAATGTGTCCGCCAGCATTTCCGGCGGGGTCTTTGCGACCGTTTCGGCAATGTCGCCGTCCGACAGCATATTGGTGAGACCGTCGGTACAGACAAGCAGCCTGTCGTCCTTTTCCAGCGAGAACCCGGAAAAATCACACTGCACCGCCGCCTCAACGCCGACCGCGCGGGTGATGAAATGCTTGCGCGGATGGTTGCGCGCTTCGGAAGCGGTGATCTGACCCTTTTCGATCATTTCCTGCACCACCGAGTGATCCACCGTGATCTGCTCCGAGCTGCCGTCATGGAAACGGTATAGGCGGCTGTCGCCGACATGCGCCACCATGACATGTGTGCCGTCCACGACAACGGCGACCAGCGTTGTGCCCATGCCGGCAAGCGCCGTGTCCGCCGTGGCGCGGTCAAACACCTCGATGTTGGCGGCAGCGACCGCGCTTTCCAGCAGATTAAAGACCGAGGCCTGCGGCATGTTGTCGCGATACTGGCTCTCGATGCGTCCGGCAACGATGTCGGTCGCGATGCGGCTGGCGACGTTGCCGCCGCTGGCGCCGCCCATGCCGTCACAAACAACGGCATACAGCACCGTGTCCGACAGCTTGCCGAAGCGGCAGGCGTCCTGATTGGTGGAACGCACCTGTCCGATGTCGGACTTCCCGAAAACCTCCACAGGTCTCACTCCTTTCTCACAAGCTCATTTCTGATCGGCGGCACGGCGCAGCTGCCCGCAGGAAGCGTTGATGTCCGCCCCCAGCGTGCGGCGCACAGTCGCCGTGATGCCGTTTTGCTCCAAAATATGCTGAAAAGCCTGAATACGCGCGCGGCTGCTCGGATGCTGATCCTTGCCCTTGACCGCGTTGACGGGGATGAGGTTGACATGGCACAGCGTGCCGCGCAGCTTCTGCGCCAGTTCCTTTGCGCAGGCGTCGCTGTCATTGACACCGCCGACCATGGCATATTCATAGGACACCCGTCTGCCGGTCACCGCGGCATATTCCCGACAGGCGGCAAGCAGCGTATCCACAGGATAGCGCCGATTGACCGGCATCATGCGGGAACGGATCGCGTCGTTCGGCGCGTGCAGCGACACCGAAAGCGTCAGCTGCAGCTTTTCTTTCATCAGGCGGTAGATCCGATCCACCAGCCCGCAGGTCGAAAGCGACACATGCCGCATGCCGATCTGCGCGTTGCCGCGCTCCCCCAGCATATGCAGGAAACGCAGCACGTTATCATAATTGTCGAGCGGCTCCCCCATGCCCATCAGGACAACGGAGGAAACGCGGACATGATGATCGTTTTGGGCGGTCTCGATCTGCGCCATCATTTCGGCGGCAGTGAGATCGCGGATATAGCCACCCATGCCGGTGGCACAGAAGGTACAGCCCATTTTGCAGCCGACCTGTGTGGAAATGCACTGACTGTAGCCGTGCTTATAGGACATGAGCACCGACTCCACCGTTTCGCCGTCCGGCAGGGAGAAAAGGTATTTCACCGTGCCGTCCAGTGCCGAAACAAGCTTTCGTTCGACCTTCACCTCGGTGACGGCAAAATCCGTTGCAAGCGCCTCGCGCAGCGAAAGCGGCAGATTCGTCATTTTTGAAAAATCCGTCACGCCGGCAGAAAGCCAGTCGCGGATCTGCGCGGCGCGATACGCCGGCATGCCCTTTTCCCGCACCCACGCGGTCAGCGCCTCGGGCGACAGGGTTTTGAGATCGCTTTTGCTCATGTTTCATCACTTTCCCGCCGCACAAAACCGGCGATGAAGAAGCCGTCGGTGTCATGCACATGGGGAAACAGCGTCAGACAGTGGGACGGCGAAAGCCCCGCTTTGGCAAAGCAGTCGTCAAGCGGCAGCACGCGCGGTGCAAAATCGGGGCGTTTTTCGAGAAACGCCGCAGCGACCGCCTCGTTTTCCTCCCGCCGCAGCGTGCAGGTGGAATATTGCAGCACGCCGCCCGGTTTCACCATATCCGCCGTGCGGCACAGAATGTCCAGCTGCAGCGCGGGGAGCGTTTCGACGCTCTCTCGTGTGCGATAGCGGATCTCGGGCTTGTGCCGTATGACACCGAGCCCCGAACAGGGCGCATCGCACAGCACGCGGTCAAACCGCTTTTCGAGACTTTGCGGGATCGGCTGCACCGCATCGCGCACGCGCGTTTCGATGCAGGTGATGCCGAGCGCCTTTGCACGGCGGGCAATCGTTTCGCATTTCTGCGAATAGAGGTCGCAGGACAGCAGGTGTCCGCGGTTTTGCATCATCTGCGCCACCGTGAAGCTCTTGCCGCCGGGCGCGGCGCAGACATCGGCGATCGTCTCGCCGGGTCTTGCTCCCAATGCCCTGCAGCAATACTGTGATGCGGCATCCTGATAATAATACCAGTTTTCTCCTGCTTTTGCAAGCCCTTTCCGATCAAAACCCGCTGAAATCCGCACACAATCGGGCAAACCCGTCACGGTTTCGTGCGCAATGCCCGCCGCATCCAGCGCCGACAAAAAGCTTTCGGTGTCGGTTTTCAGCGTGTTCACCCGCAGATATTGCGGCGCAGAGGTCGAAAGCGCGGTAAGAAGCGCATCTGACGTTTCCTTGCCGTAGGTCTCCCGCCAATAGGCGATCCAGTGCTCCGGCACGCCAAAACGCACGGCGTCCCCCGCATCCCCCGTCGGCAGATCGGCAAAAAGCGTTTCCCTCTGCCGCAGTGCACTGCGCAAAAGAGCGTTGACAAAGCCCGCTGCGTGCGGCTGTCCCATGCTGCGAGTGAGCCGCACCGCCTCATTGACAGCGGCATTCGGCGGAATTTTATCCATGTATAAAAGCTGATACAGCGCCACCCGCAGAATTTCCAAAACCGTCGGGTGGATGCGTCCAATCGCACGCGCCGCCAGCTTTTCAATAACGAAGTCAAGTGTCAGCTGTCGCTCGATCACGCCATAGACAAGGCGCGACAAAAGCGCCTTGTCCCGCGCATCAAACGCCGTTTCCTGCAGCAATGTATCGAGGACGATGTTGGAATAGCTCCCGTCGCGGTGCACACGGGAAAGCGCCGTGACCGCCGCCCTGCGGGGATCGGTCGCCATCAGTCATTCCTCCTGCTGCGTCCCGCGACAATGAGGATGAGACGCAAAAGGTTCATCAGCGAGACAAACAGTGCCGCAACATAGGTCAGTGCCGCCGCAGTCAGCACCTTGCGCACACCCGCCATCTCCTCGGCGGTGAACGAACCGCTCGCCTGCAGCGCCTGCACGGCGCGGGCGCTGGCGTTGAATTCCACCGGCAGCGTCACCAACTGAAACAGAACGGAAAGGCTGAAAAGCGCGATGCCGGCATATGCCAGCACATCCAGCCCCGCAATGAGACCGGCGATGATGAGATAGGGCGAAATGGTCGCCGAAAAATTCGTGATCGGCACGAGCTTCATGCGAAAGCGGATCGGCGCATAGTCGTTGGCATATTGCAGCGCGTGACCTGTCTCGTGCGCCGCCACACCGACGGCGGAAATGGAGTCCGCACCGTAGACCGGCTGCGACAGTCCGATGCTGTTTCGCGTCGGATCATAGTGATCGGTGAGCTCGCCGCCGATCGGCTGCACGGGCACGGAAATGCCGTTTGCCTTTTGGATCATATAGCTTGCCTGCGCACCCGTGATGCGCGCAGCGGTGCTGTAGCGGCTGTAGCGCCGAAAGGTGTTTTTGACGTTGATCTGTGCAATCATGGCGACCAGCAGTGCCGGTACGACCAACAACAAATAATAATACATAACACGTCACCTCAATGCAGGCGGTCGCCGCAGCAAAGCGGATGGCCGCGCAGAAAATCGGCAGCCGCCATGCGGCGGGAGCCGGGATATTGCAATTCCAGAATTTCCAACACCCCACCGTCACCGCAGGCGACGGAAAGGGGCGACAAAGACACAATCACGCCCGCGTCCTCGGTAGTATGCCCGCCGACACGGGTTTTATGGATCTTCAGCACCGCATCGCCGAGGCGGCAGGTCGCCGTCGGCCACGGCTGCAGCCCGCGCACCTGATCGTGCAGGCTTTTTGCGCTCTTTTGAAAATCGAGCGGCGACATCGTCTTGTCCAGCATCGGTGCATAGGATGCCGCATCGCCGTCCTGCTTCTGCGGGTGCAGCGAGCCGTTTTGCATGCTTTCGAGCGTCTCGCACAGGAGCTTTGCACCGTCGGCAGCCAAAAGATCAAAAAGCTCCCCCGCCGTCATATCCTGCGGCACGGGACGACTGCAGGTCAGCAGCATATCGCCCGTGTCAATGCCCGCGTCCATCTGCATGGTGGTGACGCCCGCAACGGCGTCACCGTTCAGAACCGCCCACTGGATGGGCGCCGCGCCGCGATATTGCGGCAAAAGCGAGCCGTGCACATTCACCGCACCGAAAGGCGGCAGCGCCAAAAGCGATGCGGGCAATATCTTGCCGTATGCCACCACGACGATCACATCCGGCTTTTCCGCAGCAATGCGCGCAAAGCTCTCCTCGCTTTTGAGCGTTTTCGGCTGAAAGACCGGAATGCCGTTTTTCAGCGCGCACTGCTTCACCGGCGGCGGCGTCAGCGTCTGATGCCGCCCGACCGGCTTATCCGCCTGTGTCACAGCCAGCGTCACCGTGTGTCCCGCCGCCAGCAGCGCTTTCAGCGACGGCACGGCGAAGTCGGGCGTGCCCATAAATACGATCCGCATACTCAGTCTCCTTGCTCCAGTTCCTCGGGACGCAGCATACGCGTCGCCTTGCTTTTGAACAGCACGCCGTCCAGATGGTCATTTTCGTGCGAGATGCACTCCGCTTTGAGATCGGACGCCGTGATGATGAAATACTTGCCGTAGCGATCCTGCGCCTGCAGCTTCACCGTCTGCGGACGGTTGACAAGTCCGTATTCCCCCGGGCTGGAAAGACAGCCCTCGACGCACTCCTGTGTGCCCTTTTCCTCCAGAATTTTCGGATTGATGCACTCCGTATAGTTGTCGCCGATGCTCATGATGAACAGGCGGCGCAAAAAGCCCACCTGCGGTGCGGCAAGCCCCACGCCCTGTGCCTTATCGAGCGTCTCGTGCATATCGTCAAGCAGCTGCCACAGGCGTTCATCAAATTTTTCCACCGGTCGGCAGACCTTATGCAGAATGGGATCGCTCTCATTGAGAATATTACGCAAAGCCATATAGAAAACCTCCCTTGGTAATTATAACAACGTGACGGGATTGATGTCGGCAAAGGCCGTGACCCCCCTGCAGACAGGCAGCTTCGGAAATGTCTCCAAAAGCGTTGCCGCCATCGCCCGAAAGCGCGGCGAATTTTTCGTTTTCACGATCAGCTTATACCGATATTTTCCCGCGACCCGCACCACTGCGGCGGGGGTGGGATCGAGCGCTATGAGCGGCACATCGGAAAATGTGCCGACCGACAGCGTGTGCAGCTCCCGCAAAAAGGCGTGTGCGGCATCCGCCACCGCCCGCTCGGATATGCCCGAAAAACCGAACATACACAGATCGGCATAGGGCGGATAGTGCATCATTTTCCGTGTCGCGATCTCGGTTTCAAAAAAGGTGGGATAGTCCTGCCTTGCAGCAAGGGCGATGACGGGATTATCCGGCACATAGGTCTGAATGATCGCCTTGCCGACGGCATCCCGCCTGCCCGCGCGCCCCACCACCTGTGTCAGCAGCGCAAAGGTCGTTTCAAACGCGCGGTAATCCGCCGTGTACAGCGACTGATCGGCGGACAAAACACCGACCAGTCCGACATCGGGAAAATCCAGCCCCTTTGCCACCATCTGTGTGCCGATCATGATGCGGTATTTCCCTGCCGCAAAATCCCCGAACTTCTTTTCATAGGAAAGGCGGGACATGGTCGTGTCCGCGTCCATGCGCAGCACCGGCACGTCGGGAAACTTTTCTGCCAGTTCCTCTTCCACCCGCTGGGTGCCGAGTCCCGCAAAGCGGATCTTATCCGACCCGCAGACAGGACAGACGCGCGGCGGCGGTTCCATGTGCCCGCAATAGTGACACAGCATCTGCCGATTGGCGCGATGATAGGTCATGGAAATGCTGCAGGACGGACAGGTGAACACATAACCGCAGGAACGGCAGGAAACGTGCGTGTGAAACCCGCGGCGGTTGAGCAGCAAAATGACCTGCCTGCCGTTTTCCAGCGTTTCCTGCATTGCCTCACAAAGGCGGCTGCCGATGCTGTTTTCCGCAAGCGTTTCCCCGCGCAGATCGACGATCTCCACCTGCGGCAGAGCGCTATCGCCGAAGCGGTTTTCGAGCTTGCAAAAAATATAGCGCCCCGTCACCGCCGCCTGATAGGACTCCACCGACGGCGTCGCCGAGGTGAGCAGCAGCAGCGCGCCCTGCGCCGCGCAGCGGTATTTTGCCGCCTCGCGGGCATGATAGCGCGGGTTCGACTCCGATTTATAGGTATGCTCCTGCTCCTCGTCTATGACGATCATGCCGAGCTTTTCACAGGGGGCGAACACCGCCGAGCGCGTCCCCACCACCACGCGGGCATCGCCGCGACGGATGCGTTTCCATTCGTCCATGCGCTCACCGATGGACAAAGCGCTGTGCAGCACCGCCACCCGCCCGCCGTAGCGATCGAGAAAGATTCCCATCATCTGCGGCGTCAGCGAAATTTCCGGCACCAGCACGATCACCTGCTTGCCATCCGCCAGCACGCGGTCGATAAGGTGGAGATATACCTGCGTTTTGCCGCTACCGGTCACACCGTATAAAAGCGCCGCCGACGGCTTTCCCGTCTCATAGGCGGCAAGCAGCGTGTCCGCCGCCTTTTCCTGTTCCGCATTCAGCGAAACGGGCTGCGGGTCGGGTGCGTCTGCATGCGCCGCATAGGGCGTGCGCAGCACCTCATGGTCATAATAAAACGCCAGCCCCTTTTTCACCAGTGCATCCGGCACGGCGCGGGTGACCGACGAGAAATAGCAAATTTCCTTCAGTGAGGCGCAGCCGACATCCCGCAAAAGCGACAAGACCGCCGCCTGGCGGTCGGTGAGCTTTTCCCCCGCCGCGTCCGCCGTTTCGCCCGCCTCGGTCAGGCGCAGCATGCGCACCGTCGCGTCACCCGTGTGCCGCGATGCGCTGTCGTCCCGCAAAAGCGCGCCTTTTTTCAAAAGGCTGCGCAACACGGGCGCTTCCTGCGCAAGTCCCAGCTTTTTGAGCAAAACGTCCTCGCCCGCCCCATCGGGACAGCGGGACACAAACGTCAGCGTCTGCTTTTCGTCAAAGGACAGCGCTTCCAGAATGTCGGGCGCGATATCCCTTGCCGCACGGTAACGCGGCTGCACGCGCATGGTCAGCCCCGTCGGCAGCATCGCGCGGACACATTCAAAAGTGGTGGAAAATGTGCGTTCCTTCATCCACAGCGCCAGCTGCAAAAGCTCCTCACTGATGATGGGCGTTTCGTCCAGCAGCTCGTCGATCGGCTTGAGCTTTCCCGGCACATCCTTTCCGTTTTCCAAAGAAATGATGATGCCCTGCCGCCGACGGTTTCCGCCGCCGAACGGCACCATAACACGACAGCCGATCCGCACCTTTTCCCGCAGTGCGTGCGGCACGGTATAGCTGTAGGGACGGTCAAAATAAAAAGATGCCTGAGCAACCGCGATCTGCGCAACCGTTGTTTCAAGCATCTTTTCCACCTCGTTTTGGGTTTTCAGTCTTCCAACTCATGCGGCGCAAGCAGCTTGCATTCGCCGTCCTTGAAATCATTGATGGCAAGGCTCACCGGTTTTTCGATCAGAATTTCGCCGTTCTCCTCCGCTGCCTCGGAAATCTCTCTGGCGCGCTTGGCAACGCCGATCACCACCGCATAGCGGCTGAAATCGCCCTTGAGTTCTTCAATATCGGTCGGGTTTAACATGATACATTCTCCTCCAAAAATACAGATTTCATACGGTCATACCGCAACGACTCCGCCGTAATGATCGCTTCAATACGGTCAGCCGCCGCTTCGACCTCGTCATTGAGCACTACATATTGATACTGTCCCGCTTTGGCAAGCTCGCGCTTTGCAGCGTTCAACCTGCCCGCGATGACGCTTTCTTCCTCGGTGCCTCTGCCGCGCAGGCGCTGCTCCAGCACCGCACGCGACGGTGCGGTGATGAAAATGGAAACGCAGTCCTTTGCGCTTGCCATCACCTTTTCCGCACCCTGCACCTCGATCTCCAGCAGCACATGCTTTCCCGCCGCCAGCCATGCTTCGATGGGGGGCTTTGGCGTGCCGTAGTAGTTGCCGTTGTATTCGGCATACTCGAAAAGCTCGTTTTTGGCGATCATCTCTTCAAATTGTTCCCGCGTGCGGAAGAAATACTCCACACCGTCGGTCTCGCCGGGGCGCGGGGCGCGCGTCGTGACCGAAACGGAATAGCAGATGTCGTCGCGGCGGGCGAAAAGAGATTTGAGCACCGTCCCTTTGCCGCAGCCGGACGGACCGGAAAAGACAATGAGCATGCCGCGTTTATTCATCCTCATCCAGCACCTCCTCATCGTCGTCATCCTCAACATTCAGGCGGTTTGCCACCGTTTCCGGCTGCACCGCCGACAGCACCACATGATCGCTGTCGGTGATGAGCACGGCGCGCGTCCGCCTGCCGTAGGTGGCGTCGATGAGCGTTCCCCGTTCCTTGGCATCCTGAATGATGCGCTTGATCGGCGCGGATTCCGGGCTGACGATCGCCACAAGACGATTTGCCGAGACCATGTTGCCGAAGCCGATGTTGATGAGCCGCATTGCCGTCATCCCCTCATATCACTCGATGTTCTGAATTTGCTCGCGTATCTTTTCGATCTCCGCCTTGATATCCACCACAATGCGTGCCATTGCTGCGTCCTGCGCCTTTGAGCCGATAGTGTTTGCCTCGCGGTTCATTTCCTGCACAAGGAAATCGAGCTTTCTGCCGATCGCCTCATCCCCTGCCAGCATTTGCTGCAGCTGGGCAATGTGACTGCGCAGACGCACCGTTTCCTCGGCGACGGCGATCTTGTCGGCAAACAGCGCCGCCTCGGTCAGCAGCCGCTGTTCATCCACATTTGCGCCGTCTAAAAGCTCGCGCATGCGTGCCTGCACCTTTTCCATGTGCCTCTGCACCGTCTGCGGCGACTGCTTTTCCACTTCGCCGACCGCCGTCAGAATGGTCTCGGCGCGGCCGAGCACATCCTCCCGCAGTTTTTCGCCCTCACGGGTGCGCATCTCGGTGAATTTCTCCACCGCCGCTTCCGCTATCGGCGCGACCGCCGCCCACACGGCATCCTCGTCAAGCGTCGCCTTCGTCACGGTCAGCACATCGGGATAGCGCGCCAGCGTCACGGCGGAAATGTCCTCCCGCAGCGAAAACCGTTCGGACAGCGCACGCAGCGCCTTGATATACCCCTCCGCCAAATCGAAGTTGACGGCAACCTCGCTGCCGGGCGCGTCCACCGTCGTGATCCACACACCGACGTCCACCTTACCGCGGCTGATCTTCGTTTGCAGCAGCGCTTTCAGGCGTTCATCCAAAAAGCCGTAGCCATACGGCAAACGGGCGGCATATTCAAAATAGCGGTGATTGACGGATTTCAATTCCACAACGATATGCATGCCGTCCGCGTTGCCCTCGGCACGGCCGTAACCGGTCATGCTCCGTATCATCGTATCACCTCGCAATATTCTATTCTCTTATTTTACCAGTTTTCATGGGGTAATGTCAAGGAAAAGGCGCAAAAAAGCGGCATATTTCTTTCGGAAATATGCCGCTTTTGCCACTTCGTTATCGGATAAGTCGGACATCCTGTCCGTCAAAGGTGCAATTCTCCGCATGCAGCCCGCGTGCGCGTTTTTCGCCGAACAGACGCACACGCTCAAAGGAGATACGTTTTGCGTCGTGCAGCAGGATCATCGCGTCGCCGCGCTGCTCGTCAAGTATTGCGGGGCACACCGCCTGCGGCTGCCTGTCATACAGTGTGATGTCCGCAAACCGCAGATCGCAGGTGTCCCCCTCCACCCTTGCCGCCAGCGAAGCGCCGAGACAGCAGTCCCTAAGCGTCACACGGGAGATGGGCGCCTTGTTGCCGTAAAACTGGAACGGCACGCCGCTGTCCTCGGCAAGCACATGGTGCACCGTCACATCGTGTATGGCAAGTGCACCGCCCCAACCGGTCATGAAGGTCAGCCCCTCGCCGGTGCGCGGCACGGTCAGATCGGACAGCTGTACATGATGGATGCTGCCGCTTCCCACCCCGAACCGCACAGAGCAGGCGGAAGTGGAAAGGATACAGTTGGTGACGGTGATATAGGCACAGTCACGGCGTTCGGGATGCGCCGTCAGGCAGTCGGCGCAGCAGCGGATCGCCAGCGCATCGTCGCCGGTGTCGATGATACAGTCGGACACCGTGACATACCGACAGGTGTCGAGATCGACGCCGTCGGTGTTGACATGCTGCTTGTCGCCGCGGATCGTCAGTCCCGTGAGCGTCGCATAATAACAGCCGTGCAAAAGCAAATTCCAGCAGGTCGCCCCGCGCAGCGTGACACCCGTCACGCGCACCCGATCACATTCTACAAAGCACACCATCGGTCCGGGACGCAGCGGTGCGCCGTCACGCAGGAGATAATAACCCTCGCGCCAGGCGGAATTGCTGCAATAGTGCAGCTCGCCGCCGTAGACCGTGTCGGCACAGCCCTCGATCGCGCCGTCGCCCGTGACGGCGACATCCGTCTGCTCCAGTGCAATGATCAGATGCTTTCCGCACCACTTTTCCTCTTCGGAACCGAAATTCTGCGGATAGGCATCCTCGTCATTATAGTCGGCAAGGTCGGCGCTTGCTTTCAGCACCGCGCCGTGCTGCAAATGCAGCTCCACACGGCTTTTCAGCCACACCGTGCCGATGAGAAACGTGCCCGCGGGCACAACGACCGTTCCGCCGCCGTCAGCTGCACAGGCATCGACCGCCGCCTGCACCGCAGCGGTGCAGAGGGTCTTGCCGCCGCTCTCGGCGCCGTAGTCCGTAATCACATACTGCATGGGCGCTCCTCCGATCGGATGTCGTCAGTTTTCGCTGTAGATCACCGTGATGTCCGGATGCAGCTGCAGGATGGACGCGGGGATGCGGGGCGTGATCGGACCGAAGAACGCCTTTTCGAGAATGTCCCGTTTTGCTGCGCCGTTGGCGATGAGCACGATCTTCTTTGCCTGCATGATGGACACCATGCCCATCGTGATTGCGCGACGCGGCACCTGCTCCTCGTTTTCGAAGAAACGCGCGTTGGCTTTGATGGTGGAGGGATCCAGCGTCACCACATGCGTATTTTTGACAAACACGTCGTCCGGCTCATTGAAGCCGATGTGACCGTCCAGTCCGATGCCGAGCAGCTGCAGGTCGATGCCGCCGACCGCCTCGATGTGCGCGTCATAGGCTTTGCAGGCAGCATCGAGGTTTTTCGCACAGCCGTCCGGCACAAAGGTGTTTTCCTGGCGGATGTTGATGTGGTCAAAGAAGTTTTCGTTCATGAAGCGGCGATAGCTCTGCTCGTCCTTCGCCGACAGTCCCACATATTCATCCAGGTTAATGGAAATGACCTTGTCAAAATCCACGTCGCCTTTTTTATACCAGTCGATCAGCTGACGGTAGGTGCCGAGCGGCGACGAGCCGGTCGCCAGACCCAAAACACTGTCCGGCTTCAAAATCACCTGCGCCGAAATGAGGTTTGCGGCACTGCGGCTGAGTTTTTCATATGTAGCGGTTTCAATCAGTTTCATTGATTATCCTCCCTTGTGAAGCAATAGCGCTCCGCTATTTCCTGCATTTTCTTATACTGCCTTTCCATATCGGCGGCAAGCTGCATCTGCGTGCGGCAACGCACCAGGTTGTGTGTCGGATAGGCGGTCTTGAAATATACATCGCCCAAAATATAGTCCGTCAAAAAGCGCATGCCGCACTCCAGCGTCATCATTTTCGCGCCTGCGGCAAGCAGCTCAATCTCCGGCTTTTCCAAATAGCCGCCGCAGCCGATGACAAAGCCGCGTGTGTAGATGTCATAAAAGTTCAGATCCAAATGCACCTTCGACACATCCTGCTCATCCTCCGCCGCCGTGTTGCCGCCGAAGCGGATGGCGTCACCGAAGTCACAGACCGAAAAGCCGGGCATCACCGTGTCCAGGTCGATGACGCACAGTGCCGCATGCGTCTGTGCATCCAGCATGACGTTGTTGCATTTGGTGTCGTTGTGGGTGACGCGCAGCGGCAGTCTGCCGTCGCGGTGCGCCGCATACAGCGTGTCATAAAAGCTCTCGCGTGCACGGTAGAAAGCGATCTCCTTTTGCACCGATGCCGCGCGGTCGCACGGGTCCTTTTTCACAGCATCCAAAAGCGCTGCATAGCGCAGGGGCGTGTTGTGGAAATCGGGAATGGTCTCGTGCAGCTGTTCGGCAGGGAAATCGTGCAGATCCCGCTGGAACATGCCGAACGCCAGCGCGCACTGATAGATGTCCGCAGCGGTGTCGGGGTGCTCAGGACAGATGGCGTTTTCGATGAATACATACATCCGCCAGGCAACGCCGTTATCGTCGGTGTAAAAGTTCTCCTTGTCAAGCGTCGGCATGATCGTCAGCACGCTGCGCGGGTCCACCGCGCGCTTGCGGATGAACGCCGTCACCTTTTCCACATTCTCCATCAGCTGACGGGGATTTTGAAAGACATCCCCGTTGATCGCCTGCAAAATGTACCGCGTTTTCCCGCTTATCACCATGAACGTGCCGTTGATATGCCCGTTCCCGTACGGCAGACAGCCGTTCACCGCGTGCGGCGGCATAAAGTGTGTCAAAGCGCTGAGTGCCTGCGAAAGATCGATATTTTTCATAATGCTCCCCCCGTTCTGTTTCCAGTATAACGTGTGGGAAAAACATTTTCTATATACTATCTTGTCAAATATAGCAAAATATGATAAAATAGCATATCGTCATTTCAGGGAGAGCGATAGTATGCAGCAGGTAGAGATCATGCGTATCCTCAAGGATTTTCACCATGTGTCCGGCTTTCGCGTTTCGATCCACGACGCGGATTTTCGGGAGATCTATGCCTATCCCGCGCGGGTGCACGCGTTTTGCCGCGCCATCCAGCAGGGACCGCGGGTGCTTTCCGCCTGCCGCAAAACGGATGCGCTCATGCTGCGGCGGGTGAAGGAAAGCGGAGAGACGCTGCTGTATCGCTGTCCGCAGGGGCTGTATGAAGCCGCCGCACCCATTTATCACTATGGTGTGCTGTCGGGCTATCTGATGATCGGGCAGATGCGGGACAGCGAGGGGTTGACGCTCGACAAGCTTTGCGCGCCGTTTCGGGATGATGCCGACGCCGTCGAAGCGGCAAAGAAGCTCCCCGCCATGAAAGAGGACGACATGCGCGCCTATCTCAGCATCATGACCGTCATCGCGGAATACCTCACCGGCACCAACCGCGTGCAGGGCGACAACGGCAGACTGCCGGAGCTCATTGCGCAGTATCTGCGCAAAAACTATGCCGAACGGGTCACGCTGCAATCGCTGTCCCGCCGCTTCGGCTACTGCAACGCCACTCTCACCAAGAGCTTTCGGGCGGAATACGGCTGCACCATTTTCGCCTATCTTCAGGACATTCGGCTCGGCGTCGCCTGCGACATGCTGAAAAACAGCGATCGGTCGGTCAAGGAGATCGCCGCCGTCTGCGGCATGGAGGATCAGAACTATTTTTCCCGCGTGTTCAAAAAGCGGTACGGCTGTTCCCCCAGCGATTATCGGTAGATCTCACCGGCAATGATGACGGTGTCGATCTCCATATTCTCGTCAATGATCAGCAGATCGGCGTCATAGCCCTCTGCAATTTTGCCTTTATTCACGCCGAGAAGCCTTGCGGGCGTCTCGGACGCCATGCGCACGGCATCCTCAAAGGGGATGCCGCTTTTTATTGCCGTGCGGACGCCGTCCCACATGGTGGCGCTCGAGCCGGCAATGGTGCCGTCCGAAAGCCGCGCCGCACCGTCCTTCAAAATGACCGGCAAGCCCCCGCAGACATAGTTGCCGTCCGGCAGCCCCGCTGTGCGGATGCTGTCGCTGATGATGACCAAACGCTCTGTGCCGAACATCTTCCATGTTGCACGGATGACGGGCTTTGCCACATGGAAGCCGTCGCAGATGAGCTGCGCATAGATGTGCCGCTCAAAGCCCGCGCCGATCGGCCCCGGTGCACGATGATGCAGCGGCGGCATGGCGTTATAGGTATGGGTCAGGCAGTTTGCGCCGCAGTCGATGGCATGCAGCGCCGTTTCATAGTCGCAATCGGTGTGGCCGATCGAGACCACCGTTTTGTCGGACACGGCGCGGATGAACTCCTCGCTGCCGGGCAGCTCGGGCGCCATCGTGATCATTTTCACATTCTGAAACTGCGCAAAGTCGGCGACCGACGGCATGCGGATATTAGCGGGATCCTGCGCGCCCTTGTGCTTTTCGGAAATGAACGGTCCTTCCAGGTGAAAGCCCAAGATCTGCGCGCCCTCACAATCCGTGTTTGCCGTCGTCACCCGCAGAATGTCGGCATACGGCATCGTCATTGTGGTGGGCAAAAACGACGTTGTGCCGTGCAGCGCATAAAAGCGGCACAGCGGCGCGAAGTCTGCATCCATCGCATCAAGGCCGTTTGCGCCGTGCGTATGGACGTCGATGAGACCCGGTATGACCCGCTTGCCGCCGACGTCGATGCCCTCCGGCATGTCCCTATCCGTCACAAGCGCAATTTTGCCGTTCTCGAGGATGATCGTTTTCAGTATCCCGCCGACGCGGGCATTTCGTAAAATCATAAGCTCATCTCCGATTGATTTTTATGCCGGTTTGCTGTATACTGTCAGCATACCACTGCAAAGGAAGTATGCATTATGTCCATTGAAAAAGTGAAAGCATTTTTTGCCGCAAAGGGCTGCGCCGACCGCGTGCGCGAATTGCCCACCTCCAGCGCCACCGTGGCGCTTGCCGCCGCGGCGCTCGGCTGTGAGCCGGCACGCATCGCGAAGACCATGTCCTTTCGCGGAAAAGAGGGATACATTTTGGTGGTCGCCGCGGGCGATGCCAGAATCGACAACGCCAAATTCAAGCACACCTTCGGCGTCAAGGCGACCATGCTGCCGCACGACGAGGTCGAGCCCGCCATCGGTCATGCCGTGGGCGGTGTCTGCCCGTTTGCGGTCAATGACGGTGTCGCGGTGTATCTCGACGCGTCGCTGCGCCGCTTTGAGACGGTGTTCCCCGCCTGCGGCAGCGCCAACAGCGCCATCGAGGTGACACCGGAAGAACTTGCGGCGTTTGCCGCACCCGTCGAGTGGGTGGATGTGTGCAAGCTGCCGGAGGCATCACAGGGTTGACAAAAGCGGCGGCAAAGCCGCAAGGCAATCGACCGTGTGATCCGGCTGCACAGCAGTGTTGTTTTCCTTGTGATGCGGATTGAACCACACCGTGCGGATGCCGGCGCTTTTGCCGCCCGCGATGTCCGAGGAAAGGCTGTCGCCGATCATCACGGTGCAGGCGGGATCAAACGACGGGATACGCGCGGCGCAATGGGCAAAAAACGCGGCGGACGGCTTGTCCGCGCCGACCGATTCGGAAATGAACACATCCTCAAAAAAGGATGTCAGTCCCGCATCGCCTATCCGTTTTTTCTGCACCGCCGCGCTGCCGTTTGTCGCCACATAGAGCGCATAGCGCGTTTTGAGTTCTTCCAAAAGCGGCAGTGCGCCCGCCATCAGCGGGTGCTGATCGCAAAGGCAGCGCTCATATCGCGCCGTTGCTTCCTCTGCGGCTGCGTCAATGCCGTATTCCGCAAAGAGCAGCGCAAAGCGCCGCACCTTCACCTCGTCGCGGGTGAGCTTTCCCTGCTCCAAAAGCTTCCACTGCTGCTCATTGAGCACACTGTAGCGATTGAGCAGCGCCGTTGTCGGCTGCACACCGCACTGCGGCAGCGAAAGGCGCAGTGCGGCATGCTCTGCCGCATGAAAGTCAAGCAGCGTGTCGTCCAGATCGAAGATAACAGATGTGACCATACATACTCCATGAAAGAAACGGGTTGCCGCGCGGCAACCCGTTTTCTCGGTTTCTCAGACTTCCGGAAGCGTAATCTGAATTTCGTGACCCAGCTCTGCGGATTCGCAGATGCCGGACAGGATCGCCTGGTTGCGGATGATCTGCGAGGTCGGCACGGGTGCCGGCTTGCCCTCTTTGACCGCATCCATGAAGGAGCGGATCTTCAGAGCGAACAGACCCTCCTGCGGGGACGGCAGGATCGGCAGAACGGTTTCGACCTGCGTGCCGCAGACCTCATGATAAATGGTCATCGGACCGCCGACGGTGCCGTTCCAGCAATCGGTGGACGGAATACGCAGACCGCCCTTTGTGCCGAGAATGATGGTGTCGCCGGGGGTGTTGATGTTCATTGCCCAGGCAATGCGGAAATCGAGGATGATGTCGCCCTCGAGACGGACAAACGCAGCGGCAAAGTCGTCCACGCCGAACGCGTCGGCATATTCATGATGCTTGCCGTAGCCGACATAGTTCGGATCCGTGCCGAAGAACGCGGACTTATAGCCCGAAACGGACAGCGGCTTCGGATAGCCGATCGCGTTCATGACCATGTCCAGCGAATAGCAGCCGATGTCGCCCAAAGCGCCGATGCCGCCGGTATCCTTTGCGATGAAGGACGTACCGTAGGGCGTCGGGATACCGCGGCGACGACCGCCGCCGGTCTGGATGTAATAGATCTTGCCGAGCTCGCCCGACTCAACAACCTTTTTGATCATCTGCATGTTGGGATCAAGACGCGGCTGGAAGCCGATCGACAGCACCTTGCCGCTCTTTTTCTCGGCTTTCAGCAGTTCGGCAGCCTCGTCCATGGTGACGCACATCGGCTTCTCCAGCAAGACGTGGACACCCTTTTCAAGCGCATAGATTGCCGGCGGAACGTGCTGACAGTTGTAGGTGCAGATGGAGACCGCATCCAGATGCATGTCCGGATCGTCCAGCATTTCCTTGTGGCCGCCGTCATAGCACTTGACGCCCTCAAGACCCAACTTCTTGCAGAACGCAGCCGCCTTGCCGGGGATGATGTCCGCCGCAGCGACGATCTCGGCATCCGCATAGTGCTTATACGCCGCGATGTGTGCTTCTGCAATCCAGCCCGTGCCGATGATACCGATGCGCAGCTTGCGGTCGGCATCCACCACTTTTGCTTCCTCGGTGTTCTCCTGGAAGCGGTTGAGAATATCGCCCATTGTATGTACCTCCAAAAAATTATTTATTGACCAATGGTTTTCAGATAATTACGGCTGCGCTCCGCGCATGCGAGAGAGGACAGTCCGCCGGACGGCGTGTCCTGCTCCACGACCAGCCATTCCGTCCCCGCCTGCTCGCAGGCAGCGATGATGGACGGGAAATCCTGCACGCCGTCGCCGACGGGGCGCAGTTCAAACTTCACCGTTTCTTCCTCTTTTGCGGTCGAATCGACGCCGATCAGCTCATACATGTGCTCGCTCTTCTCGCCGACATAGTCCTTGAGATGCACCACCGGCGCTCTGCCGCTGTATTTCTTCACATATGCCGACGGGTCTGCGCCGCCGACGCGCACCCAGCAGGTGTCAAGCTCGGTCTGCAGCAGATCTGCGGGGATATTTTCATACATGATGTCCAGCGCATAGGCACCGTCCACCTTCACAAACTCAAAGTCATGGTTGTGATACAAAAGCGTCATGCCCTGCCGCTTGACCTCTTCAGCAATCGCCTCGATATCCTTGAGCGTCTGTGCATATTTCTCATGTCCCGGGCGACGCTCCTCGCCGAGCCACGGCACCGCGATGAAGCGGCAGCCGATCGTCTTATACGCCGCGACCGTTCCCGGCTTCAGAAGATCGTCGATCGGCACATGCGCCGAAATCGGCACAAGCCCGATCTCCTCGCACATTGCCTTGACGTCCTCCGGCGCATAGCCGTAAAGACCGGCAAATTCCACGCCGTCATACCCAAGTGCCTTCACCTTTTGCAGCGTCCCGCGCATGTCCTTTTCCGCAAAATCGCGAACGGAATACAGCTGGAGCGCAATCGGAAATTTTTTCATGACCACACTTACCTCCGTCGTCTCTCTTTATCGTATGGACACCCTGTTCATACAGGTTTACCATACCATTTTTGGCTGTTTTTGTAAAGAGAAAATTGCAAGTTTTCCGAAAAAAATTTCCGCAAATCCACGGCAAACGAAAACGGACGTACAGCGTCGTTCTATACGTCCGTTTTGCCGAATTCCGACAGCTCCAAAGTCGGGTTGTGCTCGGTCGCCCAGGTGATGTTCCAGGGGCTTGTGAACAGCAAAAGCCGTCTGCCGCGCATGTCCTGGATGCGGCGGGTGTCCGAGGTGAGATTGAGTGTTTTCGGGTCGAGATCCTCGTTTTCGATCCAGCGGATGTGCTGATAGGGCAGCATATCCAAACGGATCTCCACACCGTATTCATTGAGCAGCCGATATTCCAGCACCTCGAATTGCAGCGTGCCGACAACACCGACGATGACTTCTTCCATGCCGCCGTTCAGTTCCTGGAAGATCTGAATGGCGCCCTCCTGCGCGATCTGCATCGTGCCCTTGACAAACTGCTTGCGCTTCATGGTGTCCTTGAGCCGCACAAGCGCAAAATGCTCGGGTGCAAAAGTGGGGATGCCCTCGAAGCGGAATTTCTTGCCCGGAATGCAGATGGTGTCGCCGATGGAGAAAATGCCGGGGTCAAACACGCCGATGATGTCACCGGCATAGGCTTCCTCGATCACTTCCCTGTCCTGCGCCATCAGCTGCTGCGGCTGCGACAGGCGTTGCTTGCGGTCGCCCTGCACATGATAGACCTCGATGCCTTTTTCAAACTTGCCCGAACAGATGCGCATGAACGCGATACGATCGCGGTGCGCCTTGTTCATGTTCGCCTGAATTTTGAACACAAAGGCGGAAAAGTCGGGCGAGAACGGGTCGATCTCGCCGCAGTCCGCACGCCGCGGCAGCGGCGAGGTCGTCATGCGCAGAAATTCCTCCAAAAACGGTTCGACGCCGAAATTGGTGAGCGCCGAGCCGAAAAACACCGGCGACAGCTTGCCTGCGCGCACGGCGTCCATATCAAAGTCACCGCCCGCACCGTCGAGCAGCTCCACATCGTCGCAAAGGCGGCTGTAGAGCGTGTCGCCGAGTCTGTCCGCCAGCGACGGATCCTGCAGATCGACCTCGGCAGCATCCACCTCATGCTGTCCGTTGCCGTTCGCGGTGAACGCAATGATACGCCGCCGCGGGCGGTCATAGACGCCCTTGAAGTCCTTGCCGCAGCCGATGGGCCAGTTGATGGGATAGGTGCCGATGCCCAGCACGTTTTCGATCTCCTCCATGAGATCGAAGGGATCGCGGGCTTCCCTGTCCATTTTGTTGATGAAGGTGAAGATCGGGATATGCCGCAAAAGGCACACCTTGAAGAGCTTGATGGTCTGTCGCTCAACGCCCTTTGACGCGTCGATCACCATAACGGCGGAGTCCGCCGCCATCAGCGTCCGATAGGTGTCCTCGGAAAAATCCTCGTGTCCGGGGGTGTCCAGAATATTGATGCAGTTGCCGTTATATTCAAACTGCATCACCGAGGAGGTGACCGAAATGCCGCGCTGCTTTTCGATCTCCATCCAGTCCGACACCGCGTGCTTCATAGAGCGCTTGCCCTTCACCATGCCGGCAGTCTGTATGGCGCCGCCGTATAAAAGCAGCTTTTCCGTCAGCGTGGTCTTGCCGGCGTCGGGGTGTGAAATGATGGCAAAGGTGCGGCGACGCAGGATCTCTTCCCGCAAGCCGCGCTTTTGCGGTGTCGTTGCTTCTGCCAAAACAGTCTCCTCCGTTGTTATCAGTCAGTCCGTGAGCATGTCCCACTGCAGCACGGTGTCCGCGGCAATGTCGTTTGCCGCTTTCTTGCCGATGACCGTGCCGATGTCTGCGGGCGAAATGCCGCTGTTGGGACGCTTGAAGGTCAGCATTTCCTCGGTGATCACCGTTCCCGCCGGAATATCCGTGTCGGCGACCAGCGAGCGGCGGGCGTTCTTGCGCGCTTTCTGCTCGCTTTCGAGACAGGAGAGCGCATAGGTGCCGCGCAGCATATTGATATGGTCGATGCGGCGCAGAATTTCCCGCGCATCGTCGGGATCCATGGCGTGATAGTGGTCGTTGCCCTTGAGGGTCTTATCCAGCGTGTAGTGCTTCTCCAGCACGGTGGCGCCGAGGTTATACGCCGTCTGTGCAACCTCAAATTCCGGCGTCGGCTTCGTGTGATCGGAATAGCCGATATAGGCGTCCGGGAAGTGCTCCTTCAGCGACACGATCTTGTTCAGATTGGTATGCTCAAGCGGCGTGGGATATTCCAGCACGCAGTGCATGAGAATGAGCTTTTTGTCGTTATATTTGCGGATGGTGGCGACCGCCGCCTCGATCTCCTCAAGCTCCGACGCACCGATCGACAGCATGATCGGCTTGTTCTTCTTCGCCATATAGGCGATGAACGGCAGATTGCTGAGGTCGGACGAGGAAATTTTATAGACATTCATCATGTCATAGAGATAGTCCGCGGAAGCGACATCAAACGGCGTCGACAGAAACTCGATGCCGATCTCCTCGCAGTATTCATACAGCTCGCGGTATTCCGCCTCGCCGAAAGCGTCGAACTTCTTGAAAAGCTCATACTGGGAACGCGTAGGTTCCTCGGTGATGTCCCAATAGTAGGGGGATTCCTTCGCTGCCAGCGTTTCCGCTTTATAGGTCTGGAATTTCACGGCGTGGATGCCCGCTTCCTTGGCCTTTTTCACCATCAGCTTCGCGGCGTCCATGTTGCTGATCTGCATTTCGCGTGCAATGTCATAGTAGTTGACACCGACCTCGGCAATCAGCGTATACTGGTTTTTCTCCAAGCGTTCCAAAATCGTGTTCATACATTTTCTCCCAAAATAATTTTTTTGACACGGGCGACATTGCCCTTGAGCGGATGCTGTAACATCAGGCGGTGCATATCCCGCCGAATTTCATAGGTCGTGAGCAGCCATTCAAACGTTTTTTCCAGCGTGTCATTCTGCACGGCGTTACCCAGCCCCAGGTTGATGAACCCGTTTTCCATCTGCGCAAAGGTATGCAGCTGCTCGCGCTCGTTCTGCGCCATGACGATCGCCGGTATGCCCATGCTCGCCAGCTCGAAAACCGTTCTCCCCTGTGAGGTGAACGCAAGATCCGCATTTGCCATATAGGTCGAAACGCGCTTGGCATCCTTGATCACGCGGATGTTGTCAGCGGAAACGACGCCGTGCGCGTCACAGTTATAGGCAGGACCCGCCACAAAGGTGAACACAAGCTCCGGGTGGCGCACAAGCGCCCGCTGCGCCAAACGGTACACGCGTTCGGTGAGGTTCAGCGGATCGGCGCCGCCGAACATGACGAACACCTCTTTTGCGTTCTCTTTCGGCGTGATCGGCTCGGAATAAATGAATTCATCCCGCAGCACCACATATTTTTCACCCGTGAACACATTCTCACGGCGAAGCTTGGTTTCATACAGAGCATTGACGGTGGCGTCGGTGTACAGGCTGCCCTCGCCCAGATCCTCAAAGGTTACCACGCGCGGCACCAGTGTGCGCAGCGTCTGTATATATGCCTTTTCGGTGTCCAGACAGTCGTTCACGACAATGTCGGGCTTTTCCTGCCGCAGCAGTTCGAAAAACTCCTCGTCCGAGCCGACAACGGCATAGGGGAAAAAGCTCGCCTTGATCTTTTCGATGCCCTCGGCGCTGTCCTTGTGCAGCACAAACTTGACGGAATGACCGATCAGGTTATACGCCAGCGTCAGGCAGCGATAGACATGTCCCAGCCCCAACTGGCGGTAGCCGTCGCAGCGCAGAATGATCTTTTTCGACTGAAGCTGCTGCTCGCAGACGATCCAGTCGTTGATGGTGTCGATGTCGGTGGACTCCTTTGCGGGAATCTCAAAAACCGAAATGCGCTTTCCCATGCGGCTGTTCGGTTGCACAAACTGCCGCTTCGTGATGAAAAACGCGCCCGCCTCCAAATAGTTCGGCGGCAGCTGCTGACGGTTCAAGCGCTCCTTATACAGCGGAAAATAGCCGTTCTCGTCCTTCGACCAGGCGAGGTGCGGCGCGTTGGTTGCGCTGATGTAGGTGTCGGTTTCGGTGTCCTGCATGAACGCATCGATGGCGTTTTGCAGCGTCGCCGCAGACAAAAGCGGCGAGGTGGGCTGCAGCGTGATCACCGCGTCATAGGTGCACTGATGCCGCTTTTCCATCTGCAGCACCGCATCATACACCACGGGGTCCAGCGTCACGGCGTCGGAAGAAAGCGCTTCGCCGCGCTCCACGACCTCAGCGCCGTACAAAAGCGCGATGCCCGCGATCTCCTCATCGTCCGTGGACACGGCGATGTCGGTGATGGCGTCGCAAAGCTGCGCGTTGTGAATCGCATAGTAGATGAGCGGTTTATGATGCATAAGCCGCACGTTTTTGCGCGGGATGCCCTTTGAGCCGCCGCGCGCCGGAATAACAGCCAAAACCTTCACAGCAATTTTTCTCCTCAGAATATGGATTTATTTTTCACGATGTGCCACAGAAGCAGCACACCGGTGACCGCCGCGATCGCCCAGCGCAGCACCGTCAGATCGACGATGATATAGAAAAGCGCCGTCACTGCCACAGCAAGCAAAAGATACGCATAGAAAAAGCGATAGGGATAGTGATAAGGCTCGCTTATGACCACTCTTGCCATGACCAAATGGAACACATACAAAAGCAGATATGCCGCCATCGTTGCGACCGCCGCGCCGACCATACCGAAACGCCCAATCAGCAGATAGTTGAGCAGCACGTTGAAGATGCAGGCAAGCGTGGTACCGAGCGCGATGTTCTTGGTGCGGCGGAAATAAAACTCGAAATTGACGGGGAAGCTGTACATGAACACAAAATAGAAGCCGAGCACCAAAATGGGAATGATGCGGATGCTGGGCCAGAACGCTTCCTGGGCAAAGACCTTCACCACTTCCGGCATCACCATGATGAAGCCGATGGTCAGGCCCGTGAACAGGAAAACATAGTTTTGGGTCTTTTTGCGCAGACGCTCGGTGTCTCCCGCCTTGATGTCGTCGTGATAGAACGGCACCCAGGTGGTGTTCAGCGCGTTGAAGATGATGTTCATGACATTGGCGACCGTGACCGCAAAGCCATAGATGCCCGCAGAGGATTCGTCAAGCATCTTTTGGATCATGATCTTGTCGCACTGGTGCAAAAGGGTGTTCGCCAGCGCATGGAAAATGAGCGGCAGGCACAGGGAAAGGCAAAAGCTCCACTCGGGCTTTGAAAACATGCTGCCGCCCTTGCGCAGAAAATAGACAAACAAAATCGCGCCGACCGCCATATACGGCAGGGCATGTCCCCAAACATAGCCGATATACGGGTTCTGCTCCGGGAACAGCACGAGAATGAACAAAAGGGACAACGCGATGCCGACGATCGCCACGCCGACGGAAATGAAGAAATTCGTCTTCGCCTGTTTGTCATAGGTAAATTTGAACAGTCCCCACTGCGTCCCCACCATACCGGCGGTGTGCGCCAGCATGACGCCGATGATGCCCACAGGCAAGCCCATGAACGCGGACAGCGGGCGCATGAACGCCAGCATCACAAGACTGACGGCGATGCACGCGCACAGCGAAATCGTCAAAGCGTTGGAAAAACAGCGGTCGCGATCCTTCCCCTCATAGTAGATGCTGGTCGGAGCGATGATCGCCTGCGTCTGCAATCCCATGAAGATGACCAAAAGGCTCTGATAGGAAGAATAGATCGTATATAAGCCGTAGTTATCCGTTCCCAAAAGGCGGGTGAAGATCGGAATGGTGAAAAAACTGATCCCATTCAGAATGATCGGACCCAGCATGTTGAACAGAAGGACTTTGTTGAGATGTTTTGTATTGTTTTCCGTTGCCGTGAACCTCCCCTCGTTATTACAAGAAGGCGTCAAGCTCCTCCAAAGACTCTGCGACCACTATCTTTTCGGGGTGTGTATACATGCCCCGCAGTGTGTCGATCATCACGTCGGCATTTTCAAAAGCGTTGCCGAACAGCTTATACAGGAATATCACCGTCGGCTCTTTGTCATACAGCATTTTCGGAATAAACTGCGCGGTGGAAAACGCGCCGACCAGCGTGTGGTCGTCCGTGATCTGCCGTGCACATTCCAGCTCCCACATGTTGCGATAGGTGTCCAGTGTATGGGCGGCATAGGTCTGCGTGTCCTGGCGCGGATGCACCCGTATGACCGTATCATTACCGAATTTCTCCAAAATACTCCGCTCTGTTGCGGCGGCGTCCCCGCCCGCAGCCGTTTCGGCGAGCGGCTGTGTCAGATACACACGGCGGCACTGCGCATAGAGCGTGTTTTCCGAATAGCCGAACACCTGCTGCATCCGCTCGAGGTGATCGAGAGGCGGCAGCGCTGCTGTTTTGAGCGTTCCGAGCATGTAGCAATCGGGGCGGTTCAGATACAGCGCCTGCGGATGATAGGAAAGTGCGTCGCCGAAAAACACCTTGTTCATCACACGGTACAGCCCCGAACGGAACTGCGTTTCCAAATTCGGAATATAGTAAGAGCCGATGCCGTCCTCCAGCTGCATCACCGTCGCCTGCGGCGACAGCATCCGCACGCTGTCCGTAAAGGACGTATAGAAGCTGACATACAGCGTCCCGTAGCTTTTCGGTTCCCATGCCGCGCATTTATGCCGCGAAAGCGTGAAGGTCGGCGTCATCTGCCGAAACAGCGTGGCGAGCTTGCTGCGCAGCCCCTTGTGCACCGCATAGGGCCTGAAAAGGTACACCTTGCGGAAAATGTCCGTCCCGCGCAGATTTTCCGCAATCGTCGTCGCGGAAGAAAATTGCGCATAGATATAAAGATCCGCTTTCCCGCGCGTTCCCTCCAGGTCGTGATCGACAAAGTTGACCGCCTGCATCACCTGATAGGGCGTATCGCAGACAAACACGCTGTTGTCCGCGCCCTCATCGCGCATGTCCTCGTCGATGAGATACATGCCGAAGCCCAACGCGATCCAGAACATATAGGTCAGGATCGAACGCCAATAGAAAAGGTCGGTGGAAAACAGGATGAACACAAGAAGCGACGTCGGAATGCCGAGCAGCCATCCGAGCGGTGCGCGGTTTTTGTGCGGCTTTCTCTGATAGCGCCACACGCGCAGCACACACAGGAACAAAAACAGCACCATCACTGCCACATTCACGATACCGCCGGAGACGATAAAGTTCAGATAGCCGCTGCGGAACGAGTCGCCCTGCTGCAGACGGTCGGCGGAGGTCAGTCCCTCAGGATTGCGCTCCGCATAGGTGGGGATGTTCTGCGGAGAAATGCCGAAAACGGGCGCACGCTTGATCAGCGTGACGGCGTCTTTCCAGAACGGTGAGCGACCGTTCGCCTTATCCTCTTTGTCGGCAATGTCCAGCCGTTCGATCGGCCGGGGCTTCAGAACCTCCTGTTCGTTTCTGTCCACATCCTCTTTGCGGGGATTCAAGACCGTGATGGTTTTGTCATTGAGCGCATACAGCGGGCTCAGCACTTCGACCGCCTGCAGGCGCGTCTTGACGGTAGTGTGATTATAGAACAGCACCTGCGCCTGCGGCAGCAGGAACTTTGCCCCCTCGATCACGCTGAAGGACAAAAGCACTGTCAAAAGTCCCGCTGCGATCCGCACAAGCTGCTGACGGAAGCCGTGTGCCGCAAGCTTTCTTGCAAAGCCCGCGGCAAGATACCAGCCGATGACCGCCGCCGCCGTGAAAAAGCCGAGCGTCGCGGAACGCGAGCCGCTCAGAACCAACACACCGAGGTGATAGACACAGCTCAGCACCAGCAGCACCCGCACCGCCTTTTTGCGCGTGGTGATGAACAGATAGCCGGAAAGGAAGATCGTCAGAACCGCCAGCATACCCTGCCAGTTGGTTTCAAAATAAAAGCCCCAGGCGCGACCGAGAGAGGGCCAATAGCCCTGCTCGATGATCAGTCCTTCGATCGGTGCATCAATATGATACTGGAGACACAGGAAATAGGAAATATACGTATACAGCGACAAGAGCAGGCTGAAAGCGATCACCACATAGGCGATGATGCGAAAATCCCGCTTTGCCGTCTCGCGGTAGCCGGAGAAGGGATATAAAACCGCCAATTCCGCCACAAGATAAGAAAGACCGATGACATTCTTCGCATATCCATACCGTATATTGATGAGACAGGAGAGCACCGTCGTCAAAAGAAAGCCGATCAGCACCCACACATATACTCCTCTGAACATGCGGCGTTTTGAGAACAGATCCCACAAAAGCACAACAAAAAACAGCAACAGAAACACCGCAGGGATCTTCCGGTTGTTGCAGACAAACGAAAACACAGACAGCTTTTGCATCATACCGTATATCAGCAAAAGCAACATTGTCGTCAGGCGCAATGCATGAAGCGCCTTGTCCGACCTGGTTATTTTTTCCATTCTACTCCCCTTTACTGCCGATCCCGCGCGGCTGTTGCCGCCCATATGTCCAAATCCGATATAGCCGAAAACGCTGACATATACAGCAGTATAGTACTTTTTCGTCGCAATGTCAATATTTGATGTCGAAAACAGCGGTCGTTTCCTTCGGAAGCGACCGCTGTTTTTTTGACGGTATAGACTGCTTACGGGAGCTTTGTGCCGCCCCATTCCACGACGGTGAAGCCGCTGCGTGCGGGCGCTGTCAGCGTCTGCGACGGCAGTGTCACAAAGGAGTCGGACGGCTTCCACGCCATGAACACGCGGATGAGGGTGTCGGGGGTCGGGGAGATCTCCAGCTTTGCCGCATCGGTGTAGGCGGTCGTTTGGAAGGAGATCAGGTTATAGGGGTTATCCTGCATCAGCGGCAGCCAGTAGACAATGAACTCGTTTGCCTCGCGGCGGGTCAGTCCGAGCGACGACAGCGCCCGCTCCAAAAATGCCGCCGTGTCCGCGCCCTTCACGCAAAAGCCCTTCGAGAGATCAAACGCGGCGTCAGTCTCCCCCTCCCAATAAAGATAGGAATAGGTCTGACCGCTTTTGTCGGTCAGTGTGCCGTCCGGCGACGCCGTCACCAGCCAGCCGTTTTGATAGGCGGGATAGGTGCAGGTGAAGTTTCCGTCAAGTGCCAGCTTCACCGACACCTCCTGCCGCTTTTCGGGATAGAGATAGATCACCGGCTTATAGCAGGCGTTCGGATCCAGCTGAAAATCGCTGGCGGCAACGGTCAGCATATCCGCCTCCACATGCCCCGACTGCGGGTCAAAACGGGCATTTTGGTAGGTACAGATGACCTGATCGCCCACGCACCAATCCTCCGACAGCGTGCCGTTGAGTTTAATTTCATACGGCGTGGGAATGACGGTGTTGGCAAAAAAGCAGTTTTTATAGATCTTCGTGATGGTGATGTCGGCAAAGAGGTCGTTTTCCGGCGTCTCGGCATCATCGTCCAGCCACACGCCCGTATAGTCCGTGCTCCGCAGATTTGTTGCCGGCACACACGCCGTCACCGCCGCGATGCGTGCCGGATAGGTCTCGGCGATCTCGCCGACATAGGTCAGCTCCACCGTGTCGCCGACCTTGATGTTCACGCCGCTCAGTGTCTTCAGATCAAAGGCGATCCGATCGCTCACGCGGCGTTCGGGTTCTCCCTCCAGCGGCTGGGCCAAAACGGATGTCCCGCTGATTTCGACAATGACGGCGTTGCATTTTTGGATGGGCACGGCGTGCACCTTTTCCTTTTCCCACAGGTCGTCAAGTGATTTGAAATTCTGCGGGAACGGATAGATCCGCGTTTTTTCATAGGTGCCGTCCCCCGCCGCACGGTTCCAGCGAACGACGGTATAGGTAAGCGCGGTGTATGCACGCGTGCCGTTTTCCGCCTTTGTCGGCAGCGGAACGAGCAGCAATGACAGCACACCGACCGCTAAGAGGATGATCAAAAGCCGCTTTCTCATTTTTCCGCTCCCTCATCTTCACCGATCAGCACAGTGTCGACATTATCCTTTGCCCATGCGATGATCCCGGCGATCGTGTCGTGCTGCTCCTTTGTGAGCGTCACCTGCTTGCCGTCGTGGCGGATATAGTTCTCCGTGAGATTGATGCCGTAGTCTGTGCCGAACTCGGTGTCCACAACATACTCCGGCAGACAGTCGCACACAGGCTCCGTATATTGCAGATGCAGCAAAAGGTCGGTGAGCGTGACGGAACGTTCGCCGTCAAAGCCGTATTTTTGGTTATCAACACGGATCGTGGTCATCGTGTTACCGCAATACAGCATCTGCGGTTCTTTTTCGGTGCAGGGTGTTGCGACCGTCTCGTGAGTGTGCGTTGTCGCAAGCGGCGTCGCCTGCTTGGTGGGAGCGGTCACGCCTGTTTGCGTTTTCCCGCAGGCGGCAAGCGTGCCGACGAGCAGGATGCATGAAATCAAAAGCCCTGTTTTTTTCATTTTTTGTCCCTCCGTTTCTGTTTTCACCCTTTATACACGCGAGCGGCAAAAATTCCTTATCGTTTCAGAAAAAAGCAGACCGTGCGGTCTGCTTTGGCGAAATATCCTTATATCAGCTGCTGCTCGTTGATGATCAGCTTGAACTGCAAGCCCAGCTTTTCCGCCGCCTTGCGGCACAGCACCATGCGGGTGAGGAAAATTTCAAAATAGTCCATCACCGAGCTGAAATGCGGGTCGATCTGCAATTTGAGCTTGATGATCGTTTTTTCGGTGTTGATGTGCAGGCGGGACTTTTCCACGGAATAATTCACGCGGTCATGGATATCGAAGGTGGTGGGATCCTGGTTGCGCACGCGGCTGCGGCGCACATCGCTTTTGTCCGCCAGGATCAGCGCCGCCGCCAGCGCGTTCACCGGCACACCGGTGCCCTCGTCGTGATTGCCGATGGCGGTCACGACCATCGCCAGATCCTCCGGCGGCATCCCCATCTCATCCAGAATGCGAAACGCCATCACCGCACCGCTTTGCGAATGCTCCACACGGTTGACAAGATTGCCAATGTCGTGCAGATATGCCGCAATGCGCGCTATCTCTACGTCGTGCGCGGAATAGCCGAGCGTTTCGAGAATATACGCCGCCGTCTCCGCTACATGCGTGACGTGCGCAAAGCTGTGCTCGGTATAGCCGAGCGCGATCAGCGACGCATCCGCCTGTCTGATGAAGGTGTTGACCTTTTCGTTGTTTTTGAGTTCTTCAAATGTAATCATGACCCATTCTCCTCACAGCCGCTCGCACAAAAGCGCAGCCAGCTGCCGTGCTGCCAGCAGGCTGTCGTCCGGTCGCGGCGTCGCATATTCCACACGCACATCCAGCGCGTATTCCCCCGTGAACACCAGCAGATCCGACGCATCCGCGAACCACACGGCGCGCGCACTCAGATTGGGCGCATCGGTCGCCGTGCTGCCGTTTTGGATGAATGCGGCGACCGTTTCCTCATATTCCGCCTCTGTCATTTTCTTCGCCGCGATATACACCGCCGCCGACTGATCCGCCGTAAAATATGCCACCTCGTCGGCAGATGCCTGCTGCGCTTCACCGAAATGCAGCCCCGTCGCCGCATAGATCTGATCCGCCGTCAGCATATTGACAATGCCGATCGGCTGTTCTGTCGGCAGCGTGTCGGAAGACATCGCTTCGCCGCATGCGGAAAATACAAAGAGCGTCAGCACCGCTGCCGCCAAGGCAAACCACCGTTTCATAGCCATCTCCCCCGCTTTATTTATTGCGTACCCACGCCGACGGCGAACAGACCAGCAGCAGCGGATAGATCTCCAGTCTGCCGAGCAGCATCGCCGCCGAAAGCACAAATTTGGAAAATGCGGAATATGCCGCAAAGCTCCCCGCCGGTCCGACGGCGCCGAGCCCCGGTCCGATGTTGTTGAAGCACGCCGCCGCTGCCGTCAGGTTGGTTTCCAAATCGAACGGTTCAAGCGAAATGAGCAAAAACACCGCCACCATGCACACCATGTACAAGGCGAAATATGCCGACACACCCGAAACCGTGTCCTCGTCCAGCGGTTTCCCTTCCATGCGCAGTGTGCCGACCGAACGCGGGTGCAGCATGTGACGCAGCTGCCGTTTTATATTTTTGATCAAAATCATCACACGGGAAACTTTCAGTCCGCCCGCGGTCGAGCCGGCGCAGCCGCCGACAAACATGAGCATGAACAAAATGCTCTTGGAAAGACCCGGCCAAAGGTTGAAATCCGCCGTGGAATAGCCGGTGGTGGTGGTGATGGACGCCACCTGAAACACGCTGAGACGCACCGCCTCACCGACATTGTGATATAAAGGATAGATATTAAAGGTGATCGCGACGGACGCCGAAAGCACAATAATCAGATAGGTCACCAGTTCACTGCTGTGCAGTGCCGAACGGAAGCGCTTGATCAGCAGCAGATAATAGAGATTGAAGTTGACACCGAACAGCAGCATGAATATCGCGATCACCCATTGCAGATAGGCGTTATATCCCGCGAGCCCGTCCGCCTTGATACTGAAGCCGCCCGTGCCCGCCGTGCCGAACGCATGCAGCAGACTGTCAAACAACGGCATGCCGCCGCACAGCAGCAAAACGGTTTCGAGAACCGTCATGGCGATATAGATGAGATACAGTATTTTTGCCGTGTCCTTGATGCGCGGCACCAGCTTGCCGACAACGGGACCGGGCATCTCCGCGCGCAGAATGTGCATCGGTCTGCCGGAAACGTCCGGCACGATCGCCATGATGAACACCAAAACGCCCATGCCGCCGATCCAGTGGGTGAAGCTGCGCCAAAACAAAAGTCCGTGGCTCATGCTCTCCACATCGCGCAGGATGGAAGCGCCCGTGGTGGTGAGACCGCTGACCGTTTCAAAAAACGCGTCTGCAAACGAGGGGATTTCGCCGCTGAAAACAAAGGGCAGCGCCCCGATGGCGGAAAACGCCAGCCAGGTCATGGCGACAATGACAAAGCCTTCTTTGGCATAAATAAGACTGTTTTTCGGCTTGCAGAACAGCGTGATGGGCAAGCCCACAATCGCCGCCAGCAAAACCGTCAGCACAAACGCCCATGCGCAGGTCTCGCGGTAGAGAACGGAAACCAGCAGCGGCAGAAGCAGGATGCCCGCTTCCAGCAGCACCATGCGTCCGACCGTGTGTACAATCATTTTTCGATTCATACGGCGCCGCCTTTACTCTAAGATGTCCGAGAGCGTGTTCAACGCACGCCCTGCCGCAAGAATGATCACGCGGTCGCCAGCCGCAATGACATCGTCGCCGGAAGGAATGATGTTCTTTCTGCCGCGCACGATGCCGGCAATCAGAATATCCTTTTTGAGCGCCAGCTCTTTGAGAGGGATCTGCAGAGCTTCGAAATCCGCCTGCACCTTAAATTCCAGCGCTTCCGCCCTGCCGTCCATCAGCTTATACAACGTTTCCACCTGTCCGCCGAGCGAATTCTCCAGCGCACGCACATACCGCAAAAGAACGTCCACCACGACCTTTTTCGGTGAAATAATACATTCAAGACCGAGGTTGACCGCCATTGCTGCCAGCTCGTTGTGGTTGATCTTGGCGACCACCTTGGGGACGTTCTGCGCGTTGGCATAAAAGGACATGAGGATGTTTTCCTCGTCGATGCCGGTCAGCGCCACAAAAGCGTCCACCGAGCCGATGCCCTCTTCCACGAGCAGCTCTTGCTGAATACTCTCACCGTGGATCATGGTCGCTCCCGGCAAAAGGTCGCAGAACTGGCGGCAGCGATCACGGTCCTGATCAATGATCTTGACGGTCGTGCCATTGTCCAAAAGCATTTTGCCCAAATAATACGCCATGCGGCTTGCGCCGAGAATCATCACGCTCTTTGCCTGCTTCTGCATAACGCCGACCATGCGCAAAAAGCGGTGAATTTCGGTGGGCGTGGCGGTGACGCCGATGCGGTCGCCCTCGCGCAGCACAAAATTACCGTCGGGGATATACACTTTCTCGCCGCGCTGCACCACGCAGACAAGAAATTTCGCCGCATATTTTTTGCGCAGCTCGCTCAGCGACAGCCCGTCCATCGGGGACTCCGGGCGCAGGCGCAGCTCCACCATTTCGAAGTTGCGGCGGGAAAAGGTCTCCACCGTCATCGCGGACGGCAGCTTCAACACCTTGAAAAGCTCCTGTGCCGCCAGCTGTTCGGGATTGATGGACATGGAGAGATCCAGCTGCTGGCGCATGAAGCCCACGTTCTGATCGTTATATTCCGGCTTGCGGATGCGGGCGATCGTGTGGGACGCGCCCATGCGCTTTGCCAAAAAGCAGCTGAGCATATTGAGCTCGTCCGCGTCCGTTGCCGCAACAAACACATCCGCCTTGTCCACGCCCGCTTCCGCCAGCGTGTCGCAGTCCGTTGCGCTGCCGCAGACGCCCATGGCGTCATACACATTGGTAATGTCGGTGATGGCGTCGGGATTGCTGTCCAACGCCACCACTTTATGCCCCTCATTTACGAAATTTTCGATCAGCGTAACGCCGATCTTTCCGCAACCGGCGACAATAATTTTCATAGCACACGATCCTTATCATTCAAATGCGACCACAGTATAGCACAAATAGGAAAGTCCCGCAAGCCCCCATGAAGAATTTACACTTGAAAAACCGTCTGCAATATGGTACGATACTCTCTGCTCCGATATGCGGGTATGGCGGAACTGGCAGACGCGCCAGACTTAGGATCTGGTGGATTTTCCGTGCAGGTTCGATTCCTGTTACCCGCACCAAAAGAAAAACCGGCGAAAACGCCGGTTTTTCTTGATTTCATGCGGTTTTTGCAGTATACATGTTTATTGTTTTATGTGCTTTTTAAGCCTGAAAAGCGCTAAAAACTCCCCACGAAACTTCCCACGAAATTATTTCTTATTATCCGCATTTGGATCAACATAGAGAATGTCGCTGTTGTCTATAAGGCTCTGAATGCCGCCGCGACTATCCTTTCCGTATGCGCTCGCCACTTTAAGAAATTTGTTTATTTGCCCATTGGGCGTCAATTCCAAAGCACAAAGCACCGGATGCCCTAAATCATCATTTATTTCTCCAAGAAGGACGACCCGATTGAGCTCCGTTTGCGATTGCATAATAATAATTTAACAAGTGCCAATTGAAAAAGGATACCGCGTTTGCGGTATCCTTTTTTGT
>ERZ791927.161-NODE-161-length-75220-cov-4.333254_pt1 | contig 75220 bp, 80 predicted proteins | sample MGYA00510130_ERZ791927 | MGnify/ENA primary metagenome ERZ791927 (study PRJEB30046, sample SAMN00792055) | human gut metagenome | study: EMG produced TPA metagenomics assembly of the A metagenome-wide association study of gut microbiota in type 2...
GGTAAAAAGTAGGTGAAATATAGAAAGTAAGCAAGTAGGCACCGCCTAGAATAAGCAAATGGGGAACAAAGCGGTAAAAAGTAGGTGAAATATAGAAAGTAAGCAAGATAGGCACCGCCTAGAATAAGCAAATGAGGAATAAAGCGGTAAAAAGTAGGTGAAATATAGAAAGTAAGCAAGTAGGCACCGCCTAGAATAAGCAAATGGGGAACAAAGCGGTAAAAAGTAGGTGAAATATAGAAAGTAAGCAAGATTGGCACCGCCTAGAATAAGCGAACGAGGAACAAAGCGGTAAAAAGTAGACTAAACATAAAAAGCAGGCTCAGTAAGTACCGCTCAAGATAAGTTATTAAGGCAAGCAGCGGTAGAGGATATTCCAAATAGCGGTGAAAATAACACATTTCCGTATTTGATCTGCTGGAGAATATGGTTATACTAAACCATTCGTATGACGTATTACAAGAAACAGTGTGAAAGTAAAGTGTAAGGTAAAATAAGAAGATAAAATGGAAATTATAAAAGAAATCTCAGAGAAATCTTAAAGAAGGGAGAACGGCTATATTATATTTAATTCAAAATGAAATTAAAGTATTGGAGACTGAGCTTATACGCTTGGAAAATGAGCTTAAGGGATTACCATGCGGTTCATTGCGCTGTACAAGCAATAAGGGAACAGATCAATTTTACGTAAATGGTAAATATATGAGTAAAAAGCAAATGAATGTAGTGAGGGGCATTGCACAAAGAGATTATTACGAAAAACTGCGGCCTGCTATTAAAAAAAGATTGCGAATCCTGCATGAGATGGAGTTAAGCTATGTTTCCAATGAAATAGAAAACTGTTTTGCAAAGTCCTGCGAAGCCAGAAGAAAAATCATCACGCCTGTTTTCGAAACAGTGGAAGAGAAGATACATAGGTTTATGGAAGAAGAATATGAGCCGGGTAGATTTGATAATGATAACACAACCGAATTTTTTACATTAAAGGGAGAGCGCGTAAGATCAAAATCAGAAGTACTGATTTCAGATTATTTGAATCGCTACGAGATACCATATCGTTATGAGAAACCGTTAGAATTGTCAGATTGGAATAAAATTGTGGTATGCAGACCGGATTTTACTGTGATGAATAAAAGATCTGGAAAAGTCTTCCTGTATGAACATTTTGGGAGAATGGATGATAAAGATTACGTTGATACAACTATGCGAAAACTGGATCTTTATGAAAAAAACGGCTATTTATTGGGAGATAATCTGATAGTAACTCATGAGACGAGCAAAGCACCTTTAAATATTAAAGTATTGGATTCCTATATAAAAACTTATTTTATCAGATAAAGAAAGTTTGACCATTTTTTTCAGGTTTCTTTTTTACAGCCTAAAATTGTGTTATAGTAGAATTAGCAGATAAACAAGATAGGCGGAATATTTGGAAATTGCAGTAGAACAGTTTATGGATTCCTTTTTGGAAAAAGTAAAATTGGGAATCGGGTATCATACAAACCATAAGCTTTGTGATTTTGGTAAGAAGATGGAAACTGTAAACTAGGAAATTGTAAATTGGATAGTTGTAAGAAATATCCTTATACAGACCAACCGGAAAGATTGAGTAATTTGCTGGGGATGTTAGATATTATTTCCATCTGCCCAGTTGCATTTGAAATGTTTGAGCGTTTGAAGAAAGAATACGGATTCAAGAGAAGATAGGGGGACATATGAGAAAAGAGGCATCTATAGAACAATGGAAAACGTTGTATGAGGCAGGAACACGTATTAAGGAACTGAAACCGTGGGAAAAGTTCTGGGATATGGATTTAATTGGCATCAGATATGGTGCTGAAGAGGAAACGATTTTCTTCAGTATACTGGGACGGGGCGGTGATTGTTATGGAATAGCCGTCTATGAAGGATACGAAGGATTAAATAGTTTTCTCATGCTTACCATGCAGGAGAGCATGAATCTGGCTCCTGAATATGCGATGTTTAACCAAAGAAATCTCACCTGCTATTGGGGGAATCGTGACGAACTTTCTGATAGACAAAGAAAGATTATTAAGGAGTTAGGATATACATATCGCGGAAAAAATCAGTGGTTGTATTTCCTGTCTTTTGAGCCGGGATATTATCCATATAATATGGATGAGGAAGCAGTATTGCGTATGAGCGGATATTTACAGGATTTGGAACTGGCTCTGCATTACTATGATGAAACAGACATACAGGTTGATTTTGAATCGGGAAATATGTTTTTGCTTTCTTTTGGAAAAGGTAAAAAAACATGGAATTTTGGTGAAGAGCCGCTTCCTTTTACAACTTTTCAATTTGGAAATCTACTGATTACAGATGAAGATTTACTCTCAGACCTGGGAAAAGCCCCGAAATGCAAAGCTGTTTTAGAAGCGGATATATCTGTGTTAGGAGCATCAGTTACGGATAAAAAGTATGATCGCCCTGCAAATCCGGCATTGTCGTTATTAGGAGATGCAAATACAGGAACAATCATTAAATTTGAAATGCTTGAACCGGAGGACGATGCAATTGTAATGCTGGCAGAAATTCTCATAGGCTTTATTTTTCAATTTGGAGCACCGAAGGAAATAAGGGTGTCAAATATAATTGTGGAAGCCGGACTTGAACAGATATGTAATGTATGTGGTATTAAACTTCGCAGAGTAAAAAGATTAAAAGGATTGGAAGATTTCAAATATAGCATGCAAAGATTTAGACAGTAGTTTGTAAAATAAATTAGGATAAAATGAAAAGCATATACGAAGGAAGTACCAGAAAAGAAATTACTATAGAACAATGAAAAATGGGATAAGAGGGGAAATTCACGATGGAAGATTGGCTGAAGCAAGTAAAAGAGGATTGGAATAAAACGTCAGACTCAGAATGGTATAAATCTCTAAGAACAGATGAAAAAATAGATGAATTGACCAGGCAAAGCAGCGAAAGCTTACATAGTATTAATGATTGGGAGAGTAATCCAATGGCGGCATTACCGGCATGGATCACAATAGTTTCGCAAAAGTAGCATTTTATTCCGTTTGGATTTAGTAAATCATTTATGCGTCGATCTAAGAGGGCCGGATTTTCTCCGGCTCTCTTAGAATGTTAGGGGTTTTAGTCTGTTGAGTGCATCGGAGTTTCCTTAAACGGAGAAATGGAGAGGTGCGAAACAATAACCCACCTGCTATGTGTGTGGTGGTGATTCTTTCATAGTGCTGTGCCCCCTTGACATATATAGATGATCGATATATACTATAGATGTCAGATGTATAGATGATCTATATAATATACCTAATATATAAGACAGAGAAGATAAATAAGGTATATTAGATAAATAAGGTACATTAGGTGGATAAGGAGGGTTTCACAATGGCTGTTGACAAGGCGTTAATGTCCGGAAGTATGACCATGCTTCTGCTCCGGCTGCTTGCGGAAAAAGATATGTATGGTTATGAGATGATCGATATTTTGCGTAAAAAATCCTGTAATGTATTTGAATTGAAAGCGGGAACGCTGTATCCGTTATTGCATGGTATGGAGGAGAAAGGTCTGCTTACGTCATATGAGCAGGAATATTGCGGTAAGATGAGGAAGTATTATAGCATCACCAAAGAAGGAAGGACACTGCTCAAGGCAAAACAGGCAGAATGGAAGGAATATCAGTCTGCAGTAGCCAATGTCCTTGCAATGGAGGGGTAGAGATGGAAGAGTATCTGGAGAAACTGTTGGCGCAAATCCGTTGCAAAAAAGCAAGGCCGTATATCGCCGAGGAGATCCGGGGACATATCGAAAGTCAGATTGAGGATAATATGGCCAGTGGAATGACCGATCAGGAAGCGGAAAAAAATGCGGTTGCAGATATGGGAAACCCGGTTGAGGTTGGTATTTCGCTGGATAAAATTCATAAGCCCCAGATCGCATGGAGATTACTTGTCATCGTGGGAATGCTGAGCCTGTTGGGGATTCTATTGCAGAAATCCATTATTTATCAAAGCGCATATCTTCGTCTGGAACCATATATGCAGGAGATGTACCGGCTTGAGACGGACAGCTTTGTTTATTCTGTTTTAATCGGATTTGCTTTTATGTGTGTCATTTATTTTGTTGACTATACCGTAATTGCAAAATATGCGAAGATCATTGGGTTACTTATTATTATGATGGGAGTTCTGCTTTTGGCGGGCTTCTTTGGCAGTGATATTAACGGAGTGCGATATAGTATCGGATTCGGAATGTTCCGGTTTTCTGCCACCTCGCTGATGATGTTTTATATTCCGATCTATGGAGCAATTTTGTATCATTATAGAGACGGTGGCGTGGCAGCATTGTTAAAATCATTGATCTGGCTGATGATTCCGGTTCTTATCACTTTTTATATGCCCAATCTGAATGTTGCAGTTATTATGATGATCAGCATGTTGATTCAGCTTACGGCAGCGATCCGGAAAGGATGGTTTCGCATACCGGTTAAGAGGACAATTGTCGGTCTGTGGGCAGTTTTTCTGCTGCTTCCTATGATGATACTGCCGATCATGTATGCATTTCATTTACTGGAAGAATATCAGGAAGAGAGGATCCGGGCTTTCCTGTCTGCTTCCGGGGATGGGTTTTATATGACTTCGATGCTTAGGACACTCAGTAAAAATATCCTGCTTATAGGTAACAGTGGAAACGATGTTCTTGGACGTCTGCCGGAGTTTAACAGAGATTATGTTTTTGCCTATATTCTGAACAGCTACGGAAGTATTGCCGGAATCCTTGTTGCTGCAGTTCTGGCAGCGCTTGTCATGTTCATCTTCGGAGCAGCGGTCAAACAAAAAAATGAACTTGGCATGGTTATGGGATTGGGCTGTGGAATGATCTTTTTATTAAATGTTCTGGTGAACCTGTTGGGTTCTTTTGGTCTGATTCCGCCTGTGTCATCTTTTTTACCATTTTTATCCATTGGCAGAAGCAATATTTTATTGTGTTATGCTTTGGTAGGAATTATTATGAGTATATACAGGTATAAGGATGTGTATCCCGGGAAGCTTGAAAGAATCACTTGCGGCTCGAATGAATGATGATGAACGTAATATATCGGAAAAAGACAATATGCAGAGTAATAATGAATGAAGCACATCGAAAATAAATGATAATATGTCACATAATGATGAACGAAATATTATGGAAAGGGAATGTAACGGTTCCGTAATAAAAAGATTGTCACAGAACCATTACAGAATTACAGATGAAGAAACTTGCACCGCTGCTTATTATGATCGCCGGAATCCTTTGGGGATGCATGGGAATTTTTGTACGGAAACTAAATGCAGAGGGACTTTTTTCCATGGAGATCGTGGCTCTGCGTGCAACGGTTTCCTGTATAGCGATGGGTGTGTTTTTACTGATTTACGATCGACATCTGTTCCGGATCCATTTAAAGGATCTGTGGTGTTTTCTTGGCACCGGAATTATGAGTATTGTATTCTTTAATTATTGTTATTTTAAAGCCATGACCGTTGCATCCCTATCCGTGGCAGCAGTGCTTCTCTATATGGCACCGGCGATTGTTATGGTACTGTCTTACTTTTTGTTTCAGGAGGCATTTACGAAGCAGAAGGTACTGGCACTTCTGCTTACGTTCATCGGCTGTATTCTGGTAACTGGTGTGATTACAAATCCGGGTACAGTGACAGGGGCAGGAATTCTGGCAGGACTCGGAGCAGGATTTGGCTATGCGCTCTATTCCATTTTCGGAAGATACGCGATTGAGAAAGGTTATCATACCTTTACCATCACCTTCTATACGTTTTTGTTTGCAGCATTGGGAACATGGATTTTTACCGATCAGCAGAGAATCTTTTCGGTGGCAACGGGCAATACGGGAAATCTTCTGGTCTGCCTGTCCCTTGGAATTCTGGGTACGGTGGTTCCTTATCTTACCTATACACTGGGACTGAAATATGTGGATAACAGCAGGGCATCGATCATTGCCTCTGTAGAACCGGTGACGGCAACAATTCTTGGAGTGGTCTTATTCCATGAAAGGATCAGTGTGTCCGGAGTACTTGGTATTGTACTTGTGATTGCAGCCCTCTTTATTTGTAATTCTCGTGAAAAAGAAAACGAAGCATCACATGAGCAGGGATAAATATGAGTATACAACGATATATAATCTAAAATGTAACAGTTCAGCCATACCCATTCATAAGCTGCCCTTAGTGAGCAAAGAAGATTTTTGTTATTGCTACGATGGGGTTGTTTAGTGGTGATGGTGCAGGAGTTCTTGGGTGACTTTTACAGCAATATGGTACAGAATAACCAGTGTACCATGTGTTATAGGTGCATCAATAATTGCCCGAAACAGACCATGACGTTGCTTGGGAAGATGCTGTTAAAACCTTAATTGCAGCAGCCAGAGAGAATAATGTTGAGGTTGTTTATGTAAGAAAACATGGAAATATGAGGAAGGAGAACAATCATGCAGTTATACCAGTTCGAAAAAATTTATTCACAGATGGAGAGGGAATTTGGGAAGATCCGAAAGGGTGAAGAAGAAACATACGCCATGCTGCTTTTACCAATGGAGGGAAATGTATTAAAAATACACCGTGAATTCCCGGAATCAAACAGCCGCAGACTAAGGGAGGCTATTGGCCTGGCATTATTTGATGTAAAAGAGACCTATAGTGGTGAAAAATATGATGCAGGCAATTTTAGAAATGCAGAAAATGAAAGGCTTGAAAAGGCATTGCTTATGGCATTTGATCCTTTTACGAATAATGAGATAATGGAACTGTTAAAAGATCAGTTCCAGGTGGATATGCTGTCGCAGGAACAGAAGAAAAAATACTATAAATTTCCGATAATGTGCTTGCTAAGGATCAAGGAATCTATTGATACATGGGAAAAACATTCAGGTTCAAATGGATACTTTGATTTTATCGAGGAATATATGGGAAGAGAGATAAAAGGGAATGATATGAACTTTAGTATTATGAGTTCCGATATATTTGACATGTAATATTTTTTAAATTTGACAACATGAAAAAACAGTGGCTTCATAATGATGAAGCACTGGAAATAAATGACATTGATTATTGCACTAATATGGAAGCAGGTAAAAGATGCGTTGGAAGAGATTGTGTATATGTGAGTAGAAAAGAGCGGTCGTAAGACTGCTCTTTGATAATCTTAGAATAGTGTTTTGGATAGAATGTAAGAAAAATTGGGATTCATAGAGTTCTTTTGTGATTTGCAACTGCTGGTTGACAGATTTACAGCCTGAAATGGTGGAATGCAAACAGCAAAATTATTATATTTAGCTCATAAAATCTGCAAAAGGAGGAAAAAATGATTTTAGCTGATAAGATTACAGAGGAAAGAAAAAAGAATGGATGGTCACAGGAAGAACTAGCCAATCAGTTGGGCGTATCCAGACAGGCAGTATCTAAGTGGGAAAGTGCAGGAGCTGTTCCAGATTTGCAAAGAATTTTACAGATGTCGGAGCTATTTGGTGTTAGTACAGATTACCTATTAAAAGATGAAATGCAAGCAGAAAATATCACCTATCACGAAAGGACTGAAAGCTATGCAGAACCGTTGAAAAAAGTAACTATGGAGAATGCAAATGAATTTCTTGACATGAAAAGAAATGGATCCAAAGTAGTGGCAAACGCAACAAGTATGTGTATCTTAAGTCCAATATTATTGATTGTTCTTGTGACAATGGCAGAAGATAGCGTATTTCATGTTTCGGAATCTCTGGCAACAGTATTTGGATGTGTTTTTTTGCTTGGAATGGTTGCGGCAGCCGTCTTTTTGTTTATTACATATGGAATGCGTAAATCACATATGGAACATTTTGAAAAAGAATGCTTTGAAACAGAGTATGGTGTATCTGGAATGGTACGAGATAAAAAAGATTCCTATGAACCAATTTTTATCAGAGGAACAGCTGTTGGGGTAGTGCTTTGTATACTGGCAGTGATTCCGACAATTATTGCCGGATCTATGGAAGCGTCCGACTATTACTGTGGTCTTTCCGTCGGATTACTGCTATTCATACTTGCAATAGGAGTGAATCTGTTGGTTCGTGTTGGGATGGTAAAAAGCAGTTACGATACCCTTCTTCAGGAAGGCGAATATACAAAAGAAGAAAAACTGTTTAAGAAAAAGACTGACACGTTTTCTGGTGTATATTGGTGCTTGACTACAGCGATTTACCTTGCATGGAGCTTCTGGACGATGAGCTGGGATATTACATGGATTGTATGGCCGGTTGCAGGTGTTTTGTTTGCAGCATTGCTTGGTGTGGTGAAAATGGTGTTAAAGAATGGCAGTGAAACTCAGCACTATATTTAAGATGGAGTTAAGTTTATTTTCTGCATATTATACTCATCCAGAAATTCCGGTTCGCATGGGGGCTATATTCTAATAGAAAAAGAACTTTTGACATTTCCACAGATGCGTGAGAATATCTATCAAAGATAACCGCTTAGTTTGCAGACAGGGCGGTTAAATAGTATAAATTATCCTCTTATTAAGCCTGGGTGACGGGTAACGATAGGAGGATTTTTTATGCAGAAAAATAAGTGTGTTTATGAAGTGCCGCTGACGAAGCAGGAGAGGCAGCTTCGGAGATTGGATTTATTGTGAATGCCTCAAAGGCTCTGCTGCTGCAGTAACCGGACTATAAAGTTTTCCGATTAATATGCCGATTTATCAGTTAGATGCAGGGCTTGTCTGAAGCAGATGATAAAGAACGAATGGTAACTATTCAGTGCAGGTCGAAGCATTTACTGCCAAGACCGTAAGAAAATGATTCAGTAATGCAAAATCCCATTGGCGAAGCTGATTTGGAATGGATTTTGCATCGTAACTGTGAAGGTACTGAACAATTACAACGAATGAAATATAACATGAAATGATCCATATAGCATCATGGAGGAACTGACAGAGCAGTTCCAGTCTGACTCACGGAGGAGGAATACAGACATGAAAGGAATCAACGCCGGAACACAAAGACAACAGAAGTCCTATATGCCTTTTGAGCAGAACAGTTCCCATATTTATATGGGACAGAAACAGAAGCAGAACAGTAATGCTTTGTTTTCAAAGAAGGATATGCGGGATATCCGAAGGAGCGTCCAAACCTCATGGAGCGAGCTTGCAGGGGCTCCTTCCGGGAAAACAGGAAATACACAGAGTTATGGAGAAGCGTTAAGAGCGCAGCGGCAGCAGGCAAAGGATACCTCCTTAAGTTTGAAGAAATTAAAATATCAGTTTAAGAGCCTGTCCACGAAAATCCTGCGCAGTAAAACATCGCTTGCAGCAAGGCAGGCGGCAGGTCAGGCACGCCGGGAGATTCTGCGTCTGAAGAGCCGGAAGCAGAGTGGAAAATACGATAACGAAGAACTGGAAGCAGCGATTGAACATGCCAAGGCCATGGAACGTGTGGCGAAGAAGAAAGCCAGACACCTCGAAGAAGAGGAAATGGCGAAATGTACCGGCGGACCGTGTGCGGGAAGCCGGATAGAGGAAGAGCAGCTTTCTGATGAGGAAACGAAGGCCATGGAAGAAAATCCGGACGATGCTTTGAAGCATGCAGAGGAGCCGGAACCGGTGCAGGGACAGGAAGAAACGGACAAAATGGCAGCTCCGGATCCTGCAATGCTGCAGAACTACGCAAACTGTTGGTCGGCATTGGAAAGCATGGAGGATGTTCTTTCGAGTCTGGATGAGTTCTCTGACGAAATTCTGAAAGAGTTTTCGGAGAGCATGAAGGAACTGTTTGACGAAATGGGACTGGATGAATTATCCGATTCCATTCTGTCGGTGGAGAAGGACATGGATCCGGCGGATCTTAAGATGATGAAGATCAAGCACCGGAACAAGGAGATGAAAGATATTGTGCGCGCAGATGCAAAGTACCTGAAGGCCGTATTTGATCATTTGGAAAAGACACGGTCGGAGGGCACTGTGGTGCCGGATAACAGCGGTGCAGTGACTTTTGGGTCATCCGGGCAGGAGACAGCACCGGTTATTAATATTGTATTATAGAGAGGCAGATTGGCAGCAGAAGATTTTATGTAAGAAAACCATTTAAACTTGTAAAGGAAGTGCGTGTACACAGAATTACAATGGCAGGGACATTGCCCAGGTCATATGGTTTGTGGTAAAGTGCTCATGTACTTGCATAAGGAAAATAGAGAACGGTTCAATCTGTAAAGAGATGAATATTAACGAGTGGGAAGCTTAGTCTTCCCACATTTTTTAGTCGAAAATACAAAGGAGCAGTATTATGTTTATACTAGAGGGAAAGCCGGTCTTGTGCAGGAAATTTACGATAAATATGTGAGCTGCCGATAAAATCTACATTTTAATTATCAGAAGGAGCCGGACAAGCGTAACAGTTCAGCCATGCGCATTCATAAGCTGCCGGATTGTACAGATTGGCTAACAAATATACGTGTTTTCCGGCAGCTTATTTCATGTCGGGCGTCCGCCCTATAGAAATGATTGAACTGTTACAAACATGCAGAGAACACCTACAACAAATATAGAGATTCTGCACAAGTTATGGTATACTTATAAGCAGCGAATGTGAAGTTATACAAATGATTTGTGATTTTTTATCAGGAGGGTAATTATGGAGCAGAGACTGGAACCATTGTTTACCCCATGGAAGATTGGCAATTGCGAGATTAAGAACCGTATTGTGCTGACCTCTATGGGCGGAACAAATTTATTAGGCTGGATGGAGGTGAACCACTTTGACAAGGCTGGAGCGAGGTTCATCATGGAAGTGGCAAAGAACAACTGTGGACTGGTGCTTCCGGGCTGCCAGCCGATATACAATCCCATGTATGGAAAGTGGCTTTATAAGAATGAAAAGATGTATCAGGATCTGGCAAAGTGGATGCCGGAATTTCACAAGACCGGCGCGAAGCTCTTCGTGCAGCTGACGGCAGGGTTTGGACGGTCCTTTACGATCAGCAGCATGATGGAAACGTTGTATACGAATAAGGCACTTCGTGTTCTGGCTAAGCCTGTTATGGATCTTGATAAGATTACGGCGGCACCGAGTCCGTCACCGAACCGCTGGTCCGATAAGGTACCGTCAAGAGAGATGACCGTGGAGGAAATCGAGGAGTTTATTACTGCATTTGGCAAGACCGCGAAGCTTTTAAAGGATGCGGGTGTGGATGGCGTAGAAATCCATGCAGTACATGAGGGCTATCTGCTTGATCAGTTTACGTTAAAATATGTGAATAAGCGTACCGATGAATATGGTGGATCCTTTGAGAACCGTTACCGGTTCGCCGTGGAAATCGTCAAGGAAATCAAGAAGGTCTGTGGAAAAGACTTTCCGGTATCGTTACGGTACAGCGTGGAATCCAAGACCAAGGGCTTCCGCGAGGGAGCATTGCCGGGGGAAGAGTATGTGGAAGCCGGACGTGATATGGCAGAGTCGGAGAAGGCGGTTAAATATCTGCAGGATGCCGGATACGATATGCTCAACTGCGACAACGGAACCTATGATGCCTGGTATTGGGCGCATCCGCCGATTTATATGCCGGAAAACTGTAACCTTGAGGATGTGGAGCATATCCGTAAGTTCGTGGATATTCCGGTGGTGTGTGCGGGACGTATGGATCCCCGCGTGGCAGCAGATGCAATCCGGGATGGCAGGCTTGACGGCGCCGGGTTTGCCCGTCAGTTCCTGGCAGACCAGGAATGGGTAACGAAGCTGATGAATGGACAGGAGGACAATATCCGTCCCTGTATTCTCTGCCATAACGGATGCTTTAACATGTGTCATTACAAGGGTGTTCCCAACGATCAGGCACTTTCGGATTCCCTGCACCTTGCAAGATGTGCGGTGAATGCGGAAACGATGCAGTGGGAGAAGCATAAGCTTGTAAAGACCGCAAGTCCGAAGAAGGTACATATTATTGGCGGCGGTATCGGCGGTATGGAGGCAGCCAGAGTGTTAAAGCTGCGCGGACATGAACCGATAATCCATGAGAAGAAGGGAGAGCTTGGCGGAACCTTTATCGCAGCAAGTGCCGAAAGCTATAAGGGAAAATTACGTGACCTCCTGACCTGGTACAAAAAGCAGATGAAGGATCTTCATATCGAGATTCATTATAATGAAGAGATCAGGAGTCTTGAGACGTTTGCCGGAAGTCCGGTGATCATTGCAACCGGTTCGGTTGCACGTGTCCTTAAGAAGGTTCCGGGACATGAGAAGATGGTGGAAGCCTGTGAGTACCTGACCGGAACACCGGTTGGTGAAAAGGTAGCCGTTGTCGGCGGTGGACTTACCGGATGTGAAATCGCTTATGAACTGGCTTTGCAGGGCAAAAAGCCGGTGATCGTGGAAATGAAGGATGACCTGATTGCACAGACCGGTGTGTGCCTGGCGAACAGCTCCTATTTAAGAGAATGGTTTGCATGGCAGAAGGTGCCGGTTTATCTTAAAACGACCCTGCAGTCGGTAGAAGACGGAAAGATTATCTGTAAGGATGAGACCGGAAAAGAGATTACGATTCCCTGTGACAGCGTGATCAGCTCTGCCGGATATCTTCCCAATCCTCTTGCCGAAGAGAGCAGGAATGTACATCTGGTCGGTGACTGCAGGCAGGTCGGTAACTTAAGAAGTGTCGTATGGCGTGCCTATGAAGCAGCCATGAAGATTTAAGGAGCGAGGTGATCATTTTGAATTTGACGAAAGAGCAACAGGAAATTTTAGATGGAAAGCAGGGAGACATCCTTGCCAGAATTATGAAGACGCTGGTGAGGTACGGGGAATTGTTCGGAGCAGATTCCATGGTGCCGGTAACGAGTCAGTATAACCACCTGGTAACCTCGTTTGGATTAAAGGCACTGACTCCGGTTTATGAACTGATGGACCGCCTGATTGAATCCGGAAATGTATCAAAGCAGAAGTTTTCAGCAGATCCAAGACCGCTTGATCCCAATGTGCCGAGCTCCTTTTTACAGAATATTGTGTTTAAAAATTTCATGTATTCCAGGCAGGAGGATTACGAGAAGCAGCTTACCAGGCTGGGAATCATGAATCCGGATGCATATACCTGTACCTGCTACATGGATGAGGTGGGAAATACGCCGGCGATGGGCGAGGTGCTGTCCTGGTCAGAATCTTCCGCAGTAGTATACGCTAATTCCGTACTGGGGGCAAGATGTAACCGCAACTCCGGAATTATTGATCTGATGGGTTCGGTTGCAGGCTTTGTGCCGAACTTCGGCCTTCTTACCGATGAAGGAAGAAAAGCGACCTGGATTGTCAGGATCGAAACAACGAAAAAGCCGGAGGCACAGCTTCTTGGCTCTGCAATCGGAATGAAGGTTATGGCAGAGGTCCCATTTATTGTAGGACTGGATCAGTGGCTTCCCGGAGGACTTGACGAGGATGCCAAAACCTATCTGAAGGACTTTGGTGCAGCAACTGCTTCCAATGGAGCCGTAGGACTTTATCATGTGGAGAATATCACACCGGAGGCTGTGAAATACGGTAAGGATCTGATTAAGGAGAATGCGCAGGTTTATGTGGTGGATGACGCGGAATTGGAACGGGTATACAAGAGTTATCCGGTCATCTGGAAAAAGAAGGATGCGACACCGAAGCTTTGCTTTATGGGATGTCCGCATATGAGTCTGAACCAGTTGATTGACTGGACAAAGAAGATCGAAGAAAGCCTTAAGAAATACGGAAAGACAAGGGTCTGCATTCCGACCGTATTTACGGCAGCTCCGGCGGTGCTTAAGAAGTTTGAGGAAACCCCTTATGCAGCGACATTGAAGCAGGCGGGAGTCATTACTTCGTATATTTGTCCGTTGATGTATATGAACAATCCGCTCAGTGAAAAGATGCCGGTCATTACTTCCAGCAACAAGCTTAGAACCTACACCAGTGCAAGATATTACACTGATGCGGAAATTCTGGAGCAGATCACAAAAGGAGGGATGACACGATGAAAGAATTTAGAGGAAGAGTCGTAGCAAACGGAACGACAACCGCAAAGGCACTCGTATCCCACGGAGGCTTAAATACGCTGGCATCCTTCCAGAAGGCATTGCAGTTTGGAGATAAGAAGGCAACCTGTGGAGATCAGAACAATCCGGATCTTTACGGAAAGCAGATGGCGGGCAAGGCTCTGTGTCTGCCGACAACCATCGGATCAACGACGGGAGGACTGGTTCTTTACTGTGCATGCTCCATGAACCGTCAGCCTGCATGTATGCTGTTTTCAGAGCCGATTGATTCCCTGGCAGGAGCCGGAGCCATTCTGGCAGATGTGTGGCTTGACAATGTCAGCATGCCGGTCATTGACAGCCTTGGCGAAGAGTTCCTTTCCTATGTAAAGGATGACATGACCATCACCGTGAAGGACGATGGCGTTGTGGTCGTAGAGTAAAACACGTTACTGGAACGGGGGACGAGTGAACAGTAACGAAACATATCGGACAAAGCAGAATAAACAGTAAATAAATATTCCGGATATTTATTAAAGTAATAGCTATTCATAAAACATGAAAAGAGGCGGAATTATGAAATCCATTAAGACAAAAATCATTGTAAGTATTATTGCATGTACCTTACTTTCAGCCATTCCGATTGGAATTATGAGTCTTCGGAATGTGTATCAGACATCAAATCAGGCGGCGGAACAGGAGCTGGCATTGAAGTGCCAGAATGAGCAGGAACAGATTAATGCACAGATTTCGAAAATCGAACAGTCCGTAGATACCTTAAGCAGTATTGCAATGAATAAGCTTGATTTTTCGAAGTTTAAGAGCAGTGCAGTCTATGTGAAGCAGTATACGGATTCCATTATGAGTGATGTTGTGAAGTTTGGAGAGCACACCGATGGTGCTATCTGCGTTTATGTGCGGTACAATCCTGATTTTACGGAACCGACTTCCGGTATTTTCCTTACCAGAAACAGCACGGACGAGGAATTCACCAGTTCTGTACCAACGGACTTTACCATGTATGACAAAACGGATGTGGAGCATGTCGGCTGGTATTATGTTCCTGTAGAGAACGGTGCACCGTTGTGGATGGATCCTTATCTCAACGGTAATGTGAATGTTTATATGATTTCTTATGTTGTTCCGCTGTATGTTGATGGGGAATCCGTTGGTATTATCGGAATGGATATTGATTTTTCACAGATTACGGGAATGGTTGAAAAAACAAAGGCATTTTCTACCGGATATTCCTTCCTTTATAAGCCGGATGGCTCCATTATGTACCATCCCGAGATGGAAAACGGCGCGGATCTTGAGCAGCTTGGGATGACGGCAGATGAAAAGGCTCGGATGTGTGATGCAGCAAATGAGGGACAGGTAGAGGGCTTTAGCAGTAACGGAACAAAGAACAGTGCGGTATTCTATACGCTGGATAATGGAATGATGGTAGCCCTGTCTGCCCCGGACAGTGAGATTACCTCAGATGCCGTAAGCCTTTCGACCATGATGATCGGTACCTGTGTGGTATGTCTGCTTATCTGTGTCGTACTTGCGGTTATTTTAAGCCGGAGTATTGCTGCTCCGATTACCGGCATTACGAGGGTGATCCGTCAGACAGCGGATCTCGATTTCCAGAAAACAAAATCAGGGGAATCCCTGGTAAAGCGCAAGGATGAAACCGGTGTGATGGCGGGTGCTGTCAGCGATATGAGAAAGGTATTCCGTGAACTGATCGGAGACATTACAGCTGCGGAAACAACCATTCTGACTGATATGGATAAGCTGGATTCCATCATGCAGGCAAACAGTGAAATGGCAGAGGATAATTCCGCGACCACGCAGGAAATGGCAGCCGGCATGCAGGAGACAACAGCAAGTGCATCCATGATTACCGGTAACATTGATGGTATTAAGCAAAATACGGAAGATATAAAGGAGCTTTCAAAGGAAGGACAGGAGACCTCTGTACAGGTTAAGGGCAGAGCTGACCAGCTCCAGAGCACAACCATTTCTTCAAGCAATAAGGCACTGGCAATTTTCGAGGAGATGAAGATAAAAACCCAGGAAGCCATTGAGAAGTCCAAGGCGGTTGACCAGATTAACAATCTGACCGAAAACATCAAACAGATTTCATCCCAGACCAATCTCCTTGCCCTGAATGCCAATATCGAGGCAGCACGTGCCGGTGAAGCAGGAAAAGGCTTTGCCGTTGTTGCAACAGAGATTGGAAATCTGTCAAATCAGACCTATGCAACGGTGGATGGCATTACGGAAATGGTTACGGAGGTCAACAGTGCCGTTAACAGTATGACGGACTGTATGACAACGATTATGGATTTTCTGGAGAATACGGTAGTGCTTGATTATAATTCCTTCAGGGAGATCGGTAAGGAATATCAGGCGGATGCCAATACCTTTGCGGATGCAATGGGCAGAATTTACAGTGAGATCACAAAGCTGGATGAGCAGATCAGTGATATTGCAGAGAATGTGACCAATGTCAGTGAAACGATCAGCCAGTCCGCACAGGGTGTCAGCCAGATCGCGGAGAAATCCTCCGATGCTGCTGCAAAGACCACAGAGGGCTATGAGCTGTTGCGTGAGAGCCGTGACAGCATTGCAAAATTAAGAACCATTATTGAACGGTTCCGGTTATAGGGAAATGAGATATGGATGATAAAGGACGGAGTAACTTTTTCACCAGATAAGAGGATTATATTTGAGAAAGAGGTGGCAGAATGGCACATTTAACAATTGATTTCTTTTCAAACTGTCTGTGCAGAACCGTGCAGTTTCAGATGATTATTCCGGGAGATTTCTGTAATACCTGGCAGATTGAGCAGAAGCGTAAAGGGAAACGGATGAAGACCCTTTTTCTCCTGCATGGATATACCGGTGCTGCAGAAAACTGGGTGCCGGATAATTTAAGTACACTTTACAATTTCGCAATCGTGATGCCGAGCGGAGAAAACGGCTTCTGGGTAGATGGTCCGGCTACCGGACATCAGTATGGAGCCTTTATCGGGGAGGAACTGCCGGAGTATATCCGTAAGACCTTTGGTCTTGCCATGAATCCGGAAGAGACTTATATCATGGGGCTTTCCATGGGCGGCTTCGGGGCACTGCATACGGCATTACAGTATCCGGAGACCTTCGGAAAGGTGGCAGCGCTTTCTTCGGCACTCATTATCCATGAGATTGCCCATATGCAGCCGGGAGGATCAAACGAGGTTGCCAATTATGAGTACTATCACGGCTGCTTCGGAGATCTGGACCGGATTGAGATCAGCCGCTATAATCCGGAGGTGCTGGTAGAAGAGATCCTGAATGAACAGCGGAAGATGCCGGATATTTATATGGCGTGTGGAACCGAGGACTTCCTGCTTGAAAAGAACCGTGAGTTCCACAGATTTCTGGATAAGTACGAGGTGCCGCATTGCTATATGGAGTCCAAGGGAGAGCACAATATGGAGTTCTGGACCGAATATGCAAGGATCTTCATCCCGAAGATGCTTGAGGAGTAGGAGGAAAGATGATGTCATTGTGGATTCCCGATATGTTTTGGAGGATTTTATGAATAAGCTTCAGCTTATGTATGCGTGATACGGGTAAGTGCTGTTTATAAAGAAAGTCAGAAAACGAGAGTGTGAAAAAGGCATAATCGTTTTCTGGCTTTTGTTTTATATATGGAATAGTTACGAAGATTTGCATTTACTGTCATGCGGTGGTGGTACATATATTAAAAACTAAGTGTACAAAAATAAAAGGTTGACAACTGTCTACCTATATGCTATTTTATGGGTATACAGATGTCTACCTATAAAATGGAAGGTAAGGATTTCGTACCTTCACAGTTACAATCACAGAATGGCTCAGAGAGGAAGAGGAATAATGATTAAAATATCCGATGCGGAATGGAAAATTATGAATGTGCTGTGGGAAGAACAGCCCAGGACCATGATGCAGATTACGAAAGAGTTGCAGGAAGAAACGGGCTGGACCAAGCATACGGTTATGACGTACCTGAAAAGAATGGAGAGCAAGAAAATCATTCATTATGTAGAGGGAGAAAAGGCAAAATTATATTATTCCGACCTGGACCGGAAAGAAGCGGTGATTCAGGAAGAGCAGAATTTCTTAAACCGGGTATTCAAGGGCAACCGGGGACTGATGATGACAACCATGTTAGAGCAGGAGAAACTTACGGATGAGGACATTGATGAACTGATCCGTATATTGGAAAAACGCAAGGGGGAATAACATTGGAAATTGTAAAATGGGGAATTGTAGTGACGGGAATTCTGCTTCTTCGAAAGGCTGCATGGGGACGCATCAGCAGAAGAATGCAGTATGGAATATGGATTGTGACAGTACTGTTGTTCATGGTTCAGCCATTTATCCCGGTGCAAAGCAGTTTTAGTATTGAGAATCTGTTTTCGGAAAGCATAATATTCCGGGAGCAGAACGGAACGAGTATGAACACGGGCATTACTGGCATTGCACCGATCAAGGCAGATTCGGAAGCACAGGACACCGCTCTTATGGGACAAGACAGGGAAGAAACGCAGGTGCCATTGCAGGGGGAACGTACGGAAACAGATACTATTATGCAATCAACAGCCCCTTTTCTGTATCAATGGATTCATACTTATGGAAGTGCCATCCGCTGGGGTGCATCACTGCTGCTGGGATTGGGAATGCTTTTGTCCAATCTGCGGTTTTACAGATATTGCCGGAGAGAACGAACCTTTTATAAAAGAGATCCGCATACCGGTCTGCAAATATATGTGCTAAAGGAACTGCCTTCGCCGTTTCTGGCTGGAAACCGGATTTATGTAGATGCCAGGATGGTTCAGGATGAAAAGAAGCTTTCCTATATGATTCTGCATGAATATTGTCATTACCGGAATGGAGATCTGCTATGGGTGTTGTTGAGAAATCTTTGTCTGGTGTTGTATTTTTATAATCCATTTGTATGGGTTGCGGTCAGATACATGAAGCAGGATTGTGAGCTTGCCTGTGATGAAGCAGTACTGCAAATGCTGCAGGAGGAGGCACAGCGTAAGGAGTATGGCTATACGCTGCTTGCGCTGGCGGGAAGACAAAATCACAAGGCAGTGGACCTTACCATTACCACGTCTATGAGTGGCGGCGCAAAGCGGCTGAAGGAAAGAATTGGAATGATTTCCAGACAGAAAAAGATCAGTGGAATGGTGTCAGTATTAGTTCTACTCATTTTGTTCTGTCTGGCCGGATGTACGTTTACGGACAGAAAAACAGTATCTCAGAATGTTTCGGAAATAAAAAGCGTTCCGGATGACCGGCAGGGCGATAGCATGAATGAGGTGATACCGGGAGTTCCAAACTCAGAGGAGGAAAACCGGGAAAAAGAGGATGAGAAGCAGAAGGTGCAGAATAAAGATGGCAGCGATCAGGTGGATTCTACATATAATGTGGTGAAATGGGCAGATGGATATTTTTATTTCCCGGACGCAGAAGGATTGAAGCGAGTTTCGGAAGAGACTGCCGAGGTAGAGAAACTGGCAGAAGGAAATGTGAAGCTTGGAAATTTTGATGGAGACTTCCTGTATTATATCCGATATCCGGTGGAAAAGGAGAGTCTTACAGGATTGATACGGATGTCGATTAAAAACCGGCAGGAAGAACAGCTTGCAGCATGGTCCGAAGAATTGTGGACATGTCGTAATATTTATGCCTGCGAAGAGGAAATTTATATTGAGCTTGCAGATTCCTGTGAAGAATATATGCAAAAGGGAGATCATGTTGAAAAAGTACCGGAAGATCAGCAGACGGTATATCAGATATTAGAAAGGTGCGGTTATTCGAAAGAGGATGCCGCAATGCTTCCTGCAGGGTATACCAATGCAATATTCCAATATCATAAGCTGGTATGCCGGGAGCCTGCACAGAATCGGATTTTTGTATACGATACGGATACTGGAAAACGGGTTAAAGAAATTACAGATACACAAAGTGATGTGCTGTTAAGTAACCGGGGCGTGGTATATAAGGACCTGGCAGAAAATATTTATTTGCAGAGCTGGAACGGAGAGACTGCAGAATTACTTTATGAAGCCGGAACACATGATCAGGAAAGTGTAAATTATGGAACCTATGATGAGGAATTTCTTTATGGTTTTGTGGAAGAGGAAACGCAGTGTACGTTAATTAAACTTTCATGGGAAGGAGGATATGAGAGAAGTAAGACTTTTACCGGCGTGGAAAAGGCAGTGCAGTTGGGATTCAGTGTGAATCATGGAGTTGCAGGCTATTGGCAAAACGGACAGGTGATTTTTGAAAAGGTGTGAAGAAGATCAGCGTATGAAGTTTAGGAATGGACAGATTATTGATGTATCTTTCATGCAAGATGCAGGCATTGGACCTTGGGTATATGCAGGGGGTGTTGATGCCATAACAGGAAAATATATAAATGGATATATACATGAAGATTACTATGGATAAATAGAGAGATAATGTTTGTTTTGCCATATAGATATATAATAGTTCACCGTTCTTTAGGATTAGGAGCTAAGGAACGGTGACTTTTTCATTTATTTATTGTATAATGAGCCACAGAGAAAAAGGGATAATCCCAAGGGAGGTAGTTATGGTCACACGGACTTCAAAGATTTTAATGGTAATTGCAACCGTATTCACATTTTTAGGAGTTGTTTTGGAAATCCTGCTTCATAGCAATCAGCAAAAATTTTTCACGCTGTTTACCGCAGGAATTCAGTTGGATGAGCCGGTGGTTCATACCGTGAATCTCGGGTCAACGATTTTGATTTTCCTTCTTTATCTGGTGAGTTGCATCATTTTGATGTGTGCTTCAAAAAGAACCGGCTTTGTCATGAGCATTGTGGCGTTGGTTTTAAATCTGTTGGTTAATGCGGGAGTGAGAGTCGGTGCGATTGTCATGAACCGCTATATGGGAATGAAAGGCGTAAAGTATCTTACGGGAATCACCATACTGGATTCGCTGCATGGCTATGTGGTGGCGCCGATGCTGCTGCTTGCTATCGTATTTTTAGGAATTACGATCGGTACGCTGTCGCAGAACCGGAAAGAGGAAGAAGCCGTAAGAAACAGTTACGATTCATTTACAGGATTATAGATTGGAGCAGGAAGAAACAGCAATGGAAATAACAGCAAAAGAACTTATGGAAATGAACCCGGAGGAGCTTCTGATTATCGACATCCGGAATGAATATGACCGGAACTATGGACTGATTCCGGGATCTGTCTGGGCGGATGCGCAGGAGCTTGTGTCGAACCCGCCGGAGGATAAGTCAAAGAAGATCATTCTGTATTGTGCCCGGGGAATTATCAGTGTGGATCTGGCACAGGCTTTGTGCGATCAGGGCTACGAAGCTTACAGTCTGCAGGAAGGGTATCTTGGATGGCTGCGCTATGACATGCAGAACCAGCAGGAGGACGAGCTTTGCCGGAAGGTGGAACACAGTCTGCAGAAGAAGTTCCGTACCTCCCTGATGAGTCCGTTCATTAAGGCATTGAAAGACTATGAACTGGTCAAGGATGGAGACCGGGTGGCGGTCTGTATGTCCGGCGGTAAGGATTCCATGCTGATGGCAAAGCTGTTTCAGGAATTGAAGAAATACAGCAAGGTGGATTTTGAAGTCAAGTATCTGGTGATGGATCCGGGCTATAATAAGGAAAACCGTCAGGTAATTGAGGACAATGCCAGAGCGCTTCAGATCCCGATTACGATTTTTGAAAGTGACATTTTTGATTCGGTATATACCGTGGAGAAGTCCCCCTGTTATCTGTGTGCGAGAATGCGCCGCGGAAATCTTTATGCGTTTGCAAGGGAACTGGGATGCAACAAAATCGCGCTGGGACATCACTATGACGATGTGATTGAGACGATCTTAATGGGAATGCTGTACGGCGCCCAGATCCAGTCGATGATGCCGAAGCTCCATAGTACGAACTTTGAAGGAATGGAGCTGATCCGTCCGCTGTACTATATTCGTGAGGATGACATCAAGGCATGGCGCGATTATAACGGACTTCATTTCATTCAGTGTGCCTGCAAATTTACGGATACCTGTACAACCTGTAATAACGGGCAGAATCATTCCAAGCGTCAGGAGACGAAGGAGCTGATCCGGAAATTAAAGGAAAACAATCCGGATGTGGAGAAGTGTATTTTCCGAAGTGTGGAAAATGTGCATATTGATACCGTCATTGCTTATAAGGAAAAAGGAGTGCGGCATCACTTCTTAGATACGTATGATGAAAGATAGGAGAGAGCAGACAATAAAGTTGTTTGGGAGCCTGCTTCAAAGACAAATGAAGCTTGAAGTGTAAGTATGTTATGAGAAAATATCAGTCAACAAAGAACAGAGGAAATTCCGTTGAATAAGAAGACTTTAAAGGAAGAAAAATACGAGCATATTACCCATCCGTTTCCACCGTTATATGATGCCGATTCAAAGATCCTGATTCTGGGGAGTCTTCCATCGGTCAAATCCAGAGAGCAGATGTTCTTTTACGGGCATCCGCAGAACCGGTTCTGGAAGGTGATCAGTGCGGTGCTTCATGAGAACGTACCAACCACGATTGAAGAAAAGAAAACACTGCTGTCAGCTCATCATGTTGCCTTGTGGGATACGATTTACAGCTGTGACATTATCGGATCAAGTGACAGCAGCATTAAGAATGTGGTGCCGACCGATCTTCGCACCGTGGTGGAACAGTCGAAGATTCAGCATATTTACTGTAATGGCAGGACGTCGGGAAAGTACTTTGAAAAATATCAGCAGAAAACACTGGGAATGACGGCGGAGGTGCTGCCTTCCACAAGCCCTGCCAATGCAGCATTTGGACTGGAGAAGCTGACTGCGATCTGGTCGGAAGCATTGAAGGATTCACTGGGATGAGAGGAAATGTAAACAGAAATATAGAGATATAAGAGGGTTCGAATATATAAGAGAGCTTGAATATAGCATGGAAAGAGGTGTCCTATGGTACAGATTGATTTAATTACCGGTTTCCTGGGATCCGGTAAAACAACATTCATCAAAGCATATGCGCAGTACCTGATGAAACAGGGACTGAAGATTGGAATTCTGGAGAATGATTTCGGCGCAGTCAATGTGGATATGCTTCTTTTGCAGGAATTATTAGGAGACCAGTGTGATCTGGAAATGGTTTCCGGCGGGTGTGACAGCGACTGTCACAGAAGACGGTTTAAAACGAAGCTGATTGCGATGGGCATGTCCGGGTATGACCGGGTGCTGGTAGAGCCGTCCGGAATTTATGATGTGGATGAATTTTTCGATGCACTTCACGAAGAACCGCTCGATCAGTGGTACGAGGTAAAGAATGTGATTGCCATTGTCGATGCCAAGCTGGAAAAGAAGCTGTCACAGGAGGCAGACTTCATTCTGGCATCAGAGGCGGCAAACGCAGGGAAGATCGTGTTAAGTCATGCGGATCTGGCAACGAAGGAGCAGATTGAAGGAACGATCCGGCATTTGCAGCAGGCTATGGAGAATATCCAGTGCAGCCGGAAGCTCACAGAAGATGAGATCTTAGCCGGGAATATGGAGGCCCTGACAGATGCACAGTTGCAGGAACTGTCCGGATGCGGATATGTTTCTTCCAGCTATCGCAAAATGGATCTGGAAAATCATCTGGGATTCGATTCCCTGTATTTTATGAATGCGCCGGTTACGAAAGAGACACTTCCCGATAAGGTAAAACAGATCCTGCAGAATCCGGAGTGTGGAAAGATCTTCCGCGTGAAGGGATTTCTGAAGGATGGGACGGGAGCCTGGTATCAGCTCAATGCATCAAAGGATGCATTCGACTTCCAGCCGATCCCGACAGGACAGGAAGTGATCATTGCGATCGGCGAGAACCTGAATGAAGGAGCAATTAAGAAAATCCTGTTTGGTGATGTCGATGTGAAAAGTTACTGAGCTTTTACTTGTGTGGTTATTTTGTTATATAAAATTGCTATTCTGTATGAAAGTGATTTTGACTTTGAAGCAGGAAGCCCATTGGCTTAAGACAATGGGTAGTTCACTTGTGATAAATGTACAAAGATAGAAAAGAATATTTGAGTATTTTGTGAATAGTATCATGGAATGCTCTGTGATAGGATGAAAGTGGAAACCGAAAACAGAAAACCGGTTTCCACTTTTTTCAAATCCACGGAAACCCAAAATAAAAAATGAGTTTCCATAAGGAAGAAAAGGAAGAGTCAGGAAAGAGAATCTATTAAGAAAGATAATCTATAAGAAAGAGAAATAATAAAAAGCAGATTTACAGGAAAACGAAATTCAGAAGGAGAGACCGATGGTTACGGAAATACAGGAAAAAATCCTGAACGCGGCAATTGAAGAGTTTGCACAGCGGGGATTGAAATTCACCATGAATGATGTGGCGAAGAACCTTGGTATGAGCAAGAAGACCATTTATACGATCTATGAAAGCAAAGAAGAGATGCTGCTTGCACTGGCGGACTACTGTTTTCAGGATATTAAGAAAAGTGAAAAGACCATTTTGCAGGACAACTCCATGGATGTCTTAACGAAGATTGAGAGGATCATGGTTGTTCTGCCGGAGAAATATCAGAACATCGGTTTGAGTAATCTTTACCAGTTGAAGGAAAAATATCCGCATGTCTATCAGAGAACGGCGAAGTATCTGGAAACGGACTGGGATGCCACCATTTCGTTGCTGGAGCAGGGAATGCAGGAGGGAAAGCTCCGGAAGATTTCCATACCGGTTTTAAAGACGATGCTGGAAAGCACGATTCAACAGTTTTTTGCAAGTGATGTGCTGATCCGGAATGGAATCTCCTACGAGGATGCCCTGCAGGAGATGATTCGAATCTTGATTGGCGGAATCCGTGAGGAAAATGATGATGTACCGTTTAGTGCGTCTGGAAGGAACAACGACGTACCGGCAGAGAGGCCTGCTATGAAAGACAATGCAGATGAATAAGGGAGGAGAAAGATGGATGGAAGAAAAGCAGAAACGAATTTACTGGAACCGGAACTGGCAGTTTTTAAAAGGTTTTGAAGAGTCATACCTAGGGTTGCAGACGATTGACGCAGCGCAGGAATTGGAGCAGGCAGAGCTTCCGCATACGGTGCAGGAGGTGCCGCTGCATTATTTTGATGAAAGCCTGTATCAGGGAATTTTCACATACCGGAAGGTGTTCCAGCCGGATGCGGACTGGCAGGGAAAGCGGGTACTGCTTACGATAGAGGCAGCAGGGCACAGTGCATGGGTATACTTAAACGGGGAACTTCTGAACGAGCATCATTGCGGCTATACAGCATTTCAGACCGATCTTTCACCGGCACTTATTTACGGGGAAGAAAATGTGCTGGTGGTGAAGGTGGACAGCACGGAGAGTCAGAATATTCCTCCCTTTGGAAAAGTGATTGATTATATGACCTTTGGCGGTCTTTACCGGGAAGTATATCTGGAAGTGAAGGAACAGGATTCCATTGCCGATGTGTATGCCATGACGATTCCGGTATGGAAAGAAGTGGTCAGTCCGGACAGTACAGGACTGGGAAAGCAGGGTGGAAAGAAAGCGGAACATCTGGAAGAAATCTCTGGTTCCGGTGTGAAATGCAAGGAGGCTTCTTTAGGAAAGAAATGGGCGCTCCAGAGTGAAGTTACCTTACAGCTTCACGGAGAAAAAATCACCCTGAATGCCAAAAATCTGCCTGATTTTCAGGAAAAGCTGTCACAAAAGGGACTGATGATCCGGCAGACGCTTCTGTGGACAAAAGAGGAAGAGGCTTCTTCCAGTGCTTATTTACTCGATTGGAATGTACTGGAGCATACCTTTGAGGAGATCAACGTGTGGGATGTGGAGCATCCATTCCTGTATACACTGCGTACGGAGCTGTACCGGGACGGTGCGTGTTTGGATGCGGTGGAAACGCGGATCGGGTTCCGGGAAGTGGTTTTTCGCAGGGACGGCTTTTATCTGAATGGAAGGAAGCTGAAAATACGGGGACTGAACCGGCACCAGAGCTATCCTTATGTGGGATATGCGATGCCGGAATCCATGCAGAAATGGGATGCGGATATTTTGAAAAACGAACTGAAGCTGAATGCGGTGCGTACCTCGCATTATCCGCAGTCACATCATTTCCTTGACCGGTGCGATGAACTGGGGCTTCTGGTGTTCACGGAGATTCCGGGGTGGCAGTACATCGGAGATCAGGAGTGGCAGGATCAGGCTGTGCGGAATACCGAGGACATGGTAGTGCAGTACCGGAATCATCCGTCCATTATTTTGTGGGGCGTGCGCATCAACGAATCCGAGGATGACGATGCGTTTTATCAAAGGACGAATGAGGCAGCACACAGACTGGATCCGATGCGGCAGACCAGTGGAGTGCGTTACCTGCAAAAGAGCTCGCTGCTTGAGGATGTGTATGCGTTCAATGACTTTTCGCATGAGGGAAACAACCGGGGATGCCGGAAGAAAAAGGACGTGACACCGGACGTTTCGAAGGGATATCTGATCAGTGAGTACAATGGGCATATGTTCCCAACGAAATCCTTTGACTGCGAACAGCACCGGGTAGAGCATCTCCTGCGTCATGCGAATGTTCTGGATGCCTATTATGGGGAAGAGGAGATTGCCGGGGGCTTTGGCTGGTGCATGTTTGATTATAATACCCACAAGGATTTTGGAAGCGGTGACCGGGTCTGCTATCATGGCGTGCTTGACCTGTTCCGGAATCCGAAGCTGGCAGCAGCGCTCTACGCAAGCCAGGGAGAAGAGGATGTGCTGGAAATCACGTCTTCCATGGATATCGGGGAGTATCCGGCGTGCCTCATCCGGGATGTTTATGCCGTGACGAATGCAGACAGTGTGAAGCTATATAAGAACGACCGGTTTGTAAAAGAATTTAAGGCAATAGAGTCCCCTTATATCCATCTATCCCATGGGCCGATTGCCATCGATGATTTTATCGGCGAACTTTTGCAGAACGGGGAGAACTTCTCGAAGGGAAAAGCAAAGGATGTGAAGAAGATTCTGCAGTCCGTGAGTAAGAACGGACTGAATCATCTGCCGCTTGGAACCATCCTTCTTGCGGCAAAATGCATGCTGCTGCGCGGAATGAAAATGGCAGATGCCGTTGAACTTTATAATAAATATATTGGTAACTGGGGCGGAACGGCAACAGAGTACCGGTTTGAAGCGATCCGTGACGGTAAGGTCGTGAAAACCGTAAAGAAACGCCCCGTGAACAAGCCGCAGTTACTGGTAGACTGTTCCCATACGATTCTTACAGAAAAAACGACGTATGATGTGGCAGCGATCCGGCTGCGTGCAGTCAGTGAGGAAGGAAGTACGTTAAGCTATTGTAACGAACCCCTGACCCTGACAGTAAAGGGACCGCTTTCGATCATCGGACCTTCGACGATCAGCTTACAGGGCGGCATGGGCGGCACATATGTACGCACCTGCGGAATGGCAGGAAGCGCAGAGCTTACCATGGCAGGAAGTCTTTTCGGAGAACATACGGTAAAGTTTGAGGTCGTTTGTGCCGGACAGATGGACGCTGAGAGTTGAAGAATAACAGGCTGTCGAAAAACAGTTGTACAGGAAGCATTTGCAGGCTGGCCGCTTGTGAATTGGATGGAAGAATTTTCAACATGAAAAGGAGATAGAGGCATGAAGCTGAATGGAAAGGAAAAATTTTCGTATGGATTGGGTGCAGTAGGCAAGGATATGGTATATATGCTTTCTGCAAGCTATGTACTTTATTATTATCAGGATATTCTGGGAGTGAGCGCGGTTGCGATGGGAGTAATCCTGCTTGTTGCGAGGATCTTTGATGCGTTCAATGATCCGTTTATGGGTGTCATCGTGGAAAAGACGAAAACCCGTTGGGGAAAGTTCCGTCCGTGGCTGATGATCGGAACACTTTTAAATGCAGTGATTCTGTTTTTAATGTTTGCAGCGCCACCCGCATTGTCCGGCAGCGGACTTGTGGCCTATGCAGCGGTATTTTATATCCTCTGGGGTGTCACCTATACCATGATGGATATTCCGTTCTGGTCCATGATTCCGGCCTTTACCGAAAGCGGTAAGGAAAGAGAGAATCTGACGACACTGGCAAGATCCTGTGCCGGTGTGGGATCCGCACTGATTACCGTAATTACCATGATTGCTGTACCGGCTCTTGGGAAGCTTTTCTTAGGAAATACGGAGGCAGCAAGAGAAGTGGAACGGTGCGGTTTCCAGTGGTTTGCATTGATTATTGCGGTATTGTTTGTCATTATGATCGGCATTACCTGCCTGAATATTAAGGAAAAGTCCACCGTGGATCTGAATGCTCCTTCGGTAAAGCAGATGTTCCGGGCACTGGTATCCAACGATCAGGCAATGACGGTGGTGATTACGATTGTGCTCATTAACTGTTCCCTTTACATTACCTCGAATCTGCTGATTTATTTCTTTAAATATGATATCGGAGGAACGAACTGGAATGACAGCTATGTGCTGTTCAATACCTTTGGCGGTGCAATCCAGATACTTTCCATGATGATTTTTTATCCCCTGCTGCGTAAAGTCATCAGTGCACTAAAGGTCTTTTACGTCAGTGCGGTCATGGCAGTCGGAGGCTATCTGGTACTGCTTGCCATGATGTTTATGGGACTTACCAATGTATATTTCCTGCTGATTCCGGGCTTTTTTGTGTTCGCAGCGTTCGGAATGCTGACCGTATTAACAACCGTTTTCCTTGCGAATACCGTGGATTACGGAGAGTTGAAGAACTATCGCAGGGATGAGAGTGTCACCTTTTCCATGCAGACCTTCGTGGTAAAACTGGCAAGCGGCGTGGCTGCCATGATTGCGGCACTGGCATTGAATTTCAGTAACATTCAGCAGGATACCGCTGCGGATGCGGCGCTGCTGGCAGAAGAGAACAGCTACGGCCCTTCACTTGTGATTCTGCGCATGACCATGACGATTCTGCCGGTTGCAGGACTCCTTGCCGCCACCTGGATTTTTGCGAAAAAGTATATTCTGACGGAGGAAAAGCTTACCGAGATTAACCATACCTTACAGGAAAGACGAAAGGAAGCGGTACAATGATTTATGCGGAAAACGGAAATTTCCTGTTGGAGACAGCACATACGACCTATGCATTCTGTGTGGATCCTGCAGGGAATCTGCAGCATCTTTATTATGGCGAAAAATTAAGCTTGGGTGATTCCTGGCAGAAGGCATTGGAGGCGCTGAAAATGCGGATATTCAATCCCAATGGATGCAGCATTATTCAGGATCCGATGCACCCGGCAGTATCGCTGGATGATGTGTGTCTGGAGGTGTCCGGGCGTGGAAAGGGGGATATGGCGCAGCCCTTTGTGGAGCTTACCTATCCCGATGGCAGCCGGACGAGCGACTTCCGGTTTCAGAATTTTGAAATCATGGAAAAGCAGGCTCCGGAAGGACTTCCGGGTGCCTATGATGAAACGGAAAACGCCCAGTCACTTGTTCTTCATATGGAGGACCGGAATGGGGCAGTCCGGTTAACGCTTGTTTACAGTGTGCTGGAGGACTGTGACTGCATTACCCGGTTTGCGGTTGTGAAAAATGAGGGAAGCGCACCAGTGGCTCTGGAGCGGCTGATGAGTACCCAGATTGACCTGCGTACGCGGGGAAAACAGAAGATTTTAAGCTTTCACGGAGAATGGGCGCGGGAAATGCAGCCCTGTGAAACGCTTCTGCAATCCGGCAGCTTCCAGATTGAATCCACAACCGGATTTTCATCCAATAAGGCCAATCCCTTTTTCATCTGCGGAGAGGCAGACACTCAGGAGGACTACGGGGCCTGCTATGGCTTTAACCTGATCTATTCCGGAAACCATCGGGAAACGATTGAGTGCAATGCCCATGGCAGGGTGCGGATTTTACAGGGAATGCATCCGGATTTCTTTCAAAAGTCATTGGATGAAGGAGAAAGCTTTGCTTCACCGGAGGCAGTGTTTACTTTTTCTAAAGAAGGCTATGGCGGGATCAGCCGGAACATGCACCGCTTTGTAAGGGAGCATATTGTGCGTGGAACGTGGAAGAAGAAGGAGAGGCCGATTCTGATTAATTCGTGGGAGGCCATGTACTTTGATGTAAAAGAGCGGAAGCTTTTAAAGCTTGCCAGGCAGGCGGCAGAGGCTGGAATCGAGCTTTTTGTGCTGGATGACGGATGGTTTGGTGAACGCGAAAATGACCAGAAAGCCTTAGGGGACTGGCAGGATAATTTAGGAAAGCTTCCGGACGGACTTGGCGGATTATCTGCCAAAATTCATGCAATGGGACTGAAATTCGGAATCTGGGTGGAGCCGGAAATGATCAGTGAGAATTCGAAGCTTTACAGGGAGCATCCGGAGTATGCGGTACGGATTCCCGGGAAGGCAGCAGCCGTCGGACGGAACCAGATGCTTTTAGATCTGACGCAGACTAAGGTGCAGGACCGGATTATTGCAGATATGAGCGATGTTTTCCGAAGGGGACAGGTGGATTACGTGAAATGGGATATGAACCGCCACATGTCCGATTATTACAGTCCGGCGCTCTCAAAGGAGGAGCAGGGAGAATTTGCACACCGTTATCTGTTGGGATTGTACCGGGTATTGGGAGAGCTGACGAGCCGCTTTTCGGATGTTTTGTTTGAAGGCTGTGCCTCCGGAGGCAACCGGTTTGACTTAGGAATGCTGTGCTATATGCCGCAGCTCTGGGTGAGTGATTGTACAGACGCCGTTGCACGGGCGAAAATCCAGAATGGCTGCAGCTTTGGATATCCCCAGTCTGTTATGGGAGCGCATGTGTCTTCATGTCCGAATCATCAGACCCTGCGGGTAACGCCGTTATACAGCCGTTTCGCAGTTGCGTGTGGAGGAATCCTCGGATATGAATGCAATCTTTGTGATCTGTCGAAAGAGGAGCTTAAGAAGATCCGGGAAGAGGTTTCTTTTTATAAAAAGTGGCGCAGGGTATTGCAGTTCGGTGAGTTCTATCGTCTGCATGGTCTCTCGCAGGAAGGAGAGCGGGACACCGATGTCATACGGTGGAACTTTGTAGCGCAGGATCGGGAAAAGGCAGTTGGAATTTGGCTGAATGGACTGGCTCATGCGAATGACACGCACCGGTTTTTTAAAACGAAGGGACTTGACGATACGAAACAGTATCATTTTTACCATATTCCGCAGAAGGTGGAGCTTACCAGAATGGGGGATCTCATCAACACCGCTTCCCCTGTGCATATCCGGCCGAACTCTGTGGTTCATCAGGTTGTGACGCATCTCATAGCGATGGAGGGTGAGACGGAAGAGTTTCATGTGCCGGGGGATCTGCTCAATAAGGCAGGAGTAGTGCTTTCTCCGAGCTTTGGCGGCACTGGCTTCGAAACCGGCACCGCACTTTTTCAGGACTTTGATGCAAGGATCTACTTAATGGAAGAGGAGTGTATAAAATCATGAATTCCTTCCCATACTAAAGGATATTGATGAACATATCAGGAAAGGAAGTAGAATCATGATTTTAAAGGAAAAAGAACGGGCAGCACTTGAGGATTTACAGACACAGGAAAAAAGCTGTGTGGAGAAGTATGAAAAGTATGCAAATCAGGCGAGGGATCCGGAGTTGAAGTCTCTGTTCCAGACTCTTCAGAAGGAGGAGCAGAAGCATTACGATTCTCTCGGACAGGTACTTGCAGGAACGGTTCCGGAATGTAACTGCAACGACAGCGCAGGACGTGATTACAAACCCAAGGCTACCTACAATGACATGACGAATCCGGAGGATAAGCAGAATGATGCATTCCTTGCAACCGACTGTATCGGTACGGAAAAGCTGGTTTCCGGAGAATACAATACGGATGTCTTTGTATTTGGAGAAAGCGGTGTCCGCAAGCTGCTTGCCGATATTCAGATTGAAGAACAGAATCATGCCGAGATGCTTTATAAGTACAAGATGGCAAATGGAATGAAGTAAAGGACAGAGACCATCGACAATCCGGATGCATGGAAATAAGTCCGGAACGGAAGGGAGGATTCACAGGAAACAGTACCTGTGGGTCCTTTTTTCGATTGGCTTCAAAATAGAATCTTACAATTATAAAGTGGTTTTTTTATATACTTTCCTGTATTGGATAAGTACATTGAAATAAATGGGCAGAGATTATGCATGTTTGAAAAGAAGGAGGAGAAACCAATGTTATCATCAGCTTTATTAAACAGAACAAGCTTTGGCTTTTCAGCAGAGAATCCGCTGGGGGAACGAAATGGAGGAAGCATTGTAAGGTGACGATGGAAAATCGTGGCAGTAAGGAAGAAACACTTTATTATATGATTGAAGGATGGCATGGTGAGCTTGCAGATACGGATCTATACTTCCATGCAGCATACCGGCAGGAGCATCCGTTGCATACTGGTATATGGAAAAGCCATCCAGACTGTCTGCAGGGCTGCCGTCCGATGAAGAGATCATTATGAAGTAAACCAGGCAGAATCAACAGAGTAATAGAAGATATGAGGAGAAAACCGTGCAGAAGAATACCAGTTATAAAATAAAAATCGCGCACCCCTTTTTACTGATTCCGGTAAAAATTAAGGAAAACGCTGAGCGCCTGTCTTTCTATATAGAAGAACAGAAGGTTTTAGAGTATCGTGTTTTTCCGTTGGAAGAGGGGGAAACAGTGGATTATTATGCTTCGCTTCCGGTTACACCGTGGATAGGGAAAACCATTCGTCTGGAGGGAAACTATCCGGAGGCATTTTATGCAAAAATAAAGCAGGCTGACGATCCTGCGGAATCGGATCAGGTGCATCCGCTGATGCATTTTACACCGGTCAACGGCTGGATGAATGATCCCAATGGACTTGTTTTTGAGGATGGAATTTATCATCTGTTTTATCAGCACAATGCTTTCGGCACAAAGTGGGATAATATGAGCTGGGGACACGCGGTCAGTAAGGATTTATTACATTGGGAACACCGTTCTATGGCGATTCTGCCGGATGAGGATGGTACGATCTTTTCCGGAAGTGGAATTTGTAATGAAAAAGGGTTACTGGGCTTACCGAAGGATGCACTTGTCTTTTTCTACACTTCGGCAGGCGACAGTGCAGACAGTCCTTGGAGTGAAGGAGGACAGTTTACCCAGAGAATTGCCTACAGTATCGATCACGGTGCAACGCTTCATAAGAAAGGAGAGGTGATTGTACCGAATATGACCGAAGGCAATCGGGATCCAAAGGTATACTGGCATGAAGAGAGTAAAGGGTATATCATGTCTCTTTACTTAAAGAATCATGTCTATGCCATTCTGCGTTCTGAGGATCTTGAGCATTGGGAGCTGACACAGAAGCTTCCCTTTATTACAGCCAGAGAATGTCCGGATCTGCGCCCGGTTCCTACAGAAGAGGGAGGGGAAAAGTGGATCCTGTTTACGGCATCGGGAGAATATTTCACAGGAGATTTCGATGGCTTTCATTTCACGAATCTTTCGGAAGGACACATGGCTTACCAGAATGAGCTGCCATATGCCGGACAGACCTATTCCAATCTGCAGGGGCGTGTCGTCCTGGTGCACTGGATGCGCACAGAAACCCCCGGGAAATATTATACCGGGATGATGGGCATTCCGCGGGAGCTTACACTTGTAAAGGGAGAAGAAGGATACATTCTTCGTCAGTCGGTGATCCGGGAATGGAAGGAGCAGCGCGTTCCTGTCCGGGAAGAGAAGGAACAGAAACAGTGGGAGGAAGAGACAGTAAGGGATGCGGCACTGGAGCTGCAGTTGAATATACAGGGAGCCTTGGTCCTTTCTGTGATGATTTATGGACAGAAGATCTCCTATCAGCGTAAGACGGGGATGCTCTGTGTAAATGGTGTTACCTGCAAAGTAAAGGAGGATCTCCGCAATCTTTCTATTCTTGCAGACCGGGAAATTCTGGAAGTGGCAGCAAATGATGATACCCTTCTGTATTTCTTTGAGACCGATCTACAGGATCTGGCAGGCAAAATAAGCGTGGAGGCAGATCGGAACGTGGATAGCTGGCTGTGGAGGGTGCAGTAGAAATTCTATAATTCACCCTATATATGTAACAGTTGTTCATTCATAAGCTGCCGGATTATACACAATTGCGCGGATTATACAGATTGATGACTGTGTGTTGATGCGTGGAAATAGGAATGCTATACTTAATACATGTATCAAGATAAATTTAGAAACAGGCAGGAAAGAGATAGCAAGCCTGAGAAGAAAGGGCAGAACGGAAAGGACAGATCATCTTACATGTATAAGACGAAGAAACGTGTTTTTGATATTATTCAGATTGGAAACCGCAAGGATTTCATAAGCAGTGCATTTGATATTTTTATTGTAGTGACCATTGTGCTGAATCTGTTTGTGACCCTGTTCCAGACATTTGATGAGTCGGCGCCTTATGCCAATGTATTGAATGTACTGGAGCTTATCACGATTCTTATTTTTACGGTGGAATATGTATTGCGCATCTGGACGGCAGATTTCCTGTATCCGAACAAGCCATACTGGAAAGCTGTACTGGCCTTTGTGTTTTCGCTGTATGGACTGATTGATTTCTTTACGTTCTTTCCTTATTATCTGCCGATTTTGTTTCCGATGGGAGCGGTGGCCTTCCGGATGTTCCGCGTGATCCGTATCTTTCGGCTGTTCCGGGTCAACGCACAGTATGATGCTTTTAATGTGATTATTAATGTCTTAAATGATAAGAAAAATCAGTTGATTTCTTCGATCTGCATGATCCTGATCTTCATGGTGGCAGCTTCCCTGTGCATGTACAGTCTGGAGCATGAGGCGCAGCCGGAGCAGTTCGCCAATGCGTTTTCGGGAATCTGGTGGTCGGTTTCAACGCTTCTCACGGTGGGGTATGGTGACATCTACCCGGTGACTACGATGGGAAAGGTCATGGCGATCGTCATTTCCTTTCTGGGTGTCGGAATGGTTGCAATTCCAACCGGTATTATTTCCGCAGGTTTCGTGGAGCAGTACACGAAGCTGCGTATGCTGGCATTTCATTCCGAAGAGCATGAATTAAAATTTGTCACCTCCGTGATCCCGCAGGGACATTCATGGTGCCGGAAAAAGGTAAAAGAGGTTGCTTTTCCACCGCAGATTATTCTGGTTATGATTATCCGGAACGGAGAGGCCCTGGTTCCGAACGGTGATACGGTTCTGATGGAAAATGACACACTTGTCATCGGAGCAAAGCATTATAACGGTGAGGAATATATCAATCTGAAAGAAATCATTGTGAAACAGGAAAATGAATGGGTTGGTAAGCAGATCAAGGATCTGGATATTTCCCGTCAGGAGCTGATCGTCATGATCCGGCGTAAGAACAGGACGATTATTCCCAATGGACTTACCTATATTAAAGAAGGAGATGCAGTAGTACTGTATTCCAAGCTGAAGGGTACAGAGTGAGATTTCGACAAGTGAAAATGTAAATTCCCTCCGCCGATGACGGACAGCAGAATGCACAGGACACCCTGATTGATCTGTCCGTCATGGGGGAATTTAATCATTAAACAGTGGTCAGGAATATAATAAAGTCCGATCCTTTTGGGCGATGGCAATATAGGTTTTTCCTTCATTGAGCTGGATTTCATTTCCGTTATCATCATAATATTTCGTCGGAGAATAGTCTGATGTCTTCTTCCAGGTAATGTGGATACCACGACCCTTGGTAAAATAATAGCCGTCACTTGTAGAATCAATTGTCTGGAAAGCCAGATAACCTTTTGCATCCCGCTTGGACCAGTTGGTATTCTGAATAATCACATTGGAAAAAGTCAGCTGCTCACCATTCATGCCATCTACCTGTGCAGCACCGTGAATGTTTTTCAAATACTGGCCGGAAGCTGCATCATAGGTGAAATAGCTCTTGGTATAGGGAAAGATCTTGGACAGATCAATCACATTTCCTGGGATTGCAGATGCATACTGTTCCAGAGAGTTTACCCCGGAAGCAAAATTGAAATGGCTGGCATTGTAGTATTCCTGACGGGTAGTCAGGGAATATCCAAGACTTGCACAGGCTGTCTGAATGCCGGAAGCGCTGATGTAGGCATTGTGTGGTGCTTTCCGGTCTGAGGTACGATAGAACTGACCAGAACCGGGGCGGTCACCACCGGTGCCATATTCACTTGTGCCGGATAAATTGTTGATATCTGGGGCTGTGATGCGGTCCTTCATATAGTAGACACCACCAAAGTGTATCAGAATCGGATCCCATTCGGTAGCAATACTGATGTAGTAATCACGACAACTGCGGATGTTGCCGATCCGCTGAAGATCCTGCCAGTTGTCAATAATGGCAAGCTGTCTGGAAATATTGCCTTCCTCCATGATTTCATAAAGAACCTTGGCACGGCTGATGCCATAGGAAGGCTGGCAGGCTTTATCGGTTGGCATCATGACGGCAATTGGCCGCTGGGATGCCTGGGATGCAGGAATAAGCTCATTGGTGTAGACGCTGTGAACTTCTCCGTCAGCATGGGCATCTGTGCCGCCTATTCCGAGCCAGGGTGTGATGAAAATACCGAGTGAACAGATTGTGACGGCCGTGATAGAGGCAATGATTCGTTTCAGGGTAGCTGTTTTCATTGGAAATCTCCTTTCTTAAATAAGTAGTTATTCAGAGTCAAAAAAGATCTTTTTTGATTCGAGGAACTGAATCATATATTGATCCCAAAGTCTTTCTGCCGATTTATCCATGACAAAGCTGCGATAGGATACCGCAGTAATGAGTGTAAGTGAACCCTCCTGATATTTGATGTTCAAGACCAGCTGGTCAAGCTCTTCCGGGAGTGCATCATGCTCTTTGTTAAAGCGTTCGGAAGCAAAGAGTGCCTTGATCTTATCCGGCTTCAGATAGAGTGTAAAATGGAAGCGCACAGGAGTTCTTTTTCCACGGATGAACTGGAAACAAAGCTCCTGTAGGTCCTTCCAGCAGGAAAACTGATAGGAAGCTTCCTCATCCGGCACATTCACATCTCCCTTGTAAAAGGCGGGAACAATATGCCCGTCAATGGTGAAGGTGTTGTACGTCGTAATGGAAGCTTCCGCCAGTAAAAAATCCTCAAAGCAGTCGGATTTTAATAAAATTCCCATAAAGTTTTTGGTTTCGGTAATTTTCAGTGCTTTCACAAATACCTCTTACTATCGTATTGGAACTATTCGGCTTTGAAGCGTTCTGCCTGTTCGGTGATCAGGGCATGATCTTCAAAGTAGTTGATCTTCATGGAATTCTTTACATCAGCGAGTGTCTGTGCGGCTACCTTTTCTGCCTCTATGGAGCCCTTGTGAAGAATTTCATAGACAGCGGGAATGTCCTTTTCCCATTCCTTACGGCGTGCACGGATCGGTGCCAGTTCCTCCTGAAGAACGTTGTTCAGGAATTTTTTTACCTTGACATCGCCTAAGCCGCCTCTCTGATAATGTTCCTTTAATTCGTCTAAATTCGCATATTCCGGAAGGTATTCTGCGAACTGCTCATCCTTACAGAAGGCATCCAGATAAGTAAATACCGTATTGCCCTCAATATGTCCCGGGTCGGAAACCTGTAAATGGGTAGGGTCGGTATACATGGACATGATTTTCTTGCGAACCTCTTCTTCCGTATCGGAAAGGTAGATGCAGTTGCCAAGGGACTTGCTCATCTTGGCCTTGCCGTCTGTACCGGGGAGACGCAGGCAGGCCTTGTTATCCGGTAAAAGGATTTCCGGCTCAACTAAGGTTTTTCCATAAACGGCATTGAATTTGCGGACGATTTCCTTTGTCTGCTCAAGCATCGGAAGCTGATCCTCACCAACCGGAACGGTGGTTGCCTTGAATGCCGTGATGTCGGCAGCCTGACTGATCGGATAGGTAAAGAATCCAACCGGGATGCTGGCTTCAAAGTTACGCATCTGGATTTCGGACTTCACAGTAGGATTACGCTGCAGCCGGGATACGGTAACCAGATTCATATAATAGAAGGACAGCTCACAAAGCTCCGGAATCTGTGACTGGATAAACAGGGTGGATTTCTCGGGATCGAGACCGCAGGATAAATAATCAAGTGCGACTTCGATGATGTTCTGACGAACCTTCTCCGGGTTCTCAGCATTATCAGTGAGTGCCTGTGCATCCGCAATCATAATGTAAATGCTGTCATATTTGCCGGAGTTCTGCAACTCGACACGTCTGCGGAGAGATCCTACATAATGACCCACATGAAGTCTTCCGGTAGGACGGTCTCCTGTTAAAATAATCTTTGGCATTGTTTTTACCTCGTTTCTATGATCTTCAACTTATATTTGACAAATTTCATGGCGCTTTGCAGCACCTCTTACAGTATACACTATCCCTAAAGAAAAGCAAGGCGCGGAATCTAGTACACCGATTTCTAAATAACTGCACCATATAACTTGCCTGTTTTCCCAATTGCACTGTTTCAAAACCCTTGACGTAGCCCGCTACGCCTGCGTTTTTGAAACAGCACACTTGAAAAAACATTCTACGTTTTATTGTGCAGTTATTTAAGAAACGCTGTACTAGTTAAACCACCGGCCGGTTGCTCCACAGGGAAGCACCAGCCCGTTTGAGGAAACCGGCAGTCCGATTTCGGAGGATTGTACCTCACCGCCGCGCTTTTTCTGGATAACGGCGCTTAACATATAGCTTAATACGGCAGGCTGAAGTCCTGTTGTATAGGAGTTAATGAGGAAAAACAGTGCATCATCACTTAAGAGCTGCGCTGCAAGTTCCACAAAGGGATAAATGCTTTCCTCAATCTTCCAGATTTCTCCCTTGGGACCGCGTCCATAGGAGGGAGGATCCATAATGATTCCATCGTATTTGTTGCCGCGGCGGATTTCACGCTCCACGAACTTTACGCAGTCATCGACGAGCCAGCGAACCGGAGCATCCTCTAAGTGGGAAGCTGCCGCATTTTCCTTTGCCCAGGTGACCATGCCCTTAGAAGCGTCAACATGGGTAACGCTCGCTCCGGCACTTGCAGCCGCGAGGGTAGCACCACCGGTATAGGCAAAGAGATTCAACACCTTCACAGGACGTCCTGCCTCCCTGATGCGTTCACTGCACCAGTCCCAGTTGACCGCCTGCTCCGGGAAAAGCCCGGTGTGCTTGAAGCTGAACGGCTTTAACCGGAAATTCAGTTCGCGGTAAGAGATGGTCCATTCTTCCGGCAGCTTAAAAAATTCCCATTCACCGCCGCCTTTGGAGCTTCGGTGATAATGTCCGTTTAAGCGGTTCCATTCAGGAACGGTTTTTTCGGTTTTCCAGATGACCTGCGGATCCGGACGAAGGAGGATGTACCTGCCCCAACGTTCCAGCTTTTCCCCACAGGAGGTATCTATTACTTCATAATCTTTCCAATGATCTGCAATCCACATATTTGGCTCCTTCTGCCTCTTTCTAATAAGAAAATAAGTAATTTTATGATTATCTGCTTATGATGAATACTGTGCTTTACTTACGAATTCGCACTTCGTGCTTTACAACCTGCTTCGCAGGATATTCGTTTCACTCATTACATCATATATGTAATTTGGGCAAAAAAGCAAGGTTTTTATTTGAATTTCACTTGCAATGTGATATGATGTGTAACAGTTCAGTCAATTTGTACCAAACGGCAGCTTATGAACGGGTCTGGCTGTATAAGAACGTAGTCCGGACAGGATGAATTACTGAACCGTTATATTTGGAGGATGAGATGAACAGAGCATATTTACAGGATAAACAGAGGGTTGTGATCAAGATTGGAACATCCACAATCACGCATACGGATACCGGACACTTAAATCTGGTAAAGCTTGAGAAATTCGTGCGGATTCTTACTGATATTCATAATCAGAACAAGGAGCTTATCATTGTGTCTTCCGGAGCAATCGGAGCCGGAAGAAAGGCACTCGGTATTCAGGGAAAGCCCTCCACCCTGCCAATGAAACAGGCTTGTGCAGCAGTTGGACAGGCGAGGCTGATGATGATTTATCAGAAGCTTTTTGCAGAATATAATCAGACTATTGCCCAGATTCTGGTTACAAAGAACGTGGTTACGAACGGAATCAGCCGGATTAACGCAGTCAATACCATACAGGAGCTGCTTACCATGGGAGTGATTCCAATTGTGAATGAAAACGATGTGGTTTCCACGGATCAGATTCTGGATGGGAATTTTGGGGATAATGATACCCTGTCCGCGCTTGTTGCCAAAATGATAGGAGCCGATCTGCTGATTCTGCTATCTGATATTGACGGGCTTTATACCGATGATCCAAGAAGCAATCCGGACGCCCGGTTTATCAGCTGCGTGGAAAAGATTGATGATGATCTGCTTTCCTGCGCCAAGGGACCTGAAAGCGCCTTTGGAACCGGCGGTATGACAACGAAGCTTGCAGCTGCAGAAATTGCGAACGGAGCCGGAACGGATATGGTAATTGCCAATGGTGACGATCCGGTGAATGTCATCCGTATTCTGGAGGGCAAAGAGGTCGGAACCCTGTTTAAGGCATGGAGGAAATGAGAGGAAGGACGGAACAGTTAAGAGAGGAATAAATAAACAGAAATGATGCAGTTAATAGAAAGCGTGGAGCGTTCACAGTTTTTTACCATCATCCTTGCAGCCGTTCTGTTGGTGGTTCTGGTACTTCTGATTGTCTTTCTCCTTCGTAGAAGAAGACCGAAGACGCGGAGCTGCGATGAAATGGAGGGGCACGAGTTTGAATATTTCTGTGCCGATCTTTTGGAAAAACGCGGCTTTGAAGAGGTGGAGGTCACAAAAGGAAGCGGAGACTATGGGGTGGATATTCTTGCGGAAAAGGATGGTGTCACCTATGCCATCCAGTGTAAGCGGTACGATGGACCGGTCGGCGTGAAAGCGGTGCAGGAGGCTTATGCCGGACGGGATTATTATGACCGTATGGTGGGAGCGGTACTGACGAACCAGTACTTCACCACTCCGGCTGTCGAAGCAGCGAAAAAGCTCAAGATTCTGCTGTGGGATGGCGGATATTTGGAGAGCATGATGGAAGAGTAGAGGCGAACAACGGTTTGAACAGACTCATGTAACCCCGAAAAAAATAGTTCTTTGACCTTATTGCATCATGTGATAGAATAGAAAACAGGGAAATCATAGAGCCAGGCGGCTTACCCTCTTTTTCGGAGGGGCTGACCCTCCAGATATAGAAAGGAGGGCGTTGCCAATGTATGTTACATATGCGGACTTGATCCAAATTGGAATATTCATTGTAACCCTTATAGGGCTGTGCTACACAGTCTTCAGGGGAAAACGAAAATAGCCGCCATTACTCGCAATAATGACGGCTAATCTTTAAAAGATTATAAGCTGTTTTGTTGGGTAAGCCGCTTCTATGGTTTCCCTTTTGTATTAATAATCTTATCATAGATGATAACCAAAATCAAGTATCCGGCATGAGAAAAGGCATAAGAAAAAAGGCCTCTTTCGAAGCCTTTTTTGATTCGTTCAAAATCATTAACCCGTGATCCGGAAGCTTATTTTATCATTTCTTCCGATTCTTCCTTGGTATATCATGTATACCAGAACAAACAAAGTTAAACGCAATAAAAACCTTCCAAAGAATTGGTTGGGAAGGTTTTTATCGTTATTTGCTTAAAGAAAAATGCAGTGAACGTATCAGATGACCCTGTTTCGAATCAAACTCCAATCAGTCAAGCCGGTGAATGAACAGTCCGCTTCGAAGCTTTGGTTCGAACCAGGTGGACTTCGGAGGCATTAAGAGCCCGGCATCCGCAACATCAAGCAGCTCCTGGATCGAAGTCGCATACATGGAAAATGCTGCGGCGCAGTCTTCGGAAACACGCTTCTCAAGCTCCTTAAGTCCGCGGATTCCACCGACAAAGTCAATCCGTTTATCGGTTCTGGGGTCTGTAATCTTAAGAATGGGACGAAGCAGGTTATTCTGCAGGATAGAAACATCCAGTCCTTCGACCGGGTCATCCACAACAAGGCTCTTGTCAGCGGTAAGCCGATACCAGCCATCGTTCAGATACATACCGAAGGTGCCATTTTCTTCCGGAGCAAAGGGAGTATCACCGAGATAGGAAACGGTGAATCCGGCCTTCCGGACTGCTTCTAAAAACTCTTCTTTCGTCATTCCGGCAAGATCCTTTACCACACGGTTATAAGGCATGATATAAAGCTGGTCATCCGGGAAAAGTACGGAAAGAAAGCGGTTGAATTCTTCTTGACCGGTATAGTCAGGATGCTCCTTGCGGCGTTTTAATCCAACCTTTACTGCAGAGGCACAACGGTGGTGACCGTCTGCAATATAAGTAGTGGGAACTGCGGCAAAAGCCTGTTCCATTTTTTCTATGACATTACTGTCGGAAATCACCCAGGCGCGATGTGTAATCCCATCCGGGGAAGTGAAGTCGTACACGGGTGTTTTTTCTTTTTCCTTCCGGACAATCCGGTTGATTTCTTCAACAGAGCGGTATACTAAGAAGATCGGACCGGTCTGCGCATTGGTGCGGTCCACGTGGTTAATGCGGTCAATTTCCTTTCCTTCACGAGTATTTTCATGCTTCCGGATGGCGCCGTTTACATAGTCATCAATGGAAGAACATGCAACAATACCGGTCTGGGAACGACCGTTCATGGTGAGCTCATAGACATAGAAGCAAGGTTTTTCCTCCATGAGAAAAGAGCCGTCTGCGATCATTTCGTCCAGTGTTTCTCTGGCTTTTTCATAAACACGATCGTCATAGGTATCGACAGAATTGTCAAACTGGGTTTCCGCACGGTCAATTTTTAAGAAAGAAAGAGGTTCTTTTTTTACCTCTATGCAGGCTTCCTCACGGTTATAGACATCGTAGGGCAGTGCTGCAATCCGGTCTGCCAGAGAGGGATTCGGACGTACACTTTGAAAAGGGGTAATCTTTGGCATGGCAATCTCCTTTTATTCGTTGTTAAAAAATGATTTTGAGTAACAGTTCAGCCATGCAGAAATGATTGTGCAAGATGACCGTGGGAGCTTGCTCACTAAGGGCAGCTTATACAATCATTTCTATAGGGCGGACGCCCGACATGAAATAAGTTGCCGGAAAGCACGTATATTTGTTAGCCAATCTGTACAATCCGGCAACTTATGAATGTCCATGGCTGAACTGTTACGATTTTGATCATGAATTCTTCAGAATCACTTGTTTTTTCCCTGACACGATTATAGTATAATAAGAATAAAAGTGTCAATGTAACTGTGAATAGACGGAACCGTTACATTAGCTATGAATGGGAGAGGTGAAAGCAATGGCCAAGAATGATAAAACGAACGTGATGCGTGTTTTGGAACAGCATAAAATCCCTTATGAAGGACATAACTATCTGGATTCCGGTGCAATCAGCGGAACCGAGGTGGCAGAGGCTTTAAATGAGAACCCGGAAGTGGTGTTTAAGACATTGGTAACCATTGGAAAGACCGGAAATCATTATGTATTTCTGGTGCCGGTGGAACAGGAACTGAATCTGAAAAAGGCAGCGGCAGCAGTGGGAGAAAAGAATATCGAGATGATTAAATCCAAGGAATTACTCCCTCTTACCGGCTATATTCACGGGGGATGCTCTCCAATCGGAATGAAGAAGCAGTTCCGGACCGTTATTCATGAAAGTGCAGCTTCCTTCGAGAAGATCTTTTTCAGCGGCGGAAAGATCGGTTTTCAGGTCGAGGTACGTGTAGAGGATCTGAAGAAGGTATTGAAGTTTGATTTCGCAGATATTGCGGATTAATTGACAAAGAATGTAACTGTTCAGTACCTTCACAGTTACGATGCAAAATCCATTCCAAATCGGTTTTGCCGATGGAATTTTGCATTACTGAATCATTTCTCTTACGGTCTCAGCAGTAAATGCTTCGACCTGCACTGAATAGTTACCAGAGAATTTGCAAAACATGTCTATAATGGATAAGAAGGAGAATGAAATGGCTGCAGAAACAACAGATAAGAAAAAGATAATTAAGGAATACCTGTGGATTACCTTTGCGGTAGTTATCATGGACATCGGAATCTATGTTTTTAAGTTTCCGAACAATTTTTCCTTTGGCGGTGTTTCCGGTATGGCGGTTGTGATTTCGAATTTTACAGCTCTTTCCGCATCCCAGATCAACCTGGTGATTAATCTGTTGCTGCTGGTGCTTGGATTTGCGGTTCTTGGGAAGAATTTTGGTGTGAAAACAGCATACGTGACGGTACTTTCATCTCTGCTGTTAAATGTATTTGAAGCAGCGTTTCCGATGGAGAAGCCGCTTACCGATGAGATTATGCTGGAGCTGTGCTTTGCCATTCTGCTTCCGGCGATTGCTTCAGCATTGTTGTTCTATGAGAATGCCTCCGGCGGTGGTACAGACATTATCGCCATGGTGATAAAAAAGTACTCCACAATGAATGTTTCTACGGCATTGCTCTGGACAGACCTTGTCGTTGTTGTCTGTGCCTTTCTGGTATTTGATACTGTGACGGGGCTCTGCTCGATCCTCGGACTGCTGGCAAAATCACTGGTGATTGATAAATTCATCGAACGCATGAAGCTTAATAAATATTTCACGATTGTATCCACGAATCCGGATCCGATCTGCAATTATATCACGCATGATCTGCATCACAGTGCGACAACCTATCATGCAGAAGGAGCTTATTCCCATAAGGATCGTGTGATTATTCTTACGGTTGTGGATGTGAAGCAGGCAATTTATCTGGAACGCTTCATCAAAAAGAATGAGCCCAGTGCCTTCATCATGGTGACGAAGAGCAGCGAGATCGTCGGAAAGGGATTTACAAGTTATATTTAATATGAGCGAACAGAACACACTCCTACCTAATTTAAAAACGAATGGAAGAAAAGAATCGGTGAAGAACGCCGATCTTGAGAACCTGGTAAAGGGAGTTGCCCTTCTGGCAGCAGGCATACTGGCAGCATCCTGTATTACGACAGAACTGTCGTTTCCGGTTCGGGGATTTCTGTTTTGCGCAGGAACGGCGCTGTGTGTTATCGGCGTTCCGTTTCTTATGAAGTATTATAAAGAAGCAGAAGCGTTCCGGAAGTATGTTCCGCAATGGGACAAGGGACGCGGTATTTATGACCGGATGGCGAAGGAACTGAATACCTGGTACGAAGAAGGGGAAGAGCCGGTAAGCTGTGACGGCGATACCCGGTATTATTTAAAACTGCAAAAGGAGAGACTGGAGGAAAAGGGTCTCCGGATGCAGAATGTAGTTCGCCCGGTAAAGGGAGAAAGCTTTGGAACAGCAACCTATTCGAGAAAGTCGGCATGGTATACTACGGATATGGTCTATGAGGAAATCAACAGGGAACTTCGATTCCTAAATGGATCAGAAACTTTATACCAGAGGGAAGTGGAACAGGTGATGTATGAAATCGTGGTTCATAGTCCCAATGAAAAAGAGACGGAACATTTGATGATTACCTGCCCGAACTGTGGTGCGGTCAGCCCGGTGTCACAGCTCATGGAAGGATGCTGCTATTGCGGAACACAGTTCCGAATGAAGGATCTGTTCCCGAGAGTCGTGAATACCTATTTTATCAAAACTACATCGATTGGAAAACATACATCACACCGACGTAAAATCATGGGAATCTCTATGGGAGTGTTCCTGCTTCTGTTTCTTCCGGGAGCAGTGATTTCCAGTGAGGGAGTTCTTCCGGTTGCCTTATTTACTTCGTATCTGGCGGCTATAATCTGTGGAGGAGTCGGAGGATTTACGGTTACCTCCATATGGATGATTGCCTCGCTGTTTCAAAGGGATGGAATGAAGCATCTTTCATTGTTTTCCTATCTTGGAACGAAAGTCCGGATGAAAAACATGATGTCACGGTGGGATCCGAATTTTGCCTATGATAAATTTGAGGGACAGATGGTCGCATTGATCCGGATGGCAGTTTTTGCGAAAGACGTACAGAACCTGACGGCTTATTGTGGCGGTAAGAGGGATGAAAGGTTTGAGAATATTCTCGAAATGACCTATACCAATGGAATGTGTCTTAAGAAGGTGAGGCGGGAAGGAAGCTTTCTGCATCTGACCCTCCGGACCTGGTGGATCAATTACAGTCTTTCGCCGGATGAGGAAAAAGGAAACAGAATCATCAAGACAGGTGATCTCATAGATGTAACCTTTGGCAGAAATCTGGCACATCGGGAAATGCCGGGATTCTCCATCACATCGGTAAATTGCCGCAGTTGTGGCGGCAGCTTTGATGCGGTGCGCCAGAGAAAGTGCCCATACTGCGGAACGGAGTATCACATGGAAGAAGACTACTGGGTGATTGAGGATATGAAGCTGATCCGATGACGGATCCTGACCTATGGAGAAGCATAGATCCAGTGTAACCATTCTGAAACGTTAGGATAAATTTACATGGAATCAGCTGCCGAAATAAGCCGGCCGGCTTTAATGACAGCCCGGATGTCCAGTGTATTACAATCAAGAAGAACACAGTCTGCCTGCTTTCCGATGGCAATACTTCCGAGGCGGTCGGAAATGCCGATGGAACAGGCAGGATTATAAGAGGAACTACGAACGGCAGTTTCTAAGGGGATTCCCATAGAGACTGCTTTTTTCATGCAATCCATCAGGTTGGTTACGGAGGCTGCAAGGGTTCCGTCGTGAAGAGTGGCAAGATTTCCATGTACATCGACCGGCTGATCACCTAATTCATAATGACCATCAGGTAAACCGGTTGCTCGCATACTGTCACTGATGAGGACGATGCGTTCCGGTCCAAACATCCGGAAGCATCCAGAATTTTTTCATCAGATGTTAAATTTGCAAAACGAGTTTCTTCTATATATATGGTGTCCGGATAGAAGCCTTTTTCCAAAGAATGGATTAAGCCGTTTTTAATAATCATGACAGATTGCTCCTTTATATGTGTAACAGCATTATTTCTACAAGGCGGATGCCCGATAATTTATGAATGGCATGGTTGAAACGAAAATACGAGTAAAAGCTATCCGCGAAGTCGGTCTGCCAGTTCGTTGATGACATTCTGGGTCCGGTATAATTCAGATTCTCTGCTGGTGATCCGCCATTCCTGTTTATAATAATAGAACCAGTGTTCCAGCCTTCCGGCTAAAAGCCGTCCGTTTTCCTGCCCGGTGCTTTCATTTCTATCGACAAAGAAAATCGCAATCTCCTGAAGCAGAAGCATTCCGTCCAATGCAATCAGATAGGGACGTATGACGTCCTTCTTACGCCCATCCATGCAGGAGATATAAGAGAGCAGTTCAGTCCTCTTTGCGTTCAAAAGTTTTACGGAATGTCTGAGAGCCGGGAGGTGGTCTGCATCAAAAAAAGGTCTGTGTTTTTCAAGCGAACCGATCAGATCCCCCCAATGGAAGGTCCATAATGTTGAAATGTTGTGAACCAGGTGGACAAACTGCTCGTTGGGATCGTGAAATTCGATTCGGGAGATGGCATGGTTGATTTCGTCAAAAGGAATCTCTTCGTTGTTCCAGGAAAAGACTGCACCGTAAATCCATCCGATGACACTCATATCCGGATGGTTGATGTGTCCAAAATCACCCCAGTCGGTGTTCAGAATACCTTCAGCACCATATTGGATGCCGTAACTGCACATCCTCCGAATATTTTCATAAGCAGTATGATATTGGTTTACGAACTGGTTCCAGCCGCTTACACCCGGACAATTGTATAGGCGCACGCCGGTTTTCGACAAAAGTGCCGTATTGGTTTCGCCAACGTTGGCATCATATCCCCAGTTTAAACAGATGGTTTCTTTGGGCAGTACGGAGAGCACCTCCGGTGATTTGCATACGATATCGCCCCAGAACATAGGTGTTTTGCCATGGGTGACAAGTGCGTCACAGAGCTTTTTGATATATTGGATGTATAATTGCTGGGTGCCTTCCCGCTCTGCAAGCTCATGGCTTTTTCCCGTTCCGAGATCAAAAGTTTCGTCTCCACAGATATTAAACTTATCGGAACGGAACAGAGGTAGGTATTCCTCAATTAAAGACCAGATAAAAGAAAAGCTTTCCTCATTCGAAACATCAATGGTGTGATGCTCCATCCGGTCTATGAAACCAAATGGTTCTTCACAGAGATCTTCACGTTCACAAAGGTGACGGAAGGATTTGGTACGCAGGATCTTATACAGATGACCGAATGATGCAATACTGGGGACAAGTTCAATGCCAAGATCTGCACAGTACCGGTCAAGTTCAAGAATGTCGCTGGAGGTAAGCGGAGTATCATCACGCCACACTTCACTTAAATTACGGAACATGTAGGTATGCTCAATGTAAAGGTGCAGCTGATTTATTTTGTAAAAGGACAGCGTGTCTGCCATTTTTTTAAGATAGGAAAGGGTGGGAATACGGCTTCTGGTGACATCATAGTAAAGTCCACGGTTCGAAATAACAGGGAAATCGTGGATATCCAGACCGGGGAGACAGGCTCCTTCCTGCCGGATGATCTGCCGGAGGGTCTGGATCGCATATAACATACCACTGTTGGAGGAAGCGGTAAGAAGAATTCCGGATTCCCGGATACGCAGGGTGTATTCCTGCTGCGAGTGTCCGGAGGTGGATTTCAAAAGAATGGACGGGGTTTGGAAAACGGGGAGATTCCGATTAATATTCAGATGAAATCCGGTATCCTGTTCGATCTCCTTTTGCAAAAGGGAAGCATAATGCAGCCATTCCGGGGAAGCCTCCGGATCGATACAGATCTCGGCTGTGTAATCAACATAAAAGACATTGTCCTGCAGAAGCATTTCCTGCGGTCTGGGTAAAAGGTACATATGGGGTTCCTCCTTACGTATAATGGATGTACTGATTATTGATTTTAGAATAACACAGGAAAGAAAAATAGTCACGTATAGCAATGACCGGAATTCACAGAATTTACACATTCTGTTCCTTGACACCCCGGAAGAACTAAGTATAATTTACCTAGTGGGTTGATAGAAAATAAAAAGAAAAAATACACAAAATTTTTAAAAAAATTTCTTGCATATTTCCCAAATATCATGTATACTAACAATTGCTGTGGCATGATAGCGTTGAAGCGTGAGGTTGCTGCAGGGCCGAAAGGCACTGCAGGTTTTCCGTGGAGCGAATGTCAAGAGGCCGCGTAAGATGGCCAAAGAACCTGACGGCAAGTCACTGTACAAACAATTTGTCTGCAAGATTGCAGAGACACGGGCGTTAAGCGTACCGGCATAAGAGTGCGGATGAAACCGCACATCGTCTTATGAAAAGGTAGGACACGCACGGAGGAGTGTACAGTCACCGCTTGTCGTACTTCTAAGGAATATCATTCCTATTATTAAAAAGTGCGAAAAGGAGGCGACTTTTTTTATGGCAAGTCAAGTAATGAGAATCACACTCAAGGCTTATGATCATCAGTTAGTAGATGCATCTGCCAAGAAAATCATCGAAACAGTCAAGAAGAACGGATCTCAGGTAAGTGGACCGGTACCTCTTCCTACTAAGAAGGAAGTTGTTACTATTTTAAGAGCGGTTCATAAGTATAAGGATTCCAGAGAACAGTTCGAACAGAGAACCCACAAGAGACTGATCGATATCATTACACCGACACCTAAGACGGTTGAAGCATTACAGAGACTGGAAATGCCCGCTGGTGTTAGCATTGACATCAAGATGAAGAACAAATAATCATCCGATGCAATGAAGACATAGGAAGCAAAAGCTTCCAAAACAATTTAACCCCTACACTAGAATGACCCGATCGGGTCCGCTGTAGAATCAAATGGAGGTAAAGAAATGAAAAAAGCTATTTTAGCAACAAAAGTCGGAATGACTCAAATCTTCACAGAGGACGGAGCTTTAGTTCCCGTAACAGTACTTCAGGCTGGACCTTGTGTAGTAACACAGGTGAAGACCGCAGAGAACGACGGTTACAGCGCAGTACAGGTTGGCTTTGTTGACAAGAAGGAAAGAATCGTCAACAAGGACAAGAACGGAAAGAAAGAAATCGTTCACAGACATGGCGTTAACAAGGCACTGAAAGGACACTTCGATAAGGCAGGCGTTTCCTGCAAGAGATATGTCAGAGAGTTCAGACTTGACAACGCAGAGGAATATACACTTGGAAGCGAGATCAAAGCTGATGTATTTGCAGCTGGAGACAAAATTGATGCATCCGCTATTTCCAAAGGTAAAGGATTCCAGGGTGCAATCAAGAGACATGGACAGCACAGAGGTCCTATGGCTCACGGTTCTAAATTCCATCGTCATCAGGGTTCCAATGGTGCCTGCTCTTCACCCAGCCGTGTATTCAAGGGCAAGGGAATGCCGGGACATATGGGTTGCGTAAAAGTAACTGTACAGAATCTTGAAGTTGTAAGAGTTGATGCAGAAAACAACCTTCTTCTTGTTAAGGGTGCTGTACCGGGACCTAAGAAAGCTTTAGTAACTGTAAAAGAAACAGTTAAGGCTAATGCATAATTGAGAGGATGAAAGGAGGACCATTCAGATGGCAAAAGTATCTGTTTATAATATGGAAGGCAAGGAAGTTGGCACAATTGAATTAAACGATGCAGTATTTGGTGTTGAAGTAAACGAACATCTTGTACACATGGCAGTTGTACAGCAGCTTGCAAATAACCGTCAGGGAACACAGAAGGCAAAGACACGCTCTGAAGTATCCGGTGGCGGAAGAAAACCTTGGAGACAGAAAGGAACCGGTCATGCAAGACAGGGTTCAACAAGATCTCCCCAGTGGACCGGAGGCGGTGTTGTATTCGCTCCCGTACCGAGAGACTACTCCTTCAAGATCAACAAGAAGGAAAAGAGAGCAGCATTAAAGTCTGTTCTTACAAGCAGAGTTCTTGATAACAAGCTGATCGTTGTAGACGAGCTCAAGTTTGACGAAATCAAGACCAAGAAGTTCCAGGCAGTTATGGACAATCTCAAAGTTAAGAAGGCATTGGTTGTAATTGCTGATAACGATGAAAAGATCACCATGTCTGCAAGAAACATCCCTACCGTTAAGACAGCATTAGTTAACTCTATTAATGTTTATGATATCTTAAAGGGTGACACACTGGTTCTTACCAAGGACGCAGTAGCAAAGATTGAGGAGGTGTATGCATAATGGCAGCAGTTAATTATTATGACGTAATCCTTAAGCCGGTTATTACTGAAAAGAGTATGGCTGGTATGGGCGACAAGAAGTACACATTCTTAGTTCATCCCGAAGCTAACAAAACAATGATCAAAGAAGCTGTTGAAAAAATGTTCGAAGGAACCAAGGTTAAGAAGGTAAACACCATGAACCTTGAAGGAAAGAACAAGAGACGTGGTCTGGTAGTTGGAAAGACCGCCAAGACCAAAAAGGCAATCGTATGGTTGACCGAAGACAGCAAGGACATTGAGATCTTCGCAGGTTTATAAAATAAGCGGAGAAGATATGCACAAACAAGTGCGATAAGAAATGTAGAACTCGAAAGGAGACAGAATCATGGGAATTAAAACATATAATCCCTATACACCTTCCAGAAGAAATATGACTGGCTCTGATTTTTCAGAAATCACCAAGAAGACTCCTGAAAAATCTCTGTGTGTATCCTTAAAGAAGAACTCTGGTCGTAACAATCAGGGTAAGATTACAGTAAGACATCGTGGAGGCGGTACCAGAACTCAGTACAGACTGGTAGACTTCAAGAGAAATAAAGATGGTATTCATGCAACCGTACTTGGTATTGAGTATGATCCGAACAGAACAGCAAACATTGCACTGATCTGTTATGAAGACGGAGAAAAGGCATATATCCTTGCTCCGGAAGGATTAACCGATGGCATGCAGGTTATGAACGGACCTGATGCAGAAGTTAAAGTAGGTAACTGCTTACCTTTATCTGCAATTCCTGTTGGTACTCAGGTACACAACATTGAATTATATCCTGGTAAGGGCGGACAGATGGTTCGTTCCGCAGGAAACAGCGCACAGCTTATGGCTAAGGAAGGAAAGTACGCAACACTTCGTCTTCCCTCCGGCGAAATGAGAATGGTGCCGATCGTTTGTAGAGCAACCGTTGGTGTTGTTGGAAACGTAGATCATAGCCTTGTTAAGATCGGTAAGGCAGGACGTAAGCGCCATATGGGTATTCGTCCTACTGTTCGTGGTTCCGTTATGAACCCTAACGACCATCCGCATGGTGGTGGTGAAGGTAAGACTGGAATCGGACGTCCCGGTCCATGTACACCTTGGGGCAAGCCTGCTCTTGGTTTGAAGACACGTAAGAAGAAAAAAGCTTCTAACAAGCTGATTGTAAGAAGAAGAGACGGCAAGGCCATCAAATAATAAGGAGGAGAGAAAATGGCTAGATCACTGAAAAAAGGACCTTTCGCAGACGCAAGTCTGTTAAAAAAGGTAGATGCAATGAATGCAGCAGGACAGAAGCAGGTTATTAAGACCTGGTCCCGTCGTTCTACAATCTTTCCCTCTTTTGTGGGACTGACATTTGCAGTACACGACGGAAGAAAGCACGTTCCTGTATATGTAACAGAAGATATGGTTGGACACAAGCTCGGTGAGTTCGTAGCAACCAGAACTTATAGAGGACATGGAAAAGACGAAAAGAAGTCTAAAGTAAGATAAGGAGGTTTTCATCATGGCAAAAGGACATAGATCCCAAATTAAGAGAGAAAGAAACGCGCAGAAAGATTTAAGACCTTCCGCTAAGTTATCTTACGCAAGAGTGTCAGTTCAGAAAGCATGTTTCGTTTTAGATGCCATCAGAGGCAAAGATGTAGAAACAGCACTGGGAATTCTCGAATACAACCCCAGATATGCTTCTGCATTAATCAAGAAGTTACTGGAATCCGCTCGTGCAAATGCTGAGTATTTGTACAGCCAGGACCCTACCAAGTATCCGAATCCGGAAAACCTTTATGTTGCAGAATGCTATGCAAATAAAGGACCTACAATGAAGAGAGTACAACCCAGAGCACAGGGAAGAGCTTATCGTATCGAGAAGAGAATGAGCCACATTACTGTAGTGCTTGATGAAAGATAGAAGGAGGACGATTTAATGGGACAGAAAGTTAATCCTCACGGCTTAAGAGTCGGTGTTATTAAGGATTGGGATTCTAAGTGGTACGCTGAAGACGAATTCGCAGATTTCCTCGTAGAAGATCACAAGATTCGTGTGTACCTTAAGAAGAAGTTATACAGCGCAGGAGTTTCCAAGATCGAGATCGAAAGAGCTTCTGACAGAGTAAAGGTTATCATCTATACCGCAAAGCCCGGTGTTGTAATCGGTAAGGGCGGTGCTGAAATCGAAGTAACCAAGAAGGAACTTTCCAAGATGACCGGAAAGAAAGTTCTGGTTGACATTAAGGAAATCAAGAGACCTGACAGAGATGCACAGCTTGTAGCTGAAAACATCGCTCAGCAGCTTGAGAACCGTGTTTCCTTCCGTCGTGCCATGAAGTCCTGCATGGGCAGAACCATGAAGGCAGGCGCACTTGGTATTAAGACTTCCGTATCCGGACGTCTTGGCGGAGCTGATATGGCTCGTACCGAGTTCTACAGCGAAGGAACCATTCCTCTTCAGACCTTACGTGCAGATATCGAGTATGGTTTTGCAGAGGCAAACACCACCTATGGTAAAGTAGGTGTTAAAGTATGGATTTACAAGGGTGAAGTACTTCCTACTAAGAAGAATGAAGAAAAAGTGCAGGAAGGGAGCGATAAATAATGTTAATGCCTAAAAGAGTAAAGCGTCGTAAACAGTTCCGTGGCACCATGAGAGGAAAAGCAACCCGTGGTAATACACTTACTTACGGTGATTTCGGTATCGTTGCATTAGAGCCTTGCTGGATCAAGTCCAATCAGATCGAAGCAGCCCGTGTTGCCATGACCCGTTATATTAAGCGTGGTGGTAAAGTCTGGATTAAGATTTTCCCCGACAAGCCAGTTACCGTTAAGCCTTTAGGAACTCGTATGGGTTCTGGTAAAGGTGCTTTAGAGTACTGGGTAGCAGTTGTTAAACCAGGCCGTGTTATGTTTGAAATTGCAGGAGTTTCCGAAGAAGTAGCAAAAGAAGCATTACGTCTTGCTACACACAAGCTTCCTTGCAAGTGTAAGATCGTTTCTAAGGCCGACTTGGAAGGTGGTGTATCAAATGAAAACTAATAAGTATGTAGAAGATTTAAAAGCAAAATCAGCTGCAGAATTAGCGCAGGATTTAGTAGCTGCTAAGAAAGAACTTTTCAATTTGAGATTCCAGAACGCAACAAATCAGCTGGATAATACAGCAAGAATTAAGGAAGTTAGAAAGAATATCGCAAGAATTCAGACTGTTATCACACAGAAAGCTAACGAAGCTTAAAAGATTGTTGTTCGAATGTCAAAGAAAGGAGACGTAAAGTCGTGGAAGAAAGAAATTTAAGAAAGACACGTACCGGTAAGGTTGTCAGCAATAAAATGGACAAAACAATCGTTGTTGCCATCGAAGAGCATGTTAAGCATCCCCTTTACAAGAAAATCGTAAAAGATACTTACAAGTTAAAGGCTCATGATGAGAACAATGAATGCCAGATTGGCGATACAGTTAAAGTAATGGAAACAAGACCTTTATCCAAGGATAAGAGATGGAGACTTGTTGAGATCGTTGAGAAAGCGAAATAATGGAAGGAGAAAATTAGCATGATTCAACAGGAAAGCAGACTTAAAGTTGCTGATAACACCGGTGCTAAGGAAATCCTTTGTATCAGAGTTATGGGCGGATCTACAAGAAGATATGCAAATATCGGCGATGTAATTGTTGCTACGGTTAAAGATGCAACACCAGGCGGCGTTGTTAAGAAGGGTGACGTTGTAAAGGCTGTTGTTGTCCGTTCCGTTAAGGGCGCACATCGTAAAGACGGTTCTTACATTAAATTTGATGAAAATGCTGCAGTTATCATTAAAGATGATAAGACCCCCAGAGGAACACGTATTTTTGGACCTGTAGCCAGAGAGCTTCGTGAAAAGCAGTTCATGAAAATCGTTTCTTTGGCTCCGGAAGTATTATAGGAGGGAAGAAGCATGGCAAGTTTAAAGATTAAAAAAGGCGATACTGTTAAAGTTATCGCCGGCAAAGATAAAGGTGCAGAAGGAAAGGTTCTTTCCGTAGACGCTAAGAACAGCAAGGTTGTTGTTGAAGGCGTTGGAATGGTTACCAAGCACACAAAGCCTTCCGCAGCGAACCAGAATGGTGGAATTATTCAAAAGGAAGCTCCTATTGATCTTTCAAACGTTATGTACGTTCATAAGGGAAAAGCTACAAGAGTTGGTTTCAAGATGGACGGAGACAAGAAGGTACGTTTTGCAAAGTCAACAGGTGAAGTCATTGATTAATTCTAGGAAAGGAGAACTGGAAGCGTGAGCAGACTGAAAGAAATGTATAAAGACGAGATCGTAGATGCTATGATCAAGAAGTTTGGATATAAAAACATCATGGAAGTGCCTAAGCTTGATAAGATCGTTATCAACATGGGTGTCGGTGAAGCAAAGGACAATGCAAAGGCTTTAGAGAGCGCTGTTAAGGATATGGAAACCATTACCGGACAGAAGGCTGTATTAACCAGAGCAAAGAACTCCATTGCAAACTTTAAAATCAGAGAAGGCATGCCCATTGGATGTAAGGTTACTCTTCGTGGTGAAAAGATGTATGATTTCGCAGACCGCTTAATCAATCTTGCATTACCTCGTGTACGTGACTTTAGAGGTGTTAACCCCAACGCATTTGATGGAAGAGGTAATTATGCACTTGGTATCAAGGAGCAGATCATCTTCCCTGAAATCGAGTATGATAAGGTTGACAAGGTTAGAGGTATGGATATTATCTTCGTTACAACCGCTAAGACCGATGAAGAAGCACGTGAACTGTTAAGATTATTTAACATGCCTTTCGAAAAGTAAGGCCGTTGATCTGGAAGGAGGTAAAATAGCACATGGCTAAAACATCTATGAAGATTAAACAGCAGCGTACTCCGAAGTTCTCTACGAGAGAATATACTCGTTGTAGAATCTGTGGACGTCCCCACTCTGTTTTAAGAAAATACGGAATTTGCAGAGTATGTTTCCGTGAATTAGCATATAAGGGCCAGATTCCTGGAGTCAAAAAGGCTAGTTGGTAAAATATTAAGGAGGAAGAAAGAAAATGACAATGAGCGATCCTATTGCAGATATGCTTACAAGAATCCGTAATGCAAATACTGCAAAACATGATACAGTAGACGTTCCCTCTTCCAAGATGAAACTTGCTATTGCTGACATCTTATTGGAAGAAGGCTACATTAAGAAATACGATCTGATCGATGAAGGAAACTTCAAGACCATCCGCATCACTCTGAAGTATGGTGCAGACAGAAATGACAAGATCATCAGCGGATTAAAGAGAATCAGTAAGCCCGGTCTTCGTATTTACGCAGGCAAGGATGAGCTTCCCAGAGTACTCGGCGGCTTAGGTATTGCAATCATCTCTACAAACCAGGGTGTTGTAACCGATAAGAAAGCAAGAGAACTTCAGGTAGGCGGAGAAGTATTAGCTTACATCTGGTAAGTAAAGGTAACACTATGAATCAATATTAACTGTGAAGAGGTATCAGACAGTTATAATCAATAGTAAAATATAGGAGGTACGGGCATGTCACGTATAGGAAGAATGCCAATCGCGATTCCTGCAGGTGTAACTGTAGAAGTTGCAGAAAATAATAAAGTGACTGTAAAAGGTCCTAAGGGAACACTTGAGAGAGTGCTTCCTTCAGAGATGGAAATCAAGGTAGAAGGTGCTGAGATCACCGTTAGCAGACCCAATGATTTAAAGAAGATGAAATCTTTACATGGTCTTACCAGAACACTGATCCACAACATGGTAGTTGGTGTTACCGATGGCTTTGAGAAGAAGCTTGAAGTAAACGGTGTTGGTTACAGAGCAGCCAAGGCTGGTAAGAAGTTAACCTTATCCTTAGGATATTCCCATCCGGTAGAGATGGAAGATCCCGAAGGAATCGAGACAGTTCTTGAAGGACAGAATATCATTATTGTCAAGGGTATTGATAAAGAAAAAGTTGGCCAATACGCAGCTGAAATCAGAGACAAGAGAAGACCTGAACCTTACAAGGGCAAGGGTATTAAGTATGCTGATGAAACAATCAGACGTAAAGTTGGTAAGACTGGTAAGAAATAGATAAGGAGAGTATAAAGATGGTTAGTAAAAAGTCAAGACAAGATGTACGTGTTAAAAAACACATGAAAATACGTAACCGTTTTAGCGGTACAGCTGAAAGACCTCGTCTTTCCGTATTCAGAAGCAATAATCATATGTATGCTCAAATTATTGATGATACCGTTGGAAATACTCTGGTTTCTGCATCCACTACCGAGAAGGCAGTAAAGGCAGAGCTTGAGAAGACCAATAACGTTGATGCAGCAGCATATTTAGGAACTGTTATTGCAAAGAGAGCACTTGAAAAGGGTATTGATACCGTTGTTTTTGACAGAGGCGGCTTTATATACCAGGGTAAGATAGCAGCATTAGCTGAAGCAGCCAGAGAAGCTGGCTTGAATTTCTAGGAAGGGAGAAACGTACATGAGAAAGACAATCATCGATGTCAGCAACATGGAATTAACAGAAAAAGTTGTTACCATCAAGCGTGTAACTAAGGTTGTTAAAGGTGGACGTAACATGCGTTTTACAGCTTTAGTAGTAGTTGGAGACATGAATGGCCATGTTGGTGCAGGTCTTGGAAAGGCAACAGAAATCCCTGAAGCTATCCGTAAAGGAAAAGAAGATGCTATCAAGAATCTGGTTTCCGTTGCAACAGACGAAAATATGAGTATCACACATGATTTTATTGGTAAGTTCGGTTCTGCTTCCGTTCTGTTAAAGAAGGCTCCGGATGGTACCGGTATCATCGCAGGCGGTCCTGCACGTATCGTTTGTGAGCTTGCCGGAATCAAGAACATCCGTACCAAGTCTCTTGGTTCTAACAACAAGCAGAATGTAGTACTTGCTACAATCGCCGGTTTAAGCGAACTTAAGACACCCGAAGCAGTAGCTAAGAATCGTGGTAAATCTTTAGAAGAAGTTATGGCATAGGAGGGAATAAACGATGGCAGAACAGAAAATGTTAAAGATCACATTAGTAAAATCTCCTATCGGAGCAGTTCCTAAACACAGAGCTACTGTTGAATCTATGGGACTTAGAAAGCTGAACAAGAGCATCACACTGCCGGACAATGCGGCTACAAGAGGCCAGATTCAGCAGATCAGACATTTAATTAAAGTAGAAGAAGTATAATAGATAAGGAGGTGTCAAGAGCATGGAATTATCAAATTTAAGACCTGCAGAAGGTTCTACACATAGTGATAATTTTAGAAGAGGTCGTGGACACGGTTCAGGAAATGGTAAGACAGCTGGTAAGGGTCACAAGGGTCAGAAGGCTCGTTCCGGTGCACCCAGACCGGGCTTTGAAGGTGGACAGATGCCTTTGTACAGACGAATTCCGAAGAGAGGCTTCAAGTGCCCGAGTCATTTGGAAATCGTTAGTGTTAACTTAGGCTTACTCAATGACAGATTTGAAGATGGAGCTGTTGTAGATGTAGATGCATTAATCGCAGCCGGAATCATCAAGAATCCCAGAGATGGTGTTAAGATCCTTGGAAACGGAGAATTAACCAAGAAGCTTACCGTTAAGGCAAATGCGTTCAGTGCATCTGCTAAAGAGAAAATCGAAGCTATTGGTGGAACTGCAGAGGTGATGTAATGCTTACAACACTCAAAAACGTTTTTAAGATTAAGGAACTCAGAAACAAGATTTTATTTACACTTGGCATGTTAGTTGTGATTCGTTTCGGATCACAGCTTCCCGTGCCGGGAATTCGTATTGACGAATTTGTAAACTGGTTTCAGCAGAAGGTCGGTGCAGCTGATTCCTCAGGGTTCCTGAGCGCGATTACGGGTGGTTCATTTGAAAATATGTCCATACTGGCATTGAATATTACCCCGTACATCACATCTTCCATTATTATGCAGCTGCTTACAATTGCAATTCCAAAGTTAGAGGAAATGCAGAAGGACGGCGAAGATGGAAGAAAGAAGATCGTTGCAATCACCCGTTATGTGACAGTCGGACTTGCTTTAATTGAATCCGCTGCCATGGCATTTGCTTTCTGGAACGGCGGAATGCTTGATTCCAAAAATGCATTGAATGTGATTACCATTATTGCAACATTGACGGCAGGTAGCGCGTTCTTAATGTGGGTTGGAGAGCAGATCACGGAACACGGAATCGGAAATGGTATTTCCATCGTATTGGTTATTAACATTATTTCCAGAATTCCGCAGGATATTTCTCAGTTGTTTAAGACTTTTGTACTTGTTGAAGGCAAGCCGATTGCCGTACGTGTTGTTGCAGCGTTGGTTATTATTGCTGTAATTGTTGCAGTTGTTGTTCTTGTTATTATCCTGAACGGCGGAACACGTAAAATTCCTGTACAGTATGCAAAGAAAATACAGGGAAGAAAGACCGTAGGAGGTCAGTCCTCCTGTATTCCATTAAAGGTAAATACTTCCGGTGTTATCCCGATTATTTTCGCGTCATCCCTGATGCAGCTTCCGGTAGTGATTTGCAGCTTCTTCGGAATTCAGGGAACAGGTTTCTGGGGACATGTACTTCGCGGATTAAGCTCCAGTAACTGGTGCAATCCCAAAGAGCCGGTTTACTCCATTGGATTGGTGGTATATATTGCATTAGTAATCTTTTTTGCTTACTTCTATACATCCATTACCTTTAATCCATTGGAAATTGCAGATAACATGAAAAAGTCCGGTGGATTTATTCCGGGTATCCGTCCCGGTAAGCCGACGAGTGATTATCTGACAAAGATCTTAAATTACATCGTATTTATCGGTGCGATTGGCCTTACAATCGTGTGTGTCATTCCTTTCATCTTTAATGGTGTATTTGGCGCACAGGTATCCTTTGGCGGAACAAGTCTGATCATCATTGTCAGCGTTATCTTAGAGACAATGAAGCAGGTGGAATCCCAGATGCTTGTCCGTAACTACAAGGGATTTTTAAATGATTAGTATGTAATGATAATTAGAGGTGCAAGGGAAGCGTCTGCTTCCCCTATGCCTCTATATTGCTGTTTTTAAAAATACGTTTTTGGATTTTTTTACAATGCAGAAAGGCATGGTTAATAGTATGAAGGTTATTATGTTAGGTGCACCTGGTGCAGGTAAAGGCACACAGGCCAAAATGATTGCAGAAAAATACGGCGTTCCACACATTTCTACAGGAGATATCTTCCGTGCAAACATCAAGGAAGGTACCGAGCTTGGTATGGAAGCGAAAAAATATATGGATCAGGGACAGCTTGTTCCCGATGAGTTAACCGTCAGGATTCTTCTTGACCGTGTGGCAAAGGATGACTGTAAGAACGGTTACGTTCTGGATGGTTTTCCGAGAACCATTCCGCAGGCAGAAGTTCTTGACAAAGCATTAAGTGAGATCAATGATAAGATCGACTATGCAATTAATGTCGATGTCCCGGATGAAAATATCATCAATCGTATGGGCGGCAGACGTGCATGTCTTTCCTGCGGAGCTACTTATCATATGGTACACATTCCTCCGAAGAAGGAAGGAATCTGTGATGTATGCGGACAGCCCCTGGTACTTCGTGACGATGATAAGCCGGAAACTGTAAAGAACCGTCTGGATGTTTATCATAAGCAGACACAGCCTTTAATTGATTTCTACAATGCAAAGGGAATCTTAAAGAGCGTTGACGGAACCGTGGATATGAAAGATGTATTTGCAGCAATTGTTGCAATTTTAGGTTAAACAATGGCAGTTACGATTAAATCAGCACATGAAATTGAACTGATGCGCGAATCCTGTCGTCTGCTTTCGCTCGTTTTTGACGGGATGGAGAAGATGATAAAGCCGGGAATTACCACGGCAGAGATTAATCAGCTTGGTGATCAGCTTATCCGTGAGTATGGCGGGATTCCCAATTTCTTAAATTATGACGGATATCCTGCTTCGATCTGTGTTTCTGTAAACGATGAAGTGGTTCATGGAATTCCTTCGGATAAAAGGGTGTTACAGGAAGGCGATATCGTAAGCCTGGATGCCGGTCTCATATATGAAGGTTATCATTCCGATGCGGCAAGAACTTACCCGGTTGGAAACATCAGCAAAGAAGCAGCGGAACTGATCGAAGTGACCAGGCAGAGCTTCTTTGAAGGGATAAAGTTTGCACGGGCAGGAAATCATCTTCATGATATCTCCAACGCAATTGATGACTATTGCAGGAAACGGGGATACGGAGTGGTCAGACAGCTTGTGGGCCACGGAATCGGTACACACCTTCATGAGGATCCATCGATTCCCAATTACCATCAGTGGAGAAGAGGAATTAAGCTTTGTCCGGGGATGACGCTTGCCATCGAGCCGATGATTAATATCGGAGGCTATGAAGTGGCATGGGCAGATGATGACTGGACGGTAGTAACCATGGATGGATCATTGTCTGCACATTATGAAAATACGATACTGATCACCGAAGGTGCGCCGGAAATTCTGACGCTTCCTTCCTATCATATGGAATAGGAGACCGATGCAATGCTGGGAATGTTTGCCGTTTCAAAAGCAGGCCATGATCAGGGACAGATGTATGTGGTTTTAAAAGAAGAAGGAGATTCGGTATTACTTGCGGATGGAAGACTTAAGACCATCGAATCCCCCAAAAAGAAAAATAAGAAGCATATACAGCTTGTAAAGACGGGGCTTAATGAAAACCTCGTAATTAAAATCAAAAATCAGCAATCTATTAATAATGAAGAAATCAAAGCAGCGATTAAATGCAGAAATAAGGAGGTAGCGCATGTCTAAAGCCGATGTAATCGAAATTGAAGGAACTGTTGTAGAGAAGCTTCCGAATACCATGTTCCAGGTAGAACTGGAAAATGGACACAGAGTACTTGCACATATCAGTGGCAAGTTAAGACAGAATTTTATCCGTATCCTTCCCGGGGATAAGGTAACACTGGAACTTTCTCCGTATGATTTAAGCAAGGGAAGAATTATCTGGAGAGATAAATAAAATCAGCGTAATGTGAACGGTATCAGAATGCAGGAAAATTAATACTTGCATTTCGATATATAAGATGCTATAATGTAAAACGGTCTTTTTTGAAAGGAGGGTTTAACATGAAGGTTAGATCATCAGTAAAACCGATTTGCGAGAAATGCAAAATCATCAAGAGAAAAGGACGTATCAGAGTTATCTGTGAGAATCCGAAGCACAAACAGAGACAGGGATAATCTGCTGCATATCATGAATTAAGATGTGAGATGTGGGAGGATTCTTGTCTATTTGTATATGAAGCGGCTGCAGTGCCATAGAGCACTGATTTGTATATAAATTGTTCCAGGGAGCCTTAAGTAGATTACTTCTTGATTCGCAGGTTTGCGATGAGATTTGTGTCGCAGTGACCACAAAGGACCAGGTCACGTGATTTGCGTAAGATCGGAAACGTCCGATTGGGCGGTAAGCCCCAATCAATTAGTATTAATGTATGAAGTATGAAGAATTCATACAAGAAAATGGAGGAAAAGTAAATGGCTCGTATTGCAGGTGTTGACTTACCTAGAGAAAAGCGTGTAGAAATCGGCTTAACTTATGTTTATGGAATCGGAAGAGTAAGCGCTGCGAAGATTCTTGAGAAGGCACAGGTTAATCCGGATACCCGTGTAAGAGAGTTGACTGACGACGAAGTTAAGAGAATCAGCGAAGTAATCGACGCTGAGTACATGGTAGAAGGTGACTTAAGAAGAGAAGTTGCCTTAAATATCAAGAGACTTCAGGAAATTGGCTGCTACAGAGGAATCCGTCATAGAAAGGGACTTCCTGTACGTGGTCAGAAGACCAAGACAAACGCAAGAACCCGTAAAGGTCCCAAGCGTACTGTTGCTAACAAGAAGAAATAAGTTGGTAATGTAGTAGCACTGTAAATTAATTTTTGAAAGAAAGTAGGTTAGTTTAGATGGCAGCAAAAAAAGTTACGAAAAAAGTGACAAAAAAACGTGTCAAGAAAAACGTTGAACATGGACAGGCACATATCCAGTCTTCTTTTAACAATACCATTGTTACATTGACAGACAACGAAGGTAATGCTCTTAGCTGGGCAAGTGCTGGTGGTCTTGGATTTAGAGGTTCAAAGAAATCTACTCCGTATGCAGCTCAGATGGCAGCTGAAACAGCAGCAAAGGCTGCTATTGTACACGGCTTAAAGACAGTAGACGTATTTGTTAAGGGACCCGGTTCAGGACGTGAAGCAGCAATCCGTGCATTAAATGCATGTGGAATTGATGTTACAAGCATCAGAGACGTAACACCGGTACCTCATAACGGATGTCGTCCTCCGAAGCGTCGTAGAGTGTAGTTGTGTGTGCTTTTTATTTTATCAGGGAATTACAACGCTGTGAAATAAAACGTTCCGCAGAAATCCAGTTGGACGAAGGTGCAGCAGCACTGTAAACAATATGTAACGATTCGAAGCCATGCAATCCTGGCAATATGTCTGTCGAGTGCCTGCATTCGCAAAGACATATAACAGGATTTATATGGCGAAGTAATTACATGAGCAAAAGGAAGCTGTGAAACAGGGGTTTTGCGAATGGTGTTCTGAATCGTTACAGAATAATAGAAAAAGGAGAATAAAAATGGCAGTAAACAGAGTTCCTGTATTAAAGAGATGTAGAGCTCTTGGTCTTGAGCCTTCTTTCTTAGGATATGATAAGAAGTCTAACAGAACCAACGCAAGAGCTGGTAAGAAGGTAAGTGAATATGGTCTTCAGTTAAGAGAGAAGCAGAAAGCAAAATTCATTTACGGTGTATTAGAGAAGCCCTTCAGAAATTACTACAAGAAGGCTGACCGTATGCAGGGTATGACCGGTGAAAACCTTATGGTTATCCTGGAAAGCAGACTTGACAATGTTGTATTCAGAATGGGATTCGCAAGAACCAGAAGAGAAGCAAGACAGATCGTTGATCATAAGCACGTTTTAGTAAACGGCAAGCAGGTGAACATCCCTTCTTATTTAATTAAGGCAGGAGATGTTATTGAAATCAGAGAAAAATCCAAGTCTTTACAGAGATACAAGGACATTCTTGAAGTGACAGCCGGAAGACTCACTCCTGAATGGGTAGATGTTGATAAGGAAGCATTCAAGGGAACAGTTAAGAACCTTCCTACCAGAGAAATGATCGATGTTCCTGTAGACGAAATGCTTATTGTCGAGTTATATTCCAAATAATAATGTTTCTTGTATTGTTCGTAAAGGAGGGTATTTGCAGTGTTTGATTTTGAGAGACCAAATATTGAAGTGGCAGAAATCTCTGAAGATAAGAAGTATGGCAGATTTGTTGTTGAGCCTTTAGAGCGCGGCTACGGAATTACACTGGGTAATTCCTTAAGAAGAATTATGCTTTCTTCCTTACCGGGCGCTGCTGTAAGCCAGGTGAAAATCGAAGGTGTTTTACATGAGTTCAGTTCCATCGACGGCGTCAAAGAAGATGTGACCGAAATCATCATGAACATCAAGAGTGTTGCGATTAAGAACAACAGCGATACAAACGAACCCAAGACAGCATATATTGAATATGAAGGCGAAGGTGTCGTAAAAGCTTCTGATATTCAGTGTGATCAGGATATCGAAATCCTGAATCCGGATCAGACCATTGCTACTTTAAGTGGAAAGAATACCAAGCTTTATATGGAACTTACCATTAACAAGGGTAGGGGATATGTAAGTGCAGATAAGAATAAGACCGAAGATTTACCGATTGGTGTAATCGCAGTCGATTCTATTTATACTCCCGTTGAGAGAGTAAACGTTACTGTAGAAAATACCCGTGTTGGTCAGATTACCGACTTCGACAAGCTTACGCTTGATGTGTATACGAACGGAACACTGGATCCGGATGAAGCTGTCAGTCTGGCTGCAAAGGTACTGAGCGAGCATTTAAATCTTTTCATCAATCTTTCTGAGAATGCCAAGACTGCTGAGATCATGGTAGAGAAGGAAGAGGATGAGAAGGAAAAGGTTTTAGAAATGAGCATTGACGAACTTGAGTTATCTGTTCGTTCTTACAACTGCTTAAAGAGAGCTGGTATCAATACAGTAGAAGAATTAACCAACAAGACCTCTGATGACATGATGAAGGTTCGTAACCTTGGTCGTAAGTCCCTGGAAGAGGTTCTTGCTAAGCTGAACGAACTGGGCTTACAGTTAAATCCCAGCGAGGAAGCTTAAGTAATATAAATAGCAGCTTGTGAAGCATGATCCGGTAAATCCAAAGAGTGCGGATGGTGTTCTCATAAAATGGAGCGTATTCACCCGGTAAGTAAGTCCAAAGAGCGTGGCCGGATGAACCATGAAGGGTATATCCCATTGAGAAAGGAGCCGAAAATGGCAAAATACAGAAAATTAGGTAAGACCTCAGATCAGAGAAAGGCATTGCTGAGAAATCAGGTAACTGCACTTCTCCACAATGGAAAGATTGTTACAACTCAGGCTAGAGCCAAGGAAGTTCAGAAGATTGCAGAAGGACTTATTGCACTTGGTGTAAAAGAGAAAGACAATTTTGAAATGGTTAAGGTTTCCGCAAAGGTTCCGGTTAAGGACAAAGACGGCAAGAGAGTAAAAGAAGTTGTTGATGGTAAGAAGGTTACCAAGTTCGAAACCGTTGAAAAGGAAATCAAGAAGGATCTTCCTTCCAGATTGCATGCAAGACATCAGATGATTAAGGTTTTATATCCTGTAACTGAAGTTCCTGCAGCAAACGCTGGTAAGAAGAGAGGAACTAAGGAAGTTGACCTTGTAGCAAAGCTTTTTGATGAGTACGGCGTTAAGTATGCAAACCGTAACGGTGGTTACACCAGAATCATCAAGATCGGACCCCGTAAGGGAGACGCTGCAATGGAAGTTGTACTTGAGTTAGTATAATCCCGTGCGAAGCCAAAGAATTAAGCGCTATGAAGACAGAAATGTTTTCATGGCGCTTTTTTTCAGTTCAGCCATGCAGAAATGATTGTATAAGATGACCATGGGAGTTTGCTCACTAAGGGCAGCTTATACAATCATTTCTATAGGGCAGACGCCCGACATGAAATAAGCTGCCGGAAAACACGCATATTTGTTAGCCAATCTGTACAATCCGGCAGCTTATGAATGCGCATGGCTGAACTGTTACATCTTTTTAGTATATAGCACATAATATCCATGTAAAATATGGTGAGGTATGTTATAATAAAATAAATGTAAATATTCAGAATCCTATTCGTAAAACCATTGCTAACGCAACTTGAGTTTTGCGAATGTGGTTACTTCGCTATATAAATTATGTCAAATGTCCTTACGAATGCGAGCATTCGACGTCCATATTGTTATAATTTGCATGGCTCTGAATAGTTACAAATTATACACAAATAAAACAGAAGGGCTGTGAAAACTATGAAAATGCAAACCAAATTACTGGCAATGTCATTATTTCCATTAATTATTCTTGGGTTAACAACCATCATTTTTGGAAATACCAGAATCAGGGAAGTCGTTACTGATAATATTGAAAATGGTCTTCGTGGTGCAGCAGTAGCTGTCCGGGATACCATTGATTATGCAGATGAAGGTGAGCTTCATGTGGAAGATGGCATTCTATACAAGGGTGAATTTGATGTTACCAATGCAACAGAGATCGCTGACCATGTCAAATCCGCGACAGACATGGATATTACCGTGTTTTATGGTGATACGAGATATATGTCTTCTGTTGTCAATGAGCAGGGAGAACGTATTATTGGTACAACTGCACAGGAAGTGGTTATTGATAAGGTGCTCAATGGAAATCAGGAGTACTTTTCAGATGATGTTAACGTGAACGGAGTTCCCTATTTTGGATATTATGTTCCGGTTACAGAAAACGGACAGGTAGTGGGTATGGTCTTTTCCGGAATGTCACAGACAGAAGCCAAGACTGAGATCAACAGGATTATCAGCCTGATTGCCGGAATTATGCTTTTGTTTATGTTACTGTTTACCGGTACAACGATTGCAGTAGTTAAAAGTATGGCGAAAGGCCTGATCCGTGGAACCGGTGCGCTCGAGCAGGTGGCAGCCGGTAAGCTTAATGTGGAACTGGACAGTAGGTTTGCAAATCGTAAGGATGAGATCGGTCAGATCAGCCGTGCAGTTCAAAAGCTGAAGCAGGATCTTACCAATATTATTACTGAAATTATGGATAACAGTAAGGAATTACTTGGAAGCAGCGAGGTATTAAATGAAAAGACCTCTGCCAGTATGGAGCATATCAGTCAGATTGAGCGTGCGGTAGATGAAATTGCACAGGGCGCAGGAAGTCAGGCACAGGAAACCCAGAGTGCGACAGAGAATGTTATTTCCATGGGCAATATGATTGAAGATACTTCCAAAGAAATTACGACTTTAAATGAAAATGCAAAGCAGATCAAAACCTTAGGACAGGATGCGGTAACCACAATTGAGGAGCTACAGAAGATCAATCAAAAGACCAGGGAATCCATGGATATGATTTATAACCAGACTAATACCACGAACTCCTCTGCACAGCGTATTAAGGAGGCTACGGCGCTCATTACCGAGATCGCAGAGGAAACGAACCTTCTGTCCTTAAATGCTTCTATTGAGGCTGCAAGAGCGGGAGAACAGGGCAGGGGCTTTGCTGTTGTTGCAGGACAGATTCAGAAGCTTGCAGAACAGTCGAATGAATCAGCAAGACAGATTGAAGAGATCATCACTTCTCTCCTCGATGATTCCGGTAAGGCTGTGGAGACCATGGAAGCTGTAAAAGAAATTATGGATGAACAGAATGCAAATGTAGAGAGAACCAATGATCAGGTACGGCAGGTAATCGGTCAGGTGGACGACTCCATTGCCGCTATTGGCAGAATTGCACAGCAGAGCGAGAAGCTGAATGAAACCAGGATTACCATTACCGATACCGTTCAGAATCTGACTGCCGTGGCAGAAGAAAATGCAGCAGGTACGCAGGAATCCGCAGCATCAGTTGCACAGATCGGCGAACTCATCCGGGATATTACCAGAATTGCCGGACAGCAGAAGGCGATCGCTGATAAATTACAGGAAAACATGAATATGTTTGAAGTATAAGGGGAACAGGATGGATAATATATATCAGTCGGTTAAGGGCTTATGCAGGGCAATTATAAACCTGCTTGTGGCAGTTGTGGATCTGCTGGCGGGAATCTTAAATGGAATTGCCTGCCTTTTTGAAAAGATCAGACCCCATGCTTCCGGGCAGTTCCGGGAGTTACGGGAAAATGAGAGTCGGAAATCCGGGGGCTGTACAGAGGAAGAGAATGTCGGAAAAAGCCTGAAAAGGCTTTCGGCAGGAGGAATGAAGGAAGGAAACAGAGCGCCTGGCAGATCAATGATTCAGGCGCTTCGTGAGGAATTACAAAAGAAGGTCGTTGACCGGGATACTTATAATCTGGCATATAGTGAAGCTTCCTATAATGGACAGAACCGCTGCCAGATGGCATTAGCGGCAATGCTGACCCTTTCTGGAATGATCATCCTGCTTGGGGTCACAGGCACTGCCAATCAAAACCGGGAAGCACTTATCGTGTTGCTTCTGGCTGCCGGAGCCGTGGCATGTACCATGATTTATTCATCCAGAAGAGTTCAGCAGAAGAATACCCTGATCCGGATGATTCTGGAGCAGGAGTTTGCAGAGTTTATAACGGTTGTAGAAGCAGAGGAACAGAAAGCGCAGAAGGAAGAAGACCCCGATACTGAACAGACACAGGCTGAGGTTTTAACTGAACGGACAGAAGTGAAGGTAAAGGAAGAAAAACTCGAAGCAGTGACTGTAGATGCAAAGGCAGAAGAGCAGATCGAGTCGTGTGCAGAAGTGGTTAAGCCCGAGGAAAATATGGATCAGGATCTTACTTCTAAGAGTGAGGCAATTATTTAGGGGGTTTTCTGGAAGTGCTGGTAATCCTTGCAGGAGTTCCAACTGCCACCCCAGGTAAAGCCGTGCTCCTTAAATAGCCGGTAACACAGATCCTGTTCGTCAATTTTATAAGCAAAATCTTTGGAACGGTCAGCATAGATCTCACTTCCCTTAGGTGAGATGTAATCCTGACCGTTTCCTGTTTTATCAAATACCACATAAGGGTTATAGAATGGATTAATATCAATAGCACAGCCCAAGGCGTGTTTGGAGAGACTTGTTGTACCATCTACAACCCGATAATTAAAGCATGAGGTATTATTGGCCTCCATAGAGGCGGTATCGTCTCCGTTATAGTCGTCAATCAGCCGGATACTCTGAATCGGATACTGATTGCGGTACAGTTCATAAAAGATTTCCTTCAGATCCTCTGCAATAGATACATTACAGATTAATTCACCCTCCTGAACATTTCCGTCAAAGTCATAATAAAGAACTTTGAGGTAACGCAGATCATCGTAACTGATCTGCAGCGCAGCAGGATCAGAAACCAGGTTTACGGCGGGAATTGCAAGGGAGTCTGCTTCCTCTTCGGTGATTGGATAGGAGATTCCGGTGATTCTTGCCTTGACCTCATCAGTCAACTCTTCATAGCAGAAGGAATCGACAGCAGCGACAGAAATCGTGGAATTAGCAGTATTTTCTGGATTCTCAGATGGTGACACACCTGTCATATTGCTGTCTGACTTTTCAGTATTTGTCTTCTTTACATTGGTATCTTTTGCATTGGTATCTTCTGCATCGAAAGTACTTTCACTGTCTGTTTTATTTCCATTAGCTTTTTCAATAGAAGTGAGATCCTCTGCATCAGAGTTCTGATCAAGGGCAGATGCTTCCGGTGAAGCGTAGGCAAGCTCCGGATTTTTGTTTGCATAATCTAAAAGCGTTTCGTTCGGAATGGTATATTTCACAATTACAGTACACAAAATAATAATACAGGCAATCATGCCGATGCTTTTGATAATTTTCTTTAAATCCATGTTCGTTCTCCAGATGTTAAATTATTAGTAACCATTCAGCACTCCATTCGTAAAACCGCTGTTACACAGAGTAGTTTACTCGTGTGGTTACTTCACCATATATAATGCCATTCTGTATGAATGCAGGCATAAACTCAAAAATGATCCACTGGATCATTTTTTCATGTGTATGGTAACGGAAGGCAATTTTGCATGGTTCTGAATAGTTACAGTGTACTGCATAATAGTAAACCGTGCAAGGAAGAACGGTTATAATCTGTGTATTCCGGTTGTGTATTCCTGCCCTGGGATTTTCTGCTTTGTATTTCCATCTGTGCACCGTATAAAAGCGTTGCAAATGAAAACAGAATCCTGTAAAATACAGGTCATGAGCATTGTAGAGACGAAAAACCTTAAATTTGAATATATCCGCCGTGATGACGAGGGGAATGTCGAGGGCATCACGACAGCCATTGACGATGTTTCTTTGGAGATTAAGCAGGGTGATTTTATTGCCATTTTAGGACATAATGGTTCCGGAAAATCTACACTGGCGAAGCATATCAATGCGATCCTGTATCCAACAGAGGGAACCGTGTGGGTCGATGGCATGAATACCACAGATGAAGCACATCTGTGGGACATTCGTCAGGAGGCGGGAATGGTATTCCAGAATCCGGATAACCAGATCATCGGACAGGTGGTGGAAGAGGATGTTGGCTTTGGACCGGAGAATCTGGGAGTACCGACAGAGGAGATCTGGCAGCGGGTGGAAGAAAGCCTTAAGGCTGTTGGCATGTATGAGTTCCGTAAGTATTCCCCGAATAAGCTTTCCGGGGGACAGAAGCAGCGTGTTTCCATAGCCGGAGTGATTGCCATGCATCCGAAGTGTATCATCCTGGATGAACCGACCGCCATGCTTGACCCGAATGGCCGCAAGGAAGTAATCCGTGCCGTGCGTGCCCTGAATGATGTCGAGGAGATTACGGTAATTCTGATTACCCATTATATGGAAGAAATTATTCATGCGGATCGGGCCATTGTCATGGATGAAGGAAAGATTGCCATGGAGGGGACACCGAGGGAAATTTTCAGTCAGGTGGAGAAGCTCAAGAGCTTACGGCTGGATGTCCCGCAGGTTACTTTGCTGGCCCATGAATTAAAGCAGAACGGTGTTCCGCTTCCTGATGGAATTTTAACGACGGAAGAACTGGTTACTGCACTTGGTTATTGACAGATAGTAATGCATTGCATCGTAATTATGGAGATACTGGTAACTATTCAGTACAGGTCGAAGCATTTACTGCTAAGACCGTAAGAAAGTGATTCAGTAATGCAAAATCCCATCGGCGAAGCCGATTTGGAATGGATTTTGCATCGTAACTGTGAAGGTACTGAACAGTTACAGATACTGAATAATTACCGTTTTTGTAATATCGGTTTCACAGCAGCAGGAAGCACTGGATGAACCGGATAAAGAAGTCGCAGGAGAGGAATACGGAATGTCCATTATTTTAGATCATGTCAGTCACACATATGAAGAAGGAACCGCAATGGAATTCCATGCTCTGAAGGACATTAATCTGGTGATCCCGGACGGACAGTTCATCGGACTCATCGGACATACCGGTTCAGGAAAGTCTACGCTGATCCAGCATCTGAACGGACTTTTGAAGCCGACAGGCGGTCATGTGTATTATAATGGCGCAGACATCCATGATGCGGATTATAACCGTAAGGAGCTGCGGAGCAGGGTCGGTCTGGTGTTCCAGTATCCAGAGCATCAGTTGTTTGAAATGGATGTGTTTACGGATGTCTGCTTTGGACCGAAGAACCTGGGGCTTGATAAAAAGGAAGTAGAACTGCGCGCCTATCAGGCGTTAAAGCAGGTCGGACTGGAGGATGAGTATTTTTACCAGTCACCGTTTGACTTATCCGGAGGACAAAAGCGACGTGTTGCGATAGCCGGAGTGCTTGCCATGAAGCCGGATGTTTTGATCCTGGACGAGCCCACGGCAGGACTGGATCCGAAGGGACGCGATGAGATTCTTGATCAGGTTGCTGCATTCCGCAAGGAAACGGGGATGACGGTCATTCTGGTTTCTCACAGTATGGAGGATGTGGCGAAATATGTAGACCGTATTATCGTGATGAACAAAGGGGAAGTCCTGATGGACCAGATCCCGAAGGAAGTGTTTAAGCGATATAAGGAGCTTGAGAAGGTAGGACTTGCGGCACCGCAGGTAACCTACATCATGCATGCCTTAAAGGATAAGGGAATGCCGGTTTCGGCAGATGCAACAACGATTGAAGAAGCAAGGCTTGAAATTTTACATGCATTGCATAGATAGAAGGATATAGAGATGCTGAAGGATATTACATTGGGACAATATTACCAGACCGATTCGGTCATCCATCGTCTTGACCCCAGAGTCAAGCTGGTGGCGACACTGGCATTTATTGTTTCCCTTTTTATTGTAAATAGTTTCTGGGGATATCTGATCGCTGCTGCTTTTCTGGTTGTGATGATCCGTTTATCCCATGTACCGTTTAAATTCATGGTACGTGGCATGAAGGCCATTGTATTCCTGCTTGTGGTTGCCGGAGTATTCAACCTGTTTCTGACACCGGGAGAGGTGGTGGTATCTTTCTGGAAGCTGAAGATCACGAAAGAGGGTATTAAGCTGGCACTTCTGATGGCAGCCCGACTCTGCTTCCTGATTATTGGATCTTCCATTATGACATTGACTACTACTCCGAATCAGTTGACGGATGCACTGGAAAAGCTGCTGGGGCCGTTAAAAAAGATTCATGTACCGGTTCATGAAATCGCCATGATGATGTCGATTGCATTGCGTTTTATTCCTATTTTATTAGAAGAAACGGATAAGATTATGAAAGCCCAGATCGCCAGAGGAGCCGATTTTGAAAGCGGTAACCTTATCACCAGGGCGAAAAACCTGGTACCGCTGCTTGTGCCACTGTTTATTTCCGCCTTCCGTCGTGCCAACGATCTTGCAATGGCGATGGAAGCACGCTGTTACCGCGGCGGCGAGGGTAGAACGAAGATGAAGCCGCTTCAATATAAAAAGCGGGATTACCTGGCCTATGGTATGCTGGTTTTGTATCTGATCTTAATAGTTGCTGAAAAGCTTGTTTTAGAGTGATTTCAGCTCTGTTTTAAATATTATAATCAGATGGAAGTACCAATATAGGAAGTAAGAAAATGAAACGAATTATGCTGACCGTTGCCTATGATGGAACGAATTACTGTGGCTGGCAGATCCAGCCGTCCGGAGAAACGATAGAAGGAGTCTTAAACCGGGAGCTGAGCCGCCTTTTGCAGGAAGAGATAAGGGTAATTGGTGCAAGCCGCACGGATTCCGGCGTTCATGCAAAAGGGGCAGTCGCGGTTTTTGATACCGAAACCAGAATCCCGCCGGAAAAGATTTCTTATGCGGTTAACAAAAGTCTTCCGGAGGATATCCGGGTGGTGGGATCGCAAGAGGTTTCACCGGAGTTTCACCCGCGAAAAACAAACTGCCGTAAAACCTACGAATATCGGATCCGGCACGATGCTTTTCCCATGCCGACGGAACGGCTGTATACGCACTGGGTGCATACCGCATTGGATGTGGACAAGATGCGGGAAGCAGCGGCGTATCTTGTCGGAGAACATGATTTTAAATCGTTCTGCAGCGTCCATACGCAGGCGGAGACGACCATCCGCACTATTTATCAGCTTGAAGTGGAAGAGACGGGCGCAGAAATCAGGATCCGTGTGTGTGGAAACGGCTTCTTATATAATATGGTGCGCATCATTGCCGGAACCCTGATCGAAGTCGGACAGGGAAAGTATCCTCCGGAAAGGGTGAAAGAGATGCTGGATGGGAAAGAACGGCAGAAAAGCGGTCCGACTGCACCGGCAAAGGGACTGTGCCTTTTGGGCTACGAATGGGATTCGGCCGTCGAAGAAAAATAAATGCAGGTAACAGGTGCCAAAATAAAAAGACACTTAAGTAAATAAGTGGTGAAAAAGTCAGTAAAACAAAAAAATTTCCGGTGTCAGTAAAACAATGGTAAATTTCTGGTTGACACACAAGGAAGCGTGTAATATAATATTTCAATGTGGCGAAGTTTGTTAGGTGGCCCGGACATCCGCTTAAGGAACTCGTCAATACAGGTTATCGAACTTTATATGGAGGAAATCAGAATGAAGACATTTATGGCTAGCCCTGCTACCATCGACAGAAAATGGTATGTAGTTGATGCTACTGATATGACATTAGGACGTTTAGCTTCTGAAGTAGCTAAGGTTTTAAGAGGTAAGAACAAAGCAATTTTTACTCCTCATATTGATACTGGTGATTATGTAATCGTAATCAATGCTGAGAAGGTTAAAGTTACAGGAAAGAAATTAGATCAGAAGGTTTACTATCGTCATTCCGAGTATGTTGGCGGCATGAAGGAAACCACATTACGTGAAATGCTCGCTAAGAAGCCTGAGAAGGTAGTAGAACTCGCTGTTAAAGGCATGCTTCCTAAGGGACCTTTAGGAAACCAGATGTATACCAAGCTTTATGTATATGCTGGACCTGAGCACAAGCATGCAGCTCAGAAGCCTGAAGTATTAACATTTTAAAGGGACTGAAAGGAGATAAGTAAAATGGCTAAAGCAGCTAAATCCGCTAAGTTTTACGGAACAGGTAGAAGAAAGAAATCCATCGCCAGAGTATATTTAGTACCTGGTAAGGGAGATATTACAATTAATAAGAGATCCATCGATGAGTATTTTGGACTTGAAACACTTAAGGTTATCGTTCGTCAGCCTCTTACAGCTACAGAAACCGCTGACAAGTATGACGTAATCGTTAATGTTAAGGGCGGTGGATACACAGGACAGGCCGGTGCCATCAGACATGGTATCGCAAGAGCACTTCTTCAGGTAGATAACGAATTCAGACCTACTCTTAAGAAGGCTGGTTACTTAACAAGAGATCCTCGTATGAAGGAAAGAAAGAAATACGGTCTCAAAGCAGCTCGTCGCGCTCCGCAGTTCA
>ERZ791927.163-NODE-163-length-75158-cov-4.371330_pt1 | contig 75158 bp, 56 predicted proteins | sample MGYA00510130_ERZ791927 | MGnify/ENA primary metagenome ERZ791927 (study PRJEB30046, sample SAMN00792055) | human gut metagenome | study: EMG produced TPA metagenomics assembly of the A metagenome-wide association study of gut microbiota in type 2...
GTAACATAACCATCTGGTAATCAAGGCTAATATTCCCATCATCCGCTCCATTTTTCTTTTGGGTTCTTTGTAACACCTTGATTTTATAAGGTATTTTCCGTTTCTGGATGATGTCATTCAAAAAATCGGGAGAAGACTATATGAAGAGGCCGCCGGCACGGCTGTAGGTTTTAGATTTCGATTCTGACGTAGAGCCTAAAAACAGACGAAATATTATGCCTTCGAACTATTCTTGAACAGGAGTGCGACTTTCTTCCTCCAATCTGTATCCAATTACAGTAAAATATGTTTGAACCAGCAGAAATCCAACTGAACACCTACGGCAAACCGGCCCGTATCCTATTTCTGGCTCCTTACGCCCCCGATGCTCCGGACTTTTCTGAGAAACCCTATACGGGCAACGGGGGATACCCCCGTTACCACTACAATATTTACAAAGCACTCCAGGAGATCGGTTACGATGTTACATCCTCTTCCAAACCGTACTCCGTCCAATGTGCCAAAGGCAATGTTGACTATGTCTTTTCACTAATGAACAGATTTCCCATGGCTAATCCGGAAATTTTCATTTCTTCCTACTGCGAATTCATCCAAATGCCCTATCTCGGAGCCCCTCCCAACATCCGGGCCATTGCAGAGGACAAGTTGCTTACCAAATACGTATTCCACTCTCTGGGGCTTCATATGCCTCAGGGAATCGGTCTTTCGCCCAACAAACCCATTCCGGATCATGAACCGTTCCCCGGTCCCTATTTCATCAAAAAGAGATTCGGTGCCGCCTCGGGAGGGATCCGCTCCGACAGTATTTGCGAGACATGGCAGGCAGCCGTTTCCTGTGCAGAACGACTCCTTGCCGAAGGGCATGAAGTCCTTGCTGAGCAATACTGTCCCGGCATTGACGTCACCGTTCCCGTCCTGGGAGGAAAACGCCCTGTCATTCTGGGATTCGTACAACCCAAATCAGACAAACCGGGAAACATCATTACGGAAGATTTGAAACTCCACGACCACCTGGGTTACCAGCTTGTACCTGTCGACAACATGCAGGAGGATATCATCCGTGACATTAACACGATCTGGGACAATCTCGGCCCCATGGACTACTTCCGTGTCGATTACCGCATCGATTTTGAATCAGGGAAACGCCGCATTCTGGAAATGAATATCTGTTGCCACTTGGGAAAAACCGGCTCCATCTGCCTCGCTGCCGCCCAACACGGACGAACCCAGGCGGATGTGCTGAAATACATCCTCGCCTACAGTATGAAACGGCAAAGCCAACTGCCCCAATACGGTACATGGCTCCTGTAAGAGCCTTCGTATCCTTTTCCTCAAACCGATATCTTTCGGACATTTTTTATCCAATTCATGCCGGTTTCACCAGTCATTCCTCTCCGTTTATGAACTGCCACAAACGGAGTTGGGACAGAAATAAATTTCTTCTCCAAGAATTGTACAAAGAGGCGTCTTGCCCTGCCGATTGAGTTCTGATAGAAAGAACAGGCTATCCGGCTCCGTATATCTAGCTGATGCCGCCAATAGCTGCATTTCCAAATCTGATAATTATGACTACGACAAAAAACTGGCTTCTGTCCTGCACCGTTTTTGCCGCCTGTTCTCTGGCGCCTGCATGGGCAACCCCGGTCGTCCCCGGTGACGACAGCGCTCCCACCGGTCTTGAATGGGAACAAGAACAAAATCTTCACCTGAACAAAGAGGCTCCCACAGCTACCTTCTCCAGTTTCAGCGATCTGAATTCGGCACTGAAAATCCTCCCCGAAAACAGTAAATGGTGGAAATCCCTGAACGGTCAATGGAAGTTCAACTGGTCCAAAGACCCGCAAAGCCGTCCTGTCGGTTTCTTCCTGCCCGACTACGACATCAGCAACTGGAAGGAAATCAAAGTTCCTGCATCCTGGCAAACCCAGGGTTACGGTACTCCGATTTACTCCAACCAGCCCTATCCCTTTGAGCGGGATTGGCCCTACGTAACCAAAGAACCCCGCAATAAAAAATACACATCCTTCGAGGCACGCAACCCCGTCGGATCCTACCGCCGCACCTTCGAAGTTCCCGCCGGCTGGAATGGACGGGAAGTTTACATACAGTTCGACGGAGTCGATTCCTTCTTCTATCTGTGGATCAACGGTAAATACGTCGGATTCTCCAAGGACTCCCGCAACCCGGCCCGTTTCGATATCAGCCCCTACCTGCAGGAAGGCGAAAACACAGTGGCCGTGGAAGTATATCGACATTCCGACGGAGCCTATCTGGAATGCCAGGACATGTTCCGTCTTTCGGGGATTTTCCGCACAGTGTCCATCTTCTCCCTGCCCAAAGTCCACATTCGCGATTTCTTCATCCACACCAACCCCGTGGAACCGAACAGCTGGGCTCTTCTCCCCGTGGATCCCGTCAACCCCGGAAAGGTAGATGGCGATTGGCGTCTCCTTGCCGACATTGATGTCCGCAATCTCTTCCCCCGCCACAAGAATCTGGAAGGCTACTCCGTCGCCATGAACCTTTACACGGAAGACGGTAAACTTGTCGATCCCGTCAAGCCTAAAGATGCGCCCTACGACGGAGTCATGCAGAAACCTCTCCGCCTCACCGGCATGAAAGACTTCAAGACTTCTCTCATGGGCATCTACTCCAAGCCCAAACTTTGGTCTGCCGAAACGCCCAATCTTTACACGCTCGTCATCGAACTGAAAGACAAGGCCGGCAAGACTGTAGAAATGGTTTCCTCCCAGGTTGGTTTCCGCAACGTAACTATCAAAGACAGCGTCTTCCTCGTCAACGGACAGCCCGTGAAGGTCAAAGGCGTCAACCGCCACGAAAATAATCCTTCTACCGGCCACTTCGTCTCCCGTGAACAAATGGAACAAGAAGTTGCCATGATGAAGAGGGCCAACATCAACCATGTTCGCTGTTCCCACTACCCTGTCGATCCGTACTTCTATTACCTCTGCAACAAGTACGGCATCTACGTTCAGGATGAAGCCAACATCGAATCGCACGGCTACTATTACGGCAAGGAATCCCTCTCCCATCCGCTGGAATGGATGCCCGCTCATGTCGAACGAGTCATGGCCATGGTGGAACGCAACAAGAACAACCCCAGCGTTGTCATGTGGTCCCTCGGCAACGAGGCCGGTCCGGGTCGTAACTTCCAGGTCGCCGAAAAAACAATCAAAGCCCGTGATCTGTCCCGTCCCACCCATTACGAACGTAACAACGAAATCGTTGATCTCGGTTCCAACCAGTATCCCTCCGTCGGATGGACGCAAGGCATGGCAGCCAACAAGAATTATCCCAAGCCCTTCTACATTTCCGAATATGCCCACAACATGATGAATGCCATGGGGGATCTCGCAGACTATTGGGAAGCCATCGAGTCCTCCGACCGCATTATGGGCGGCGCCATCTGGGACTGGATCGACCAGGGAATCTACAAGACCCTGCCGAACGGCGAAAAAATGCTGTGCTACGGAGGCGACTTCAACGATCACCCCAACAGCGGTCAGTTCGTCTTTAACGGTACCATCCTGGCAGACTTGACTCCGGAACCCGGTTATTTTGAAGTCAAGCACGTTTACCAGAACATCAAAGCCGGCCTCAAAGACGGCAAGGTAACGATCTTCAACAAGAATTTCTTCAAAGACCTCTCCGATTACGATGTTATCTGGACGCTCAACCGCGACGGCAAGGAAATCGCCAAAGGCATGCTCCACCTACCCAAAGTCGGCCCACGCCAGACGGTGGAAATCCCGGCCGATTTCCTTCCGGAACAGGAAAACGGAGCCGAATACAGCCTCCGCATCGGCTTCCATCTCAACAAGGACATGCCGTGGGCGAAGAAAGGTTACGAACTGGCCTTCGACCAGATCGACCTCCCCACGGTTGGAGAAAAAGCCATGTTCAAGGCTCCGGAGGGTCCATTGAGCCTCAGTGCCGACAAGCAGGTCATTTCCGGCAGCAACTTCTCCGTCAGCTTTGATCCTAAAACGGGAGAACTGGCCCAGTACACCGTCAACGGACAGCCCCTGCTGAAACAGCCGATGGTCGTCAACGCCGTCCGTTGCGCCTCCAGCAATGAACCCGGTGTCCTCGCCAAGAGCATGGATCACGGCCTCCGCGATCTGAAACACGAACTCATCAGCAGCGAAATCACCAGCAACGGCAAGAGCATTACCATCAAGCAGTCCATCAAGGTCAGCGGCAAACAGTCCGAAAGCCTCAACGACTTCGGAGGAAACAATACGACCATCACCCCGAACAAGAAGAAGCTCAACGATGCCAACACCCATTTCATCAACAATCTGGAATGGACCGTGTACGCAGACGGTACAGTCACCTGCCAGTCCGTCCTGCTGCCTCGCGGCGCCATGCTGGACCTTCTGCGCCTAGGGTATGAAATCCAGCTTCCCTCCAACCTGTCCAACATCACCTACTATGGACGAGGCCCGGAAGAAAACTACGCAGACCGCAAAACCGGCATGCCCCTTGGACAGTACAAAACGACCGCTCAAGCTTCGTTCTTCCCCTATGGCCGTCCACAGGATACGGGCAACCATGAAGACACGCGCTGGGTTGCCCTGACCAACGACAAGGGAGAAGGTCTGCTCTTCGGATCCCTTGACGCGCCATTCGCCTTCTCGGCCATTCCCTACACTACCACGGATCTCATCCTGGCCAACCATCCCGTCCAACTGCCTAAGAATACGGACAAAACCGTTCTCGTCCTTTCGGCAGCTACCCGCGGACTTGGAGGTGCCTCATGCGGTCCGGGTCCGATGGAGCGCGATATCATCAAGGCCAACAAGCCCTATAAGCTGGACTTCTCCATCCGCCCCATCACGGCTCAAAGTACTCTGGAAACCATCCGTATCCCTGCCGCGAATCTGGATATGAGCATGAATACACGGACTGACAAGTACGCGATCAAGAGCGTATCCAGCCAGGAACTGGGAGAAGCCGACGCCGAATTCGCCATCGACGGAGATCCCTCCACCTTCTGGCATTCGGAATACAACAAGACAGTGACAAAACATCCCCACGTCCTCGAAATCGACCTCGGCAAGGAACGTGAATTCAGCGGTATCACCTGCCTTCCCCGTCAGGACGGCAGTGCCAACGGCCGCGTCGCCGACTACAGCATTGAGACCAGTGCCGACGGTAAAACATGGCAGCAGGCCGCCAAGGGCAAGTTCCCGAACTCGGACGAATTGCAAATCGTCAACTTCGACAAGCCTGTCAAGGCACGCTACTTCCGCTTCACCGCTCTCAGCGAGGTCGGAGGAAACGACTATGCCTCCATGGCCGAACTGGACATCATTCCCGTCAAAAAATAATCCCGTTTCACCCCGCCGGCATGTCCCTGCCGGCGGGGTCTTGATACCAGTCTCCCAACTTATCCATAAGAAAGGCTGCAAATTCACTCCCCTCCCTTTCAAAAATCATTGACGTCTCCATGATGCATGGTAGATTGTAACGACAAATCACTTTTAGCTCACTCCACGTATGATCAAGATTCTCTCTCTATTGACTGCTGTCTGTGCCTCGCTCTTCCTTGTGACCGGTTGCGGAGGCAACGGTAGCGACAGATCCACGGACAACGCCCTTCCCGCAGGGACGACACTGTCTATTGTCCTCGGAGCCGCCGACACCGTGGATCCCATGGACTCCAATGATCTTGAATACCTTTTAGGAACTGCTGCCCGTTCTATTATTCTTATGGCTGGCGAAGGGATGACTTCTACCATTACCGTTGATGGCGAAGCTACCCAAGGAGCCGTGTATATGATTAACGGCAATCTTCAGGAAGGCTTATTTGATCTTAGCTGCAGATGGTACACAGCCACCGGGTTCCCACGTAGCGTCCAGATGTTCGGAATCCATTTGAAAAGAGGTCAGATCAACGGAACATTCGATTATTGGAATAGCTCTGACTCAGACCATCAATTCCGCGGGACCAAGGGTACAATCAACTACGTCAACTAAATTACCCTGTTTCATTTTTCCAGGAGCTGTCTTGCCACGGTTTTATAACCGGAGTAAGACAGCTTCTTCTTTTTATATACAGTAAATTACCGAGCACTCATTTCCGGACAAGCCGGTAACTGGTTTCGAGACGTGTCGTTAGTTCATCGAAAGGAATGGACCCATCAAGACAGAAAGTGGCCCAGTTTTTCTTGTTCATGTGATAACCAGGAAAACGGCTGCGATTATCCACAAGATGCTCAAGATCATTAGGACAAACTCGCAAATTGAGAATCTCGACTCGCTCCTCAGAGTCACCGGTCAACTTGAAACGAGGAACAACCAGCAAAGCGGCATACCATTTCTTCTTGTCACGGCGGCGTACAATGGCATTTTCCGGAAACTTTCTCCATAAGAACTCAAGCTCGTCCCCATATGTATTCCGTATATGATCAATGATGCGCAGAGTCATGTCTTCTTTAAAAGCATCCGGCACGAAGCAGCACTCAGCTACATGCCATAACTCTTCCTCATATTCCTGGCGGAGTTTCCTGCCCAGATACGATCTTGGCGTTCCTTGAGAATCAAGCATTCGCTCATACTCTTCTCCATGAACGCTATGCACCGTCACATGAACAGAACCGTCCGTACAGATTTCAAATTCCATGGATAGAGCACCGTTCAACAATCCCGCCCGATACAGGAAACCCCTTTTTCCCCGGACACAGCCGAAAGGAAGCAAGCGTTCCTCACAAATTTTTCTGTTCTTAAAAACGCGTTCGAGAACCTTTTCCTGCCAACTTTTTTGAGGAGAGAAACGAAAAAACATGAGAAAAATAAACTTAGAGCCTTTCTTGATCCATAACTTACAACCGCTTTATGATAAATCCCCCCGGAAACGGATCAAGTGAAAATAAATCATTCCTCTCATCCGAAATCGGTGACATAAATCCATTCATCTTACACAAAAACAATCGTCGATGCCGCTTCCTCAAATGACGGGAATAGAAATTCAATTCCTCCCCACAACATTATATCAAACGACATCAGGCATGAAGAAGCAATTTAAATTAATGTCGCTGAGCACCCTAGCCTGCATCTGCACACTGGGCAGCCTTTACGTTTCCCAAGAAGCCCAGGGGGCATTCAGCATCGCCGTCGGAGGCACCTTCGGGAGAGGAGCCGCCGTTTCCTTCCAATACGACCCCGCCGGTTTTCCTATATGGGGCTACACTCCTTCCGGTTTCCCCATCTATGCCTATTCTCCCGCCGGTGTTCCCATTATTGTCATGAATGGTATTTACAGTGGTTGCTATGTTCCTACCTGGGGACCAGCCCCCTGCTATCGCGGTCGTTACTTCTGGCCTGCCGGAGTTTACAGGCGTCCCTATTGCCCGCCTCCAGTCCATCGCCATGGTCCACCACCTCCTCCTGTCCACCGTCCATGTCCTCCTCCGCCTCCCCCAAGCTATCGTCCCTTCCCGCCACGTCCGCATGGTCCGGCTATTCGCCCGGGATTCTCCCCCGGTTACAACCGGGGGCATTATCACGGCAGATAAAACAAACAAGTTGTTTTAATTAAAAAACGAAACGGGCCGTCCTATTTCCCGAAAGGGAAAAGACAGCCCGTTTTTCCTTGCAAATTATCCGCGGTTCAACATGAAGCCTGAACCTTCTTCAGACGCACGAACCTTGGCAATGAGTTCTCCTTTTCCATCAAGGTTTCACCCTGAATCAGAGGAAGAACATAATCGATGAACGGTGCCTCCACCCCGTTACCTTCCGAATTGATCCACTCGCGCGGCACCAATTTTTCCACGTTAGCCACATCGCCCAGATCCACCAATTTGATACGGCAATGATACATACCATCCATCATCTCTCTCTCAAAGGCTATCATCTTGTCGGTATGTCCCAGCACAGCCATTTCGACGGCAGTCCTGCCAGCCATGTAAGCTTCTTCAATATCAGTCTTCGAAGCAACATGAGAGGCGCACCTCTGGAGAAGGGAAAGCTCAATCCCACGTACTTTGAACCCCAATTCCCGTCTGACGATCTCCGCAAGCATGGCACTCAAGCCGCCCAACTGCGTATGCCCGAACACATCCGTACCACCCACGCCGGCGTCAGCAATGAAACGCCCAGAGGAATCATGGATCCCTTCCGAAACAGCCACCATACACTTTCCCTTGCGCCCGTAAACTTCAGAGACATCTGCCAGGAACCTGTCTAGATGGAAATCCACCTCGGGCAAATACACCAGATCGGGGCCCGCTCCGGCATATGTTGCCAACGCTGCGGAACCGGCCAGCCAGCCGGCGTGCCTCCCCATGATTTCCACAATCGTCACACGCCCCTTGTCGTACACTTGCAAATCCTGATGAATCTCCATGCAGGACGTCGCAATAAATTTAGCCGCAGATCCGAAGCCGGGACAGTGGTCCGTGCCGAATAAATCATTGTCAATCGTCTTGGGAATACCGATCACTCGGCATTCGTACCCCGACTTCTGAAGAAACTTTGACACCTTGTTGCAGGTATCCATGGAATCATTTCCCCCATTGTAGAAGAAATACCGGACATCGTACTTGCGGAACACTTCTAACAGACGCTTATAATCCGTATCATCATCCAGGAAATGGCTCATCTTGTACCGGCAGGAACCCAGCGCGGACGCGGGCGTATACTTCATGTGCTCCAACTCCGAAGGATCCTCATAAGACATGTCGTACAGCCGTTCGTCAAGCACGCCCTCAATACCGTGGGCAGCCCCGAGCACCCGGGTAATCCGGTCATTGGCAAGGCCAGCCTGAATAACGCCCAGAGCACTGGCGTTGATAACAGCAGTGGGACCACCCGACTGTCCGATGATGCATGTGCCTTTCAATTCGTTCATGGAAATGTTGTATGGATTGGGAATAAGAAAACAAGGCCTACCCGTTATTACCTGATCGCTGCTGCTATTTCAATATTATTGTCCGCTCTTCCTTCAAGGAATCCCGCCGGCGATCATCGTTCTACTTTGTAAAGACCCTTTGAATTTTCATATCACCCGAAACAATTTGAACATAGGAACTTCCGGTACAGACGACATCTTCTCCCCACAAAACCAGGAGGTAAGCAATATTTCCTACCGGCAAGAGCATCCTCCCGGGCAACAGCGCAACAGACAAAAATCTCCCCCGATTCCAAACCTGTCAAACAAAGGCAGATGAAATAACTGTCAGAAAAAAATAACAAATTCGTCTTCCATTGGGGTCAGATCAAAAATCAAAAATAAAATCTTGAGTTTTCAACTGGCACCTCCATGATAGCCAGCATGAGCAGGCCGTTGAGAATCGAATATCCCGGAGCAGTTTATCATGTGCAATGCCAGGGGAACAGGAACAGTGATATCTTTCTGGACGACGAGGATAGAGAGCTGTTTCTGAAAACCTTTCGCGAAGCCTCAGAAAGATGCAACTGGACGGTTTATGCCTACGCTTTGATGAATAACCACTATCACATCCTATTCCGCACGGAGCAGGCCAACTTGGTCGACGGCATGAAATGGCTTCAGACAACCTATACAGTACGTTTTAATAAAAAGCACGGTTTCCAGGGACATGTTTTTGCCGGGCGATACAAATCCATGCTGGTCGAAGCGGACAATGCCCACTACTTCTCGACGATCATCGATTACATCCACCTGAATCCTGCACGATCCGGCTTGGTACGCCGCCAGACCTTCTTTTCCGGAAGTCGCTGGACCAGCCTGCACGAATGGCTGGCGGCACCGGAAAAACGCGCACCGTGGATCCATCCGGAACGCGGCCTGGGAGTCTTCGGCTGTACGGATACCTCCCAGGGACGGGAAAAATACCTGGATCATCTTCTAGGGAGGTACGAGGCGGAACTCATGGACGAGCGAGCCCTGCTCCCGGTCGGACACGTCGGCCCCGGTACCGTACAGCGAGGCTGGTGCTATGGCTCCAGCACTTTCCGAAAACGTATCGTCGATGCTATGCACGGGTTGACCAAACGCCTCTCGGGAGCTCCCGGAAGCATGAGCGGGGAAATTGGAGAACTCGTTGCCGAGCGTATCGTCGTTCGAGGGCTGCGCGCCTTCGGGTTGACGGAGGAAGAGCTCCTGACAACTCCCTATAGCCATTCCTCCAAACTCATCATCGCCCTGGCTGTCCGCAAGTCAACCATGGTTCCCTATGCCTGGATTGCCAACCGGTTGCACATGGGACTCCCTCGGTCATTGGGCACTCTTTTGTTCCGAGCCAAGCAAATGGAGGAAAATGACCGCAAAATCCATGCATGGATTGAAAAAATCACTGAAGACTACTCCAGTCAATAACCCCCTCCCCTATTTCCTCCGGAACCTCTCTCCCCCATCAAGAACGCTCCCGAACATACCTATTTGTTCAAAAGCCTGTTTTCGCCCTGTTCCCTGTTCTCCATTCAGAGCCCAAAGTATCCATACCAATCAATTTGGGGTCAGATGAAAAAATGAAACAAAAAAATATATTTTCTATTTTTGACCTGACCCCAATTACAAAATAGAATAAAATTTCTTGCTGAGTGAAACAAACTTGATAAAGAGTCGTCCCGCACCAGCGGTTCATCAAGTGACCGCTACAGAATCCACCATCCTTTATCAAATCCATGGCCCAGACCTATTCTCAGCGCGTTTTGGAAAACGTCCGTGCGAAAAACTCGCACGAACCGGAATTCCTTCAGGCAGTACAGGAAGTCCTTAACACGATCGATCCCGTGCTCGCTTCATCTCCGAAATATGAAGCCAATGCGATTTTGGAACGCATTGTTGAACCGGAACGCACCATCCTTTTCCGCGTTCCGTGGATCGATGACAAGGGCAACGTCCAAGTCAACCGCGGTTATCGCGTCGAGTTCAACAGCGCCATTGGGCCGTACAAGGGAGGTCTCCGCTTCCACCCGAGTGTCAACCTGGGCATCCTGAAGTTCCTCGGCTTCGAACAGGTTTTCAAAAACTCCCTCACCACCCTCCCCATGGGCGGAGGCAAAGGCGGCTCCGACTTCGATCCAAAGGGCAAGAGTGATAACGAAGTCATGCGTTTCTGCCAAAGCTTCATGACCGAGCTCTCCCGCCACATCGGAGCCAACACGGATGTTCCCGCTGGTGACATCGGTGTCGGTGGTCGCGAAATCGGCTACATGTTCGGCCAGTACAAGCGCCTCCGCAACGAGTTCACAGGCGTATTGACCGGCAAGAGCCTGAACTGGGGCGGTTCCCTGATTCGTCCGGAAGCTACGGGCTACGGCTGCGTGTACTTCGCCCAGAACATGCTTGCTACCCGCAACGACGACCTGCAGGGCAAGGTTTGCCTTGTGTCCGGTTCCGGAAATGTCGCCCAGTACACGGTTGAAAAGCTCAACCAGCTCGGAGCCAAGCCCGTAACCATGTCCGACTCCAACGGCTTCATCTACGATCCCGATGGCATCGACGCTGAAAAACTCGCCTGGGTCATGGACCTGAAGAACAACCGTCGCGGTCGTATCTCCGAATACGTGAAACAGTTCACGAAGGCTCAGTACTTCGAAGGCCAGCGCCCCTGGAGCGTTCCCTGCGATTGCGCTTTCCCGTCCGCCACACAAAACGAAATCAATGGCGAAGAAGCCCGCACACTCATCAAAAACGGTTGCAAGCTCGTTGCCGAAGGTGCCAACATGCCGACCGACCTGGAAGGTATCAACACCTACCTCGCAGCCAAGATCCTGTACGGTCCGGCCAAGGCCGCCAACGCCGGCGGCGTTGCCACCTCCGGTCTGGAAATGTCCCAAAACAGCATGCGCCTCTCCTGGACGCGTGAAGAAGTGGACCACAAGCTCAACAGCATCATGAAGAACATTCATGACAATGCGTTCAGCCACGCCAAGGAATTCGCTTCCGACCAGTCTTTCACCAACTACGTCATCGGCGCCAACATCGCCGGCTTCGTCAAGGTGGCCGACTCAATGATCGAACAAGGCGTTTGCTAAGCGTCCGTTCCGGGTTACAATCTCACTCGAAGGCCGTCCTGCGTCGTATTGCAGGGCGGCTTTTTCCGTCTATGCGTTCACAACTCTTTCCTTGACGGAATACGTCTCGGCCGTCAGGCAGAATACTTCCACGGCAGACGCCTCCTTTTCACTGAACGAACAATCCAGTCCGGCCTGATGGAGCATTAACAAAGCAAGTCCCTTCGCTTTCTCCTCGCCTTCCATGAAACGAACGTTCCCCCGCCCCATCACACAGGCATAACCGTAACCGTAATTGCATAGGGAAACGCCAGAAGGAGCTGGATCCAACTGATGGAAGCCATCCATCTCAAAAGACGCCCAGAGAGAAGCTTTCAACAAATCAATCTTCCGTCCGTGTCGCGAGGAGTGGAAATACAAACGCAATGTTTCATCCTTCCATTCCACTCCGAAATTAAGCGGAACAATGTAAGCTTCATTCTTATCGCACAAACCAAGGCGACAGACCTTGATCTGTCCGATGATTTCCCGTATCCGGATCGGATCCGTCACTTCCCTGTCCCGGCGTCTCATAGAGAGTAAGCGTATCAGAGCCGCTACCTCAGTCAATACTGTCCTGTCCCTAAAAGCGCACACATGTTTCCCTTCCATACCTTTGTTATCAATAATATTCCGATGGTGTCGTTTCAACCCCATTGACCTGAGAGGAGAAAACATAACATACTCAATGACAATGAATAAAAACACCAAGTTACACTGTGTCTTTCTGATAACACGCGGAGAAATAGTCGAAGGCAGTCAGGAACTCAACCGTCTCGGATACGATGTTGAAACCTACCCTACGACTCAGGACATCTCCTGCCTCCGGGATACCGTAGATACCGAACTATCCTCCATCTTCCCCTGGAAGTACGATTTGGATACCCCGTATGCACGTTCCCTCCGTAGCTCGTTCGTCCGCATGATTCTGGATCCGAGATTCGCAGACGACGATTTTATCATCTTCGGAGAGAGCGATGCTACACCCGTCACTGAAGCGGAAAAGCTCTATAACAGTCTCGCCTGGCATATGTCATGCCACCCGGAAACGGATATTTTCCGACTGTTCCACGACAAGCAGGTGACATGTCCGGCAGAACCGAGTAAACCGGAGGCCTACCAGTTCATACCGTTACCGCCAGGAACTCGCAGTAAACTTAACACCAGTGTCTGGGGAACCCATGCCCTCGTTATTCCCAGTGCTAAACGCCGGAAGATAGCCGACATTTTCCTGAACTACCGCCTCCCTACCGACAATGCCCTGGAGGCAGCCTGCTACCGGAAAGAACTCGTCATGAAAATAGCCGGACATAATCACTTTTACCAAAAGCCACGTACTTTCCTATACGACAAGACAGTTTCCTACGCTTGCCGGGAACGTAAAATAGCACTGTGCCTTGCTATTACAAGGAAAGAACAGATCGAAAATCTGTATCGGCAAATCGAATCGTTCATGCATCAGTCCTACAGATCCTTCCATATCTTCGTTGCCGTCAGCGGTATCACGGAGGAGTATTTCCACAGGTACGTTATCCCCCATGTTTTCCATGGGATAAACGAAGAGCTCCTGACATTACGTCTTTTCCCGGACAGCAACCAGGCAACCGCTTTTGCCAATACCGTTCGGAACATGGACATTTCCGGATACGAGTTATTCGTCCGTCTCAATCCCTCCGAAAACTACCACATCGACATTCTGAGTTTTATCAATGCCTTCCATACCGGGATGCCTCAATTTTATTCGAGTTACTTCGAGCAAAGGCCCTCCCATCAAAGCATCACGTTTACTCTTCAGCCTCGTGCCATGGGCGCATTCATGGACTTTGAACGCAACCCGGAATCCATTCCCGGTCTAATTCCAGCCATCCCTCCGGAACAACAAAACCAGTACAAAAACACTCCCGAACTGCTTCTCGACAATATCACGAGCCGTCTTGGAAGAAGAAACATGACTTCTTATCTGGAAAAACTCTCGCAACAAATTGAATGCGTTCTCCCGTAAAAATTCGAAATAATCGAACAAAAAAACAACTGTTCCAATCAGGAACAGATTGACAATCCAGATGGCATGTGCTGAATGATGATAAAACGACCTTCATTTTCCAGATTATCTTCAATTTTTCCACCATCTCCATTCCATGATTCCGTCAGATTTCCTTTTTCCTGACCAGTCCACCATGAAAAAAATCACTATCATCATCACTGGTACCCTCCTGACGACTCTCGGATTCTGGTTCTTCTGCCCGGAATACGGCTCCGGGTATTCCGAGGAACAACGCGAACTTTGGAATGAACGATTAAAGATTTTCCCTGCTATTTGCCAACCCGGATTGAATCCCGATCAACAGGGACCGTTTACTTTGCAAACAAACGCCAATTTGTTTCAGATATTCTCAGGTCAAACTAGTGATCACATCAATGAATACATCAGGAATAAAATCGACCATGATCATGTACTCAAACAACAACAGACCAATTTGCGTGACCGGTTAGCACCCGATTGTGATTTTGCAGTTCATCCTCCTTCCTCCCAGGGAGGAGGAGTTCCGACAGAAGGTCTTCCCCTCCCTACTCTCAAAAAACTAGCCGACGAAGGAAACTGGGAGGCCTGTTATTATTATCTTCTCCGTCAGGAGTCCGAGGTAGATTCAAACCGTGAAAAACACTTTATTCAAATGTCCAGGGAAGAACAGTCCCTTGTCATTTATTATCTTGCACTTGCCGCCCGAACGAATCATGCAGCCTCTGTTTTTTTACTTCGCTATATTCAGGAAATAAACAAGATAATGTTTGAAAAAAATCGGCAACTCGCTCCTGCCCACAAGCCTCCGGGGAAAAATTTACTTTCTGAAATACTCTATCCATCTCTTGATTCCGTCGCAGGTTATGAAGACTTCCGTCAGCAACTGTTCCAAGGAGACATTTTAAGCTATATCATGTTGGAATACCTGACACCCGACAATATCCATGCCCCTGAAAAAGAACAACTCTGCCAAATACTCCTCCAGCAGGAAAAACAAGGCGATTCCCGAGCTCCAGGTAAACTTGCCAGGATTTTATTCGCCCAATTTCAACAGAAAAGTTTATATGCCCACATCAATGAGAAGGAAACCAGGAAGAGGCTGGATAGCCTAGTCTCACGGATTCCCCTGGTATCCAAATGCTCGTTGAAACATCAAGATATTGTGAAGAGCTATCTCGTCAAATGGGGGATCTTCACACCTAACGACTGCGCTGGATGGAAGGACTATTGCGAAGCATCCCGCTTTGCCTACAAAAGCGCCCAGCAAGGCGATCTCACGGCAATGTACCTCTGGCTGCGATTCGGACTCAATAGCCTCAACTCATTCACCCGGGAAGAATGGGAAAATATTTCCGTCTTTTCCCGTCGCCTCCTTGATGTCGGCTACATCCCCTTCCTGGAACTAATGAGTCAACACCGTTCACGAACCACGTCCAGGCTTCATAATGTATTGAATTCCTATTACAGCCGGAAATCCCTAGACGCACTCTACGCCAAATGTGCTGTAATTGCGCCCACCGGATGCCAATAAGAGAAGAAGGTATCAGGAATGCAGCAAGAAGGATTAATCCTTCTTGCCCAGGGATGACAGGGGGATTACACGGGACTTGGCCCTTCCCTGGCCCTTGATGGAAATGGCTTCGGGCGTAACTTTCACCACGGCATAGGCAGTAGTCTTTTCTGTTTCGATCATCCCTTCCAGTGTTATACAGGAAATCCCCCTGTACTCGCCATAAGCCCCAGCATGGTGATGGCCGCTGATCACGGCTTTGACGCATGGATAAGAGGAAAGGATGTTCAGGATCTCCTTGTCGTTCAATGCCGTCAACCCAATGGGGGGATAGAGGGGATGATGGGAAAACACAAGGACTTGTTCTCCTTTGTCCCGAGCTTCACGCAATTGGGTGTCAAGCCACTGCAATTGTTTGGAACTGACCCCTCCATTATATGTCTGCCCATTATTCCTCTTCTCCAAGGCAATGATCTTCTCCATCTGCTCCAGCTCAGCTTCCTTCCATGTACCACCGCAATTGGAATAAGAAGCTATCTCATTCGTATTCAACATAATCAGACGCCACCCATTCCGTAAAACCGAATAATATTCGCCGGGCATGCCCAACAGACGGTATAAAGTTTCATTATTCTTCAGTCCCTTGTAATCATGATTGCCCGTTATATGATACAAAGGTGCCCGAAGCTTGGCAAACCGTTCCAAAACAGGAGCCAAATCATTCTGGCTCCGGTCCACAGAGTCCCCCAAGTTCACCGTAAAAGCAACCTCCGCCTCATTAAAGGCAGTAATACATTCCTCCAGCTTCGATAAAGAATTACGGTAAAACCGAGCCCGGTTGGCATCACAATCCCCATACTGGATATCGGCCACCAAACCGAAGCAAAATGAATTGCCTCCGTCTCCTCCACTAGCCCCCGAAGAAGCCAACCCCAATATACCCAGGCAACAGTAACACATCGTTTTTAAAACTCCCATCATCTCCTGATATCATGGGAAATTACGTTTCCTTGGCAAGGAGAAACAGACAGACTTATTCACACAATTAAATCAGGAGACCAATTTTTGTGAATATATAATAAGAGAAGCTCGTATCAAGCCGTCATTCAGCTCCCCCCTTTTGCATACAGAAGTGAACATGGCTGGTTTCCGGATTGTCTCACAGGCATATGAAGAAGTCCCGTTTATTGGCGCTTTCGATGGGAACAGTGCTAACTCTCACCATGCTGCCGGGTAACAGTGCTAGTCCGGAGCAAGCCCTGATAGAGAAGGATACAACCCGGAGCAATGCCCTAGGTCTTCTGGTTCTCAAGCGCATGTTCGATCAGAAGGTGTCGCCGGATGGCAATATCGTGCTGTCACCGGCTGGAATAGCATCCACTCTGGCAATTCTCCAGCCGGGTTCCCGCGGTGATACGAAAGATGCCCTGGATCATGTGCTTGGTCAATCTACGGATGGAGTACAAGCTTTTCAGGTATGGCAAAATATCCGGCAACACAACCGGATTGCCTTTCGGCAGGCGGAACGGGTGTTTCTTTCCAACAAGTTTGCAATTGATGACTTTTACCCATCCCAGGCGATGGTTACCCGGCTTGACCTTGCACAAAATCCGGAACAATCCACCCAATCTATCAATCAATGGGTTGCCCAGCAAACGAATGGTGCGTTCCAGCTTACTCTAACGGATGGCTCCGTTGGTGAACAAACTCCCATGGTTGCCGTTGGAGCTTTTACATTCTCGGGCATTTGGGAAACTCCTTTTCCGGCAAGTTCCGTCACGAAAGGCAACTTCCGGGTCGGTTCGCAAAATGTCGAGACAAGCATGATGACTCATGAAGTCCGGGCAACCTATGCAACAACCCCGGATTACACAATGCTGGCCCTTCCCTATGCCCCTCGAACAACGGACGGCAAAACGCCATCTTCAACTCCGCTCTTGATGGTAATGATCATGCCCTCCGAATCATCGACATTGCGGAATTTCCTGCGCGACCTGACACCGGAGAAACTCCAGGGCATTCTTCCCTCCTCCCCTCCCTGCAAAGTCCGAGCCACAATACCCGCATTCAAAACCGTCACGGCCTATTCCCCTTCGTTGAAACCGTTTCTGGAGTTCGCGGGACTGGGGGTTTTGTTTTCTCCGTCTCAAGCCGATTTTTCGGGGTTGGTTGCAACGCCTCCGGCAACCCCGCTTTTCCTGGGAGATTTCTATCAGCAATGCATGGTGACGGTAACAGCGGTAAATGATGCTCAAAATCCTCCAGAGCCCCTCTCCGGAACATCATCCCCGGAAGAAGCATCCTCCACAGTCATTCCTGCTATCCGTATCGACCGTTCGTTTTTCTGGTGCATTTATGACCCGAACACCGGCAATATCATTTTCATGGGAACGGAAGAAGATCCCAGCCGCTTGATTCCCAATCCCTACGATCAGGAAGAGAATCAAAACAATCTTTCGGAACCTGATTCTCTCTCCCCTCTCAATCGGCTCCATCGTCAGGAAAGGGATCATGCTCTGGAAAAACTCCAGACCGCACCAACGGAGTCCTAAGTCTGGAGCACTACCCCAGGACCCGTGAATTTTATTTTCTGCTTGCTCATGTCATGAACTGTATTCATAGATGGTACTGAATGAATACGATTCCTCGCTTCATCCTCCATACGACGCTTTGCCTGAGTCTCCTTGCCCTTCCCTTGCTCCACGGAGAGGAAGCCCCCTCTCTACCGGCAGTCAACCAACTTGGGTTCCATGTCTTCAAGTATTTCTCACAACAGCAGAAAGAATCCTACAAATCGTTCACGTTCTCACCTTTGAATATGGTCTCCTCTCTGGAACTCATCAAGGGATTGTCTCCGGAGTCCTCCCGACAACAAATTGAAACGATACTGGGAAGCGGTAAAAATTACGATACCCTTACCCAATGCCTTCCCCGGCAAAATTCACGGTCTCATACAGCTACAACGAATTTTTTCCTCTTCATCAACAACAAGTTCAAAATGCCGAAAGGCTATCCCTATACGAAACTTGCCGTCCGAAAGGATTTCACGCATGGAGACAAGCTCGTTGAGGAAATAAATCAATGGGTTCAGTATAAATCGGAAGGCGGTTTTACTTCATCGTTCACCCCGGAACAAATACATCCTCAATTGCGTTTCATCCTCACAAGCATCCTTGATGTTCGCCTGACGTGGGAATTCCCCTTCTATCGCAATAAAACTAAAAATTCAAAATTCTATATTGCACCCGGACATTCCCTAATCGTCCCCATGATGAAACACGATTTACTTCCCTGTGCCCATGGGAAGGAAGAAGGATATTCCTTTGTATCCATTCCCTGCAAACCCAATCCGGATGGTCATCAGATTGCCATGACTTGCATTATGCCGACGACCCGTCAGTCACTCCAAGATTTCATTGCCCGGCTCACTCAGGAACAGCTGAAGAAGATCCTGGCAACTCCAAAGTCAGATCAGAATATACAAGCTTACATTGTCCTGTACTTACCCCGTTTCGGTAACAAATCGAAAGCGATGGATATGATCAGTCCAGTGTCAAGCTTTCCGGCCTTGGAGGGATGTTTCACCACATTGCCCGAAGAAAGAGGCATCTGGAAACAGAGCTATATCATCCGTGTCAGTGAAGAGGGAGTAAGGGCTCGCGCCATAGATGAATCGACGGATCCATTCGGAGGCGGAACGCAAACCTATATCTTTAACCGTCCCTTCATGTGGGTCATCCATGATACGACGGAACCGCTCATGCTCTTCATGGGCGTATTTTCCCCTCAACCGACAAAGAATTAAGTTCCAAGCCACCTCCGGCCGGGAACAGGTAGAAAAGAAAAGCTTACGGTTCCGAAACCCGGTAAGGTTCATCACCATACTGCCGCCACCAGTCCCGAACCTGGTCAACTGAAATTCGGGGGGATTCAGATGTCCCGAAACGACGGCGCACATAGGTCATCACGGCAGCAGCTTCTTCCGGGGAGGAGATTCCGGGGGGCAGCATGGTAGTATCCCACGTTTTTCCGGCCACCGGGATTTTTCCCGTAACGCCATTGCGAACGATGCGCGCCATGATCGACGGTTCTTTCGCGATCCATTCGGATTGTTCAAGCGGCGGGTAATTAACACCGTCGCCTCGTCCATCGGCACCATGGCAAAGAGTACACTTCGTCGAGTAAAGCTGTTTACCTTTTTGCATCACGAGGACATCGAGGGCTTGTTCCTTCCGGCTGGTATCAATTGCAGGAAGATTGCGTGCGTAGGAGGCCTCGACAAAGGGACGGGCATGAAGTTCAGCATCAGGCACAACCTGGGCAATGCCTTGCAACATCTCCGCCCGCGTCACGTTCCCGCGTTTCAAAGTACGCAGGTAGGCAACAAGATGACGGATTTTCTCTCCGGGTACAACGATCGTTCCGGGAGGACTCTGAATAGGCAGAGAATCCGCATGCGATTGTCCGGCTTGTTCCTCCACCACATCGAACCATTCGGCCAGCGAAGGACACAACGAACCGGTACGTCCAAAACGACGGTCGCGCGGGTTATACAGGTGTAGCATCAACCATTCCTCGGGACGGGCGACAGGTTCTCCCTGACCATCCTGATTGGTAAAGCGGACGCGTTGTTCCGCCCTAGCCCCCAACTGGAACAAGTCCGGTCCCAGGCGTACCCAGCCCAAGTGAGGAAGCCCTTCCCCGGCCGGACGAGACCAGTCCTCCGGTTCGCTGACACGGGCAACACCGTCCCCATTCCCATTCTGGTACACGGATTCCTGAAGATCTTTCCCGTCGGGAAGACGCCGGACAATTTGAGTATGGCAAACGCCACATCCGGATGAAGCATAAAGAGCAGCGCCCTGTCGATCAGCACCCGGGCGTTTGGAAACCAAACCGCCACCCCCAGTAACCGGGGAAAGCTTCCCGACAAAGGACATCACAGGCACGACACACCCTGCCGCCAACACAACCGGCAGAACCCATCCGGGCAGCCATCTTCCTCCCCCATTCCTTTCGGAGCAATCCCTCCTTCCCCGGTCACCAGCTGCCGGCTCCATCCCACCGGAAGTTTTCCCCCGGTATGCAAGTCGGACTTCTCCCATGGCAAAAGCCATCCACAAAAGCCAGGCAACGGCATAGCCGGACGAAACGATCACAAGCCCCAGATCCAGCAGCGTCGTCTGCTTGTCCCCTCTCGCGTACTCGCCCGGTAGTAAAGCCGTGGCCGAAAACACAAACACCAGCAAAAACACGACAACACCAATCCCCAGACACCAGCGGGTCCACTTTGCGGAACACCCCGTCATCAAGGGAACAGCTACAGCCAACACAAGCGTCGCATCCACAACATACCAATTCATCGGCGAAAGTTGGAACACTCCGGCTCCGTCAGGCACTACAATCAGGGCAGCCCCCCACAGGCACAAACTCGCCAGCCAGAAACCCGACAGGCGCCGAGCCCCTCCCCTGCCCCTCATCAGGGCAGTCAGAATCACCACCAGCAAAGCACCTCCCCCCAGCCACACAGATGAACCGGGGGAACTCCATACACCATGCGCAACAGGCATATACCATGATCCGGAATCCCCGGCATACGCCGCCAACAGGAGCATCGGCACCCACACGTGCCAGCCTTGCACACCGGACCACTTCAAAAACAAGGCACTGCCGCACATCGCAGCTCCAATACACCACGCCTGCTTCAACCACCCGAAAACAACGAATTGACCGTCCGCCCCCGTCACACCGTCCGACAAACTCCAGTATCCCGCCGCCATGCACCCCCATACCAGCCCCAAGGCAACCACACAAGGCACCATGCCTGTTCCGCGTTCTCCCTTCCGGACAAGCAGAACAACCTGCAATACCCCAATCACGAGCAACGCGGGCATCACCCACGGAGCAAACGGCATTACGGGAACGCCGCTGCCGGATCCGACAAGAACGCTCAGTGTCCCCAGGGCGACACAAAAAGACCACAAAACAGTCAACAACCGTTCCCCTCCGGACATCGGCCCGCCCACCCCACTCCCGGCCACGGCCCGGGACATCCCCATCAGGCACGACCAGCCAAAACCATACAACATCACCCCTTCCCTCGCCAAAACAAGCAACCCGATATTGGCAATATCACCGCCGGCCAGTCCTGCCAACACATCTACCACGGTGGCTGACTGTGCCATCCCCAGCAAACATGCCACGGCAAGCCAGGCCAGGCAGCATAGCCACCACATGCGTCCTGAAGAATCCTTCCCATTGTCATGCATCACACAAGAACGATCATTCATTGCGCCCCCCCTTCTCTTCACTCCGGCTCCGGGCCAGCGCCCCCAGCACCATCAATCCGGCAATCATCACGGTTGCCACCCCGGCCAGACTGGCAAACATCCCGTCCGAGGAAGAAATCCCCTCTGCCGGAGCTACCAGCCAACACGCCTCCAATAACGAAAATGCAACAATAAGAACCGACAACGCCCGACAACCCGGAGCACTTCGGCGAACGCCAGGCAACATCAAACAGACAGCCGGTACCAATATCCCTCCCGCCATTGCCCACACACCACATACACTCCATCCATCAGCCAACCTCGGGGCCATCCACCCCTGCTCCGCCGGAAGCTGTGCATACCAGACCAACATATACTGGGAATAGGCAAAATACGCCTTGAACAACAAAGCCGCCAACAACAGGGACGCCATCGCATTGCCGGGACTTCGGCTTATTCCCCCGGCATTCATCCCCGTACGGGACCATGCTCCCTTCCCCACAAAAAGCATGGATGCAGCCAACCCGGCTACGCCTGCATAAGCCACCATATACAGCGGCCCCATGGAAGAAATCCAGCCGGAGGGCAACATCAGAACCCAATCCACCCCCATCAATCCAATCACTACAACCAAAAACGGCAAAGCAATTGCAGCCCCCGTCCTCAACCTCCTCTCGGCTCCCAAAGCAATCGAACCGGTTCCAGCCCGCCGCCACACAAAAGCAAGCCCCGTCAACAATGCAAAGTACGCCAGCTGGCGTCCCATGAAAAATGGCACATTCAACCACCAGGACAACTCCGCCAACCGCCCCTCTCCTGCCGCCTCCAAGGCCATTCTACGCCAAGGGGAATCCCCTGACAGCCACGCTTCCTTCAACACATCGCGAGCCGTACCTGCCCATGGGAAAAGTACCGGCAGCAAACAAAACACCACGCACAGCATTCCAAGCCACGCCCCCGACCCGGCCAGCCCCAGCCGAGTCCAAACATCCCTTACAGGCACACTCCAACGGGCTCCTGCCACCTGTGCCACGGCAAACCAGAACAAGGCTCCCGCCGACAAGCATGCCCCCCACATCCCGACCGACATGAACGCCGCCCCCAACGGTTTTCTCAACCATGCCAGACGAATCCCAGCCAACGAGACATCATCCCACGGCATCGCCACATAACACTGGCGAAACAGCGAGCATAACAAAACAGCAACCCCGACAAAAACGCACAAAACCAGGGAACGGGGAATTCCGCGGAATCGTACCCTTCCGGATTCTGACTTCTTCTCCAACTCACTCATCGTGAAAGTCCTCCTTCCTCATCTTGCACAATCCCATCCGCCTTTGTGCTCCGTCCGTCCCCCCCGCCGGGAAATACGGAAGAGGAAGCGCCGTACAAATACCTTACCCATAGAGCCGCCTGCCACATTTCATCCACCGTCAGCGCTGTCCCGAACGCAGGCATGTTCCCCTGCCCGAACGCCGCACTTGCAAAAATCTTGCCAAGAGGATAACGCTCAAACTTTCGGTCATCAAAAGGCAAAATCGCCGGATACCCCTGATACAAAGCCACCGGTCCCTTCCCCTGATCATCCTCCCCGTGGCAACAGGCACAATGCCGGTCATAAATAATCTTCCCACGCTGCGTCAACTCGCGAACCGGCATCACAGACGTTAACTCGACAGGAACCGTATCCCCAAAACTTCCGGCCCGCTTCCCCGTTTCCAAATACCCTCCGCCGGATCTCGGGAACACAAGCTCCCCCGTCATCCCCGGAGCAGGAATACCGACCGGCTGCACATGAGGAGGTACTGTCATCACCGTCCGTCCCTGCTCCTCAACCCGGCGTTGGGAATCAAGTCGCTCCTGTGTCACATGGTTATCAAACAAATAATCCGCAGATCCGTGTCCGGAATCATCCCGGAACACCACCCATCCCGCAACAAGGGCCAAAGCCACAGCCGCAACAATCCAGTCCCTCCTCATCGTCCCTCAGCCTCCCTTCCATCTACACGGTCTCCCCCCGCGCTCTCTTCACCGGCATCACGGCACAACACCGTATAGGACATTCCCTCCGCTTCCAGCAAAGCAGTCACCAGGCTCCGGGAACAACCCGGCACCTGCATCACAAAATCACATCCTTCTTCAGTACGGATAACACCTTCCTCCACCTCCCCGAACATCCCCCGCCTCCGACTCAGAAAACCACCCTCCACCAAAAAACCGAAAACAAGAGCAAGGCCGGCACCCAGCAACATCCCCTCAAAAATCCCAGGTACATACCCCGGCCACATCCCCCATCCCTGGACACGCCCTTGAACCACCAGAGGATCCGCCAGTACCTGCGTCACATACAACCACCCGACCACGACAGCCACACCGATCCCCCCGCCGCACACACCCCAAACCGACAACCTGCGTCCACGCGTTACCCCGCCATGCCACGCCTCATCCAGACGCACCGCCTCACAAGGATACGGAGCCGACACGGCGACTACATGCATCCCATTCGCGGCAGTCACAGACTTCACCGCCCGGAGCAAGCCATCTTCATCTCCAAAAGCAAAGAAAGTCCCGCCCCCTGATTCCTCAGGTACTTCCCCCGGATTTTTCACCATCGCCCTCTCTGCACCGACATCGCCCCCACCGACAGGCTCCTTCACACCAGACTGCAAATGCGACCTCATTTCACACAGGGAAAAAAACGGAGCCACCTTCATCATCCCCATATACATCGCCACAAAAAGCCCCAGCGCACCCACCGCCATCGCCACATCGACCGAAGTCGGCACATACTGTGAATCCATCGCCTTCCAAAGACCATGTTCCAGAGAACGAACGACAATCAGCCAACGCTCCGACCACATCCCGACCAGCACACAGCATGCCACCGGAACAACCACCCACGGAGAACGCCGCCAGCGCTTCACCCAGAACAACTGCGGAACCACCACATTGCACGCCGCCATCATCCAGAACACAGGATCGCCGCACCTCGCCGCCATCATCCCCCACGCATTCCCTCCCGACAACAAAGCCGTCCCTGCCTCCCAGAAATACATCACAGCCATCACCAGGCTCAATCCCAGCACAAACCGCGACGTCATCCCCACCACACGCGGCGTAATATACCCCCCCACAGCTGCCGGAGACAACTTGCGCACCGTCAGCAAAATCAACTGAACCATCGCCATACCGCTCAAAATCGCACCCGCCACAAAATACGGAGGAAACATCGTCTCATGCCATCCATGCACCTGCGTCACCGCAAAATCAAAACTCACCACCGAATGCACCGACACCACGAGAGGAGTCAACACCACGGCCAGCAGCACACTGCACCGTTCATAAACAGCCCATTGCCTCCCGGAACCGTTCCACCCCAGCGACAGCACACCGTAGAGCCTCCGCCTCCATGGCGACGAACAACGATCCCTCAAGACCGCACAATCGGGCACCAGCCCCATCCCCCAATACAAAACCGACAAGGAAAAATACGTACTCACCGCCAGCACATCCCACACCAGAGGCGACGACAAATCCGGCCACACACCCGACACCTCCGGCAAGGGAGACACCATCCACGCCATCCAGATACGCCCCACATGCACCACCGGGAAAATCGCCGCGCACACCACAGCGCACAAAGTCATCAACTCCGCCCCCCGTGCAATCGGACTCCGCCAATGCTGCCCCGTCAGCAAAAGCACCGCGGAAATCAACGTCCCGGCATGCCCCAGGCCGATCCAAAACACAAAATGCACGATATCCAGCCCCCACGGCACATCATTCGTCACCCCAAGCACCCCGACACCTTCCGCACCGATACGCCAGGCGCTCCAGCCCAGTCCCCAGACTGCCGCCACCACAGCCAAAGCAAACAAACACCGCCACAAAAGCCCCGTCCGTGCTTCCATCGATGCCACGACGGCCTCGACCATCCGGCGCACGGCCGCATGATCGTTTGTGGGGACAACTGGGTCGTCAGAGTGCTCGTTCATCATCACGGTGACAATAATGAATCAAAGAGTACATGCCACACCTCGCCCGTCAATCAGCAAAAGCCTCCCCCCCGTGCCTCATCTCCGTCATTCCCCACCCAATTCTCTGGAATACGGCAAGATACATCTCTCTGTACTCACAGGCTATCTGCATTTCTTTAGTATTAGACAAGAATCGTCCTATCAACCATAAAACAAGACCTTTCCTCATTTTGGACGGAGGTAGCTATTATCGTCCTAAGTTGTTCCTACCCCGGGAAAACAGTAGAACATACTTTCCATAACTACTCGGATTTTATGATTCGTCTGAAGAATTCTGATTCTCCATAAGATCCTTGAAAATATAGTCTTCGCCAAATTCCCGTTGTAGCTGATAAGAGCTTCTTGTCAATGGATCACGAATAACGTTTCTGCGAATAACCTTTGCAGGATTACCGGCAAGAATTGTATATTCTTCCGTAAATCTTTTAGTAACAACAGCACCCCCACCTACAATCGTATGGGGAGGAATTGAAGCATTTTTTGTAAAGCGAACCCCATGCCCAATCCAGGAATGATCTCCAATCTCAACCGAATGTGTTGTCTTATTCAAAATTTTACCTGTTTTCCTGTCAATAATAGCATGTCCATCCGCTCCCCAAATGCCAATAATTTTTGAAATATTACAATCCTTCCCTATGTGGCATGACCCTGATTCATCCAAAATTATTTTTCCACCCCATATTCGAGACAAATGACCTATTGAAAATTTTTGATTCCCACCTGTTATACATTGTAAAAAAACATTATGAAATATGCTAGGAGAATCCAGTAATATATCAACTCCATCAATCTTAATTCCTTTATTTCCAATTTGAATTGAAGAACGATAAAAATTTATTGGCATATTAATGCGAATAGAATTATTATTACCATTAATATAAATATTCAATCCTGGAATTGAATCTCCATCAAACACCTCTTTCTCAACCCCATTCTCAACCAGATAAATATGATTATTTACCCCGCAAACGTGATTAAACGAACTAAAAAAACAATCCCTGTTAATCTTTGATACGAAATAATTTATATCATTATCTATTTTATTCATGAGATTATTTATCTCCATATCCAAATAATGGAAAATATTATCAGAATTCGATTTATTTTTATATTGTATTAATAAATCGTTTTTATCAACTTTTTCGCAGAGATATTCAACCCTATTATAGAGAGATTCGATCCTATCATATAAAAAATCAACTCTATCAAGTATTCCTCTTTTTGAAGTTTTTCTTACATAGTCACGGAATTTATATCGTAAATTTCGTGATGGAATAAACATCGATAAAATTTTAGTAAAAAAAGGTATATTCATAAATCATCATTACAATTCAGTACAGTATTTTCAAGATTATTAACCTTATCAATTATTTTATCCTGCATTAATAAAACTTGATTTATTTTCATTTCAAGTATAAAATTATATCTAATAAATTTAAATTTAATTCCCAATATTCGAATTAACTTCCATTCATTATGATTTCTTATAGAAAATATTTTCTGCCAAAATGTATAATACTTTATCCCTTCTATCTTTGACCATCTGGAATTAATCAAACATCCAATTAAGCTGGAGTCATTCTTATTAAATCCTAATTCACGAAGCATATTCCTGGATTCTGAAAGAACAAGATTCCTGCTCTTTTTTGCGACATTAAAATACGAAAAATAAAAACACATTGCAAATAATCTCTCAAACAATTCCATAGTATTGTTCTGAAGTGATTTTTTACTTGCAAACACATAAGCATCTCGAAAAGAATATAAGTGATCAATTGCCAGATTCCCACTTTTGTCAAATGTATTTGACATAGTAGAACCTTCTCTTCTGATATAATGGTAAAATTTATTTTTTATAAAAAATGCTTTTCTCGAAACAATAAAATATTTGCAGAAAAAAGAAAAATCTTCATATTTAATTCCATTTGGAAAAAACACATTATATTTTTTTATGACATCCATCCTGAAAATTTTATTACATGGAGATACATCCACATTCAAAATAACATCAGAATTAATATCAACAACTCCAGAATATTTGATTTTATAATATTCTTCATCATCTCTTCTCTTTTCCAGAAGAAAATCACCTTCCACGGAAATACCAAAACAGACGACATCTATATTTTCCTTAAAATATTGAAGTGACACTTCATAGGTTTCAGAATCTAAAAAATCATCTCCATCAACAAATGTCACAAATCTACCACGAGCTTTTTTAAGCCCGGAATTTCTAGCTACTGCCTGACCTTTATTTTTTTGATTTATTATTGATATTCTATTATCATATTGAGCCATTTTTTGCAAAACGAACAAACTATTGTCAGTAGATCCGTCATTGACACAAATAATTTCTATATTTCTATATGTCTGAAAAATTAGACTATCCAGACATTTTTCAATATATTTTTCAACATTATATATAGGGATAATAACCGATAATAGAGGATTCATAATTTATATGAAAGTTTTCGTCTTTCTAAATAGGAAAGGAAATAATGCAATTTTTAAAACAGTTATTTTTTCATTTTTTGTGAAATATTTTCTAGAAATATTCAAAGATATTAAATCACGCCACAATTCCTTGGACCATACTTTTAAAAACTTATATTTGTATGGATACGACAATCGGGAATGATTCCAGGCATAACAACCATATTTTAATCGAGGAACAACTTTTCGCAAGGTATTATATAAAAATGGATTAGTTTTAATAAATCGTTCAATTTCATTAAACTCTTCACAGACACAGAATACTTTGCTCGGGGAATTAACAGATGATGATTCATTATCTATTCTATAATGAAGTCCGGGATAATCCATAAGTATAAAATTCCTGGAACAAGCATAAGTTTTAAATGCAAACGAAGTATCTTGATAGGAAGCTCCAGGAGTTTCCAAAAATCTGATAGAATTTGATTCTATCATATCCCTCTTGTAAATAGCTGACCAAATTGCAGGAGCCTGGTAAAACGGGATAGGGTTTTTCAGTGGATCAAACATTATATTCTGAGGGATCCAAGACAAATCGATTAAATCATTTTTTCTCTCTTTTGATTTATAAAAATAATAATGGCACCTCACTATATCCAGATCATATTCTTTTGCTTTCTTATACAAAATTTCGAACATATCCAGTTCTACATAATCATCAGACTCGACAATTCCAATATACTCACCTTTTGCAAGCTCCAGGCCATGATTCATGGCTTTTCCATACCCACCATTTTCCTGATGTACAGCTCTTATCCTTGAATCCTGTTGAACATATTTATCAATAATATCAGGACTTGTATCAGTCGATCCATCGTTGATAATTATAATTTCTATTTCTTGCAAAGTCTGATTGACTATTGAATCCAGGCATTCAGAGAGATATTTTTCCACATTATACACAGGAACAATAATTGAAACCTTTGGAATACTATTCATAACTTATCTTCATGATTCATAAATTGATAATCCGAAAATTTTGACAAGTATTTTTCTTTTCGAAATTTTTATTCTAAAAAGTCGTTTATTCCTGGATTGATATTTCTTGTGTATTCTTCTCATTTTTCTTTTGTCTCCTTGACAAAAAATCTGTACCAGTTTTTGTTCCGAGGAAGAAAATATCTTGAATTGCTTCAATACGTCCTCGTGAAAAGAACGGGCAGTACGGATAAGAACATTGTACATCGACGAAACATTTTCAACATAGTCACATGGGGAATAAAGAACAAGCTTCATATAGGATATTTCTCTTTTATAAAGAAAGGCCATAAGAACGGAATGATCCAGGTCTCTATTTTTCATATACTCATTAATTTCCTTACAGCGATCAAAGGGAATATTGATATTTTTGAGGCAACTGGAAGATTCGTTATGTCCAATACGATAATAGTACAGGGGAACATCAACAAAAATTATTTTTTCAGCCTGAGTAAGTACCTGAACTTGAAATAGATTATCGACCCACGCAGCACCGGGATATTCTTTGAAACGAATGTGGTGTCCCCTGAGGAAGCTCGTTTTGTAGAGGCAACTCCAGATGCTAGGATGATAAAAGAGGAATTCTGGGTAATCTGTAATATTGAAAATCTGTGCAGGAGCTTTGCCCGGAACAAACCATTCCTGCCTGCTGTGCTTGTTACCTCTTTGTGTATCAATTTGCTCAAACGAACATTTGGCTATTTGTGCATCGTGTTGTATGATGTTATCCAGAAGAATCTCCATCATATCCGTAGATATAAAGTCATCCGGCTCAATGATAGAAATATATTCACCATGCGCAAAATCTATCCCTCGATTAACGGCTGCCCCATATCCGGAATTGGAAGACTGACGCAGGATCGTAAAGCGAGAATCTCCCTTGGAGATCTCCTCCACCAGTCGCAGGCTACGGTCGGTGGAAGCATCATCTATGATGATGATTTCCAAATTTTTGTATGTCTGACCGGTAATGGACTCCAGACACTGTTCTAAATAGCATTCGACATTGAATACCGGTACGATTATAGAAATTGTTGGAGATAATGCCGTCATTCGTCCATATGGGATTTATTTTTTAATACTCTTATTCCCAATACTTTAACTCTTGTATACGTTCCTGTGGATATCTTGATAATGTTACTTCGATTCAAGAGGTGGAACCAATAAGCAAAGCGGGCTGACTTGGTAAGCAGGAAAATAAACATCCGTTCCCAGGTCGACAAAAATGACGGCTCCCACTGCCCGGAATCCAAACGCTTCAAGACATCTTCCTTCATCCGTTGCAAGAAACCAGGTACAGCATTGAGAGGGATTCTGTTCATATTCCACAAATAACTGTTTACGAACACTTTGTTGGCAACTCTTAAAATCGTTGTTGCTGATTCGCTACCTGGGACGAGACAACGCAGTATTTCATCGTTCTCCACACAGATGCTGAATATTTTTTCTTTGCTGAGAATGGAAGATTGTTCATTGTCTCGGCGATAATGAACAAGACATTCAGGTTGCAACCAAATACTTCTCGCCTTAGCCAGTACCTTAAAGTTAAAACTTGTATCCTGATAGGAAGCACCGGGAGTTTCTAAAAATCGAATACCATGCGTATCCAAAAAATCCTTTCTGTAGATGGCTGACCAAATAGAGGGAGGCATCAGGAATAACCGCGGATGGACGGTAGGGGTAAGAACTGAAACAGTCAGGGTCTCCATTCCCCTGAAGATACCTTTGGGATGTATTTTCCCCTGTTTGTCCCAGTGGTCATAATAATCTGATTTTACTACATCAACACCATGCAACTCTGCAAGATCCACCAATTCTTGATACATCCGTTCTTCGGCAAAATCATCTGATTCAAGAATCCCGATATAAGTCCCCCTTGCTACATCCAGACCAATATTAAGGGTATTCCCATAACCTCGGTTTTCTTTGTCTATCAAATAAATACGAGGATCTTTCTTTTCATGTTCACGTAGGATATCAAGAGAATCATCAGTCGAACCATCATTGATACAAATGATCTCCAGATTTTTGTATGTCTGCTTCGACAGGGAATCCAGACACCTATGCAAATAATCCCGAGAATTATAGACGGGAACTATGATAGACACTAAGGGAGACAAACTTCTGGTATCGTCGCAAAACATAAATGACTTGAAATAGAGGATATTCCAAAATTATCGATTGAGAAAACACTGTTCGAATTGTTCCAGGGCATAGAAAATGGTCTTATCCATATCCCAGTATCGATAACAGCCCAGACGTCCGCCCAGCACAAGATTCGAACATTGACTAGCCTTCCTGGCATATTGAGAATAAATGGCTTGATTCCTGTCGTTATTAATCGGGTAATAAGCTTCCATACCGGGACAATACGTTTGAGAATACTCTCGGCAGATGATGGAAGACGAAGCATTAAAGGCACTTACACGCTCCGGATTATAATGCTTGAACTCGTGAATTCGTGTCCATGGAACATCCTCATCAGCATAATTCATCACAGGACATCCCTGATAATCACCAGTTTCAACGCGTTCGACATCAAATCGCAAACTACGCCAATCGAGAGTTCCGAAACAATTATCAAAGTATTCGTCAATCATACCCGTGTAAATCACTGTACAGTCAGAAGGAACCTGTGACCGAATATCCTTGAAATCAATTCCTGTTCGAACCTCAATGTTAGAGTGTGCCAAAAGTTTTTCAAACATAGCACTATATCCGTCCACGGGAAGACCTTGCCAAGGATCGTTAAAATAGTTTGTATTGTAATTAAAACGAACCGGAAGACGGGTAATGATATCAGACGGCAGTTCGCGAGGAGATTTTTCCCACTGTTTCGCCGTATAACCTTTAATGAAAGCATGATAAAGACTAGGACCAATCAAAGAAATAGCCTTTTCCTCCAAATTGACTGGATTATCAATCGAAAGCGTAGCTATCTCATTCTCAATAAATCTTTGGGCTTCATCCGGTCCCATGGCAGATCTAAAAAACGAATTGATCGTCGCCAGGCTGATAGGCATTGGATAAACCTGTCCACGGTAAACAGTTTGTACAAAGTGGCGATATGGAGTAAAACTTGTAAAACAATTGATATAGTCCCACACCTTTTCCTGTGACGTATGGAAAATATGGGAACCATATGTATGGATTTCGATTCCTGTTTCAGGATCAAACGATGAATGGCAATTTCCTCCGGGATTCGGACGCTTGTCAATAACAAGCACGCGTTCTCCAAGCTGGCTCGCCAGACGCTCTGCCATGACAGCACCATAGAGGCCGCTACCAACAACCAAATATTTTAATCCTGTAAACATACTATGTAGGAAGACTGAAAACACCCCCCTACCACTTCATTATCCGACCTCATCGGACAAAAACGCTGATTGATTGCCAGGGGGACCGTTTCCTGAGTTTTATATTTTCGGATTTGAAGATAGCGGATAAAAAAACCGCCATTAATATCTCTAATATGTTAATATTAATACAATTATAATCAGTATTTATCTAGTTGCTAAATTTTTAGTATGCTTTTTCTCATAAACTTTGCAAAGTTTTCATAAAGAAGAGGAAAAAGAGAATCAGGTATTCTGAAAAAATCATGCAAGAAAAATTTAGGGTAGTCGGAGAAAGCAAACAGGGCAATTTAGTGACAAAATTCCATGTGAGAGAATCCTTACTCTGTCAGGCATCCCCTATGCTTTTTTCATAATCCGCAGATAATAAAAAAATTATGCGAATGAGAAATCATGCTGATTTTAGGCTTGCTGGCGGTTTTTTTATTCGTTAGATTCACACCATCTCTTCTCTGATACTCATCCAGAGAAGCTATGTATTGTTGTTACCTTTTCGAATTGAATGGCTTACTTGTTTCACATATGCACTATTCGTGATGAAGAGTACATCACGAGTCATGAAACAATATTATGCTCATTATTGGACAGGTGGCGTAAAATGATGGACATTGAGATATCTTTGAGTAAGAGAGTGTCTTTTCGAGAGCTCTCTTTCTGGTGGACGATTACCGTTCGGCATGAATTCACCCCATTCCACAGTCTGTTGCGATTTCCTTTATTTGAAACTAGAATTTGTCGACAAAAACGCCTGCTCAGTTCTACGATTGCCAACAACTTATTTTCATAAATTGGGAAAGTATATTATATCCTTCTAAAGTTATTTAGATCATAATGAAACAAGAATCGGACAAAAATAATCAAATATTTTTCAAAGAGAAACAAAAACTCCCGACAGGAAGAAAAATTTTAAAGTCATTACTGTTTTTAATTCCAATCGCAAAATATCGACGCAAATGGAGGAGGAATCTCAATAAGCCATTATATATACAGATTTCACCCTGTACTTCTCCAGATTCAGACGAAGAAAAAACGTCGAATTACTACGATTTTTATGAACTGCAAGATAACAACGTATTTGAAGAAGAACTGAAAAGGAGCCATGCCGATCTTCTCAGAAGAATAAAGGACCATCTCGTTTTCTATTTGCCTGATGAATATCAGAAGCAAGTATCCATCATCATCCCTGTCTACAATGTCGAGCAATATATTGGTTATTGCCTAGCTACAGTTCTCAATCAAACATTTAAAAACATCGAAGTCATATGTATCGACGACTGTTCTTCCGACCGTTCATTTCAGATTATATCGGAAATTGCTGAAATTGATTCCCGTGTAAAAATACTCAGACAGGAGAAAAATCAAGGACAGGGAATCGCCAGAAATCTTGGTATCCGTGAATCGCATGGAGACTATCTCATTTTCATTGATTCAGACGACTTTATCGATTTCAACTATATAGAAAAACTTTATCTATCCGCCACAACAACGAATGCCGACATTACATCGGCAAAAGTTTTTGTTCGGGATAAAACAGGAATGATACGCCTTGCAACATGGTACGAATATTGCAAAATAGAAAAAAACGAATACATAGGAGAAAGCGAAAAGATTAACCTTCTCTACAAAAATTCCAACACCGGAGCATGCAAACATTTGTATAAAAGAGAACTGCTGCTCCATCACAATGACATATCCTTTGCCGAAGGTCTTGTTGGAGAGGATCAGTTTTTCAATCTGTGCGCATTTTATCATGCAAACAAGATTGTTCTTTTGGACGAAGATTCCCCCAAGTATTACTACAATACATTTGCCGGTATTTCAGCATCTCCCAGAAAGGAAGATGCCATGTATAAAAAGAAAATTTTAGACCAAATTGATATTTCGAAGAAACTGCTATACTATGCAAAAGATCAATGTTTTTCACAAAAAACATTATTCATTCTTTTAAAGGATACAATTCATATCAATTTACAGAAGCTCGGACTGCTTTCCTCTTCCTTCAAAGAAGAGTACAAATCGCAATTCCTGGCCATGCTTGATACTTTTATCGCTTCTATTATTCCAGACGATATTCCTTCCCAGCATATTCCCGACTCCACGACAGAAGACCCTCCTCCCATTCTTTCAGTAATCGTCCCTGTCTACAACGTTGAAAACTACCTTGTTCCATGCCTTGAAAGCCTTGCTGATCAAACTCTTGGCTCCATAGAAATCATTTGTGTTGAAGATGTATCTACGGATAATTCCCGGAAGATTCTTGAAGAATACGCACTTACGCATCCGAACATCAAAATCATCTATCATGACAAGAACAAAGGTCTGTCTGCGGCAAGAAACACTGGAATCTTGGCAGCCAGAGCTCCGTATGTCGCTTTTGTCGATTCAGACGACACTGTCGCATCTAACATGTATGAAACCATGATGAAGTTCATGCAAGAAAGCGGTGCAGACGTTTCCGTCTGTGGAGTTGATGTCAAATACGATCCAGATTTCCTCTTTATCAAAAATAGTGATGATCAATTCTTTGCTATTGATAAGACTAAATTTCAGAAGATCGATAAATCAGTACTAGCCTCTTGCAATGTAGTCGCCTGGAACAAGATATTCAAAAAATCCATCATTGACCAATATCATCTTCGCTTTCCAGAAGGTCTGGCCTTCGAAGACAATTCATTTTTCTGGAAATATTTTACGCTCGCCAAAAGTGTTTATTTCATAAATGAAAAATTTTATAATTATTACAGAAGAACAGGATCTATAACCGGAAATTCCATGGTTTCTCAACAATCATATATCCACGACAGATTATTTATTATTATTGATATATACAACCATCTGGAAAAATATCACATAATTCATGAATATGCCGATGAATTCTTCAAATTATCCTATAATATCATATCCCTTGTAGATGATTTGTCATCAAGCGACAATAAATTAGCTCTCAGCCATATTACAGCATCTATTTTAAGGAATATTGGAATTGATCGATTTAAAAATGAAATCGATGGAAAAACATATGCCAACCTTACGAAAATCATAGCCTTATCCAACAGCGGAAAATTGTAACAAGGACGATACCTACAACATTATATTCATGCCCGAAATTTCTATCATTGTCCCAGTTTTCAACACTGGAAAATATCTTTCAAATTGTCTTGATTCTATTCTTGGACAAACATTTTCCGGCTTCGAAGTAATTTGTGTCGACGATGGTTCTACCGACGAAAGCGCTGACATTCTTGCAAAATATGCTAAAAACGACAACAGGGTTAAAATCATTACACAGAACAATGCAGGACTTTCAGAAGCAAGAAATAATGGATTGGAAGCCGCATCCGGAAAATATGTCCTTTTTGTTGATTCAGACGATTCTATTCATACTCGAACACTTGAGATTACGCACGCATTGGCAGAGCGGCATACCGCCGATGTAGTATCGTTCTCATATGTCCGAATTGATCACCTTTATAAAGATATTTCACAAATTGACAATTCGAAAGACACTCCCTATAAACTAACGAATAAACCACTCTTTTTTTGTAATAAAAAAGGGAAATGGAGTATCTCTTTTACGGCATGGGGAAAACTATTCCGAAGTTCAATAATTAAGAACAGGAAATTTATTCCAGGTATATACTTTGAAGATTATCCATATATTGTCTGTCTATTGAAAAGCCAGCCCACAACCATCATTCTGCAAACAAAACTATATAATTATACCTATAATCCCTCATCAATTACACAAACAAATGTTACTCCTCGGAAAATTCAAGATTACCATATTGGATTGAATTATATTTACAACGAATGTTTTGGATCGAAAGAATTCAAATTCATTCTTCGGAATATTTTTCCCAATATCCTTAAACAACAATTCAATCTGATTCTACGATCCGAGGAAAGAGGCAAGAAAGTGCTGTGGGAATCTTTTCAAAACGAACTTGTGGATTTGAATAGAAAGAAATGTATTCGTCTTATTGGAAACAAATTGCGGCGCTACATAATGTATAGAAAATTAATAAAAAATGCCAAGTAATATATCCAAATTTTCTCAATAGATAATTCACAGACCAGTTTAATTTTTACCATCTATCAAATTCATCTTTTCCCTTTTCAATTTATGAATCAATCATCTCCAAAAATATCGGTCATTGTTCCCGTCTATAATACGGAACGATATCTACGTCAGTGTCTGGATAGTATAGTCAATCAGACATTACACGATCTGGAGATCATTTGTATCAATGACGGTTCTTCAGACAAAAGTACAGTTATTCTTCAGGAATATGCTTCGCAAGATTCGCGGATCACCATCATTAATCAATCGAACCAGGGATTAAGTGCTTCCCGCAACAATGCCCTGGACATTGCCCAGGGAAAATATGTGGTATTTGTCGATTCGGACGACTGGCTGAAATTAAATGCATTTGAATGTTTATGGGAACAAGCGGATGCCGATCAAGTCGATATGCTCATGTTCCAGGCAAACCTGTACTTTGAAGAAACTCAGGACACACAATTTTATACCTATACGGATTACTCTGCAATTATTCCTGAACATCTCAACGACAAATGCTTCACTTACAACGATTTTTCATCAGATTGGCATGCTTTGTGGAAACTTCCGGTCATGGCATGTACGACACTATGGAATCGAGAATTCATAGAACGTTGTCACCTGCGTTTCCCGATCGGTTTATATTTTGAAGACAATCTCTTTTTCCGAAAAGCATTGTTTCAAGCCCAACGAATCGGATTACGGAAAGAAAGTTTTTATTATTACAGGCAGCACAAAGCATCGATTACTCGGGCAAGAGCAATGCATTTTGATTCTCTCTGCCAGATTATTCTACTCCAGGCAGAATTTATTTTCCGGACAATCCAGGATGAATCTCTGAAACGCAGTTGTCTTTCCCATTGCCTGATTGAACAGTTATACTGGGATTTTTGGGATACCCCTCTGGAAAATAAGAAACGATCTTTTACTATTGTGAAGAAAACATTTCTTGAACTCCTATCCTATTGCAAGGACAACGATTTCTTTAGCGCACTGAATCCCGGTATCCGGGAATTCATTGATCTCATGAAATGTTCCGACAGTGCCCATGAGTTGATGCAGTCCTATTATCGAACAGCATCCGAGATCACGGATCTACTTGCCGAATGGGATTCTTTTTATTACAAACCGGATCCTGGCAACGTCGGTGATGCCCTTATTGCCGTAGCCACACAGGAATTATTTTCCCGTTCGGGACTCTCTCCAAAGGAATACAAATCTTTAGATCATGGTGTTACCTCCTACAATATGGTTTATGGAGGAGGGGGAGCATTCATTCCGGACTGGAATTGCCTGCCATGGTTCATCGAAATCTTTTCTGACCCCAGGATCAAAAACTGCCTTGTTCTTCCACAAAGTGTACATAATTGCGAGCAACTCCTCGCGGTCTTTGATGAACGATTTACCGTCTTCTGCAGAGATTGGACGAGCTTTTCTTATTGCAAATCAAGGAATTATCGAGCTCGCTTCCTGGTTGCCGACGATATCGCTCTATCGATGAATGCAAAAGAATTTCTCGATAAAAATCCATCGGATCCCACATTTGAGGAATTATGTTTCAGACAACGCTTAGAAGATTCTCTCATTACTCTTCCCAATGGGAAAAAAATACTTCTCCTGCTCCGCAGTGATCGCGAAGGAACATTGGGGGCCGACAAAGAAATTTACAAGGGATTCAATACCTTTGACCTATCCGCCTTGCATAGCGATGATTGTGAAAATCCGGAAATCAATAGAAAGTATGCAAAACTATTTCTTTCTCTTATTGACCAGGCAGATATTGTTTTATCCGATCGCTTGCATGGTGCCATCGGATCATTCTTAATGAATAAGGAAGTCTACATGTTGGACAACAGCTATGGCAAACTTTCCAATACCTTTGAGCTTTCCTTCTCAAAATATCCTCATGTTCACTTCCTGAAAGATCCGGACGACTTCCCTTTCTGGCAGGATATGAATCCTACGGCATTTGACTATGACCGGGCCATTGTTCCTCTCAAACCTTTGCAAACCGATAGCAACCATTTCATGGTTGGGGCGCGGTTTATTTCTCCGCAGGGGAATTTCCTTGTGCATGCAGAAATATCCGGCGTCGAACACATCGACCAGATTGAGCCAAAAAGCGATCCATGGATTCGCATGCTGGTTTTCCACATGATGTCCTATGGAGGAAAATTTCATATCAAGGGAACCGTTAGCAAATCTCTCCTGAAAAATATCGAGAAAATGGTCGGATTCTGGTGCAATACTTCTCCTGGGATCTGTTCTCCAATCACCATAATTCCCGAAAATATTTACAATGACGATGCTGTCATTCAATCTTCAAAGAAAGCGTTAGTCTGTTTTTCCGGTGGTTTGGATGCCTGTTTTTCCTGTTACCGCCACCGGAAGGGAATGGTTGGAAACAATAATCTATCCATTCAAGCGGGGCTGATGATCGAAGGTGCTGACATCCCCTTGAACGAACAGGATTTTTTACAGGAATCATGGCAAAATTCCTTGATGATGCTCAAAGATCTTGGAATTGATCAATTGCATTCAATTAAGAGCAATTTCCGTAATTTTCCAATACAACATGTCGTCTCTGGGCAGGAATGGGGGGCATTCACACACATTGCCTGTATTGCCGGTTTGGGCTCCTTCCTTGCACCGTTGTATCCCAACTTGTTAGTTGGCGGTTCCAGAAATTATATCGACTCATTCGTCAATATCTGGGGAAGTAATCCAATTACCGATCCTCTATTTTCATCGGATACTTTCAATGTCCACCTGGATGGGTTGGAATATGGAAGAACAGAAAAAGCGGCTCTTGTATCGAAATGGGAATTGGCAACCCACCATCTCCGCGTATGTTGGGAAAATGTTTTATCTCAAGAATCTCATATTCAGCGTAATTGCGGCAAATGTGAAAAGTGCCTGAGAACGAATCTGAACTTCCTTGCATGCGGTTTTACCCTACCCTGCATGCCTGCACTCACTCCGGAGATGATCGATTCTGTAGCCGGGCAGATTATAAAAATAAAACACCATTATAAGGACATCATCGATTATGCGCATGCACATGGCCGAGGAAAACTTTGGTGGGTAAGTCATCTGGAACGGATTCTGGAAGAGAGCGTCAATCGTGAAAAAGATCAAATCTGTGTGGAATGGTTGAACGAACACCAAGACATAGTATTGCAGATCGATCAATTTCAGTATATTCTCAAAAAAATCCTCGATAGTAATGAAACCTTGCAACAAGAACTTGTCCTGCGATTCTTGAGCCATAAAAAATTGTCTGTGAACAATCCTCAGGAATGGACGGACTACTTGCAAGAGTTCCTTGAGGAGAATGCATTATTTTTAGAATGGAAAAATTCGAAGCGAGTCAGAAAGCTTAACAAAATTGTCCGCCTTCTTTCCAAATTCATCATCTTTCCGAAAGCCAGGCGCAAATTCAGGAACTCGTACTTGTTTAAATTCTAAGTCTAAGGCCAATTTACCAACGACTCTGGAGCAACTCAAACAGTGTTTCGGAGGAGAGGCCGTACGTTTTTTTGGTAGGCGTTCTAGCTACGGGCGTCCACTATGGGGTGTATTTGTTGCTGACCCTGTGGATGAATGTGAATGTAGCGTATGGGCTAAGTTTTGTGATGAATTATTACCTGTCAAATTACTTCACATTCAAAACAAAACCAGACGTCAAGAAGGGAATCGGATTTATCGGAAGCCATTTGGTGAACTATGGTCTGCATATAGTGTTGCTCAATGTATTTCTCTGGATAGACGTCTGATTTCCGATATATCATTCACCTGTTCCAAAAGCGGTGCAAGCTCCTTGATAACCACAAAGACATCAAGCCCATAAGGTTCCAGAATATGCTGTGCTTCCCTTAACAACTGCGCTTCGGATGCTGAAATCTGAAATACACTGCTGCCTTCCGCATTTCTTCTTGTCCTCAGTTGAGCAGCAAAGGCATTGCCTTCCCTCTGTGTCGTGAAATAACGATTTTGTCTCTTGCCTGTTTCCGACAACTCAGCCGGTATGGAAACACGGTAGATCGTTTTCCTCTTTTGGGCCTTGCGTTGTTCGTCAAGCACGCATCGTATGACGGAAGGTTTGGGCATCGCCCCTTTGTAGCACATTTCGACGACAGGTCATGTCCTGAATCTCGTCAATCCCGGAAAGAAGTCTTCAAAAACAGGAAAATAACGGAAATGTATGTGAAATGCCCTGCAAAAATGTTTCTTCAAAATTCAAAGCTTCACATACCGCTGTAAACGAGTCTTTTGGAAAGCGATTTCGGCTACCAATGGCTACCAAACGTGTTCCGAATTTTGCGAATTCGTGCCGATTTTTGATAATGAATCTAAATTGGAGACTTCGATATTTTGATAAAGGAAAGTCCCTTAATTCTTTCGAATTAAGGGACTTATCAGTTGGTACTCGAGAGGGGGCTCGAACCCCTACGGTTTATCACCACTAGATCCTTAGTCTAGCGCGTCTACCAATTCCGCCACCCGAGCACTTGGGTGTCGCCAGTCGGCGGAAAGATTTATATCTTCTCTAGCCTATTTTTGCAAGCTCTTTTTGAAAAAAATTAGCGAGTTTCTGAGGAGAGAGGAGGTGGCATGATGATGGGACGGAGGCTAACTGCTTCATCAGAACGACGTTCTGATGGTTTGAAAAGCCAGCCGGGATTTTTGTCGATCAGTTCGTAGCCGGTCAGTCTGAAAACAGGGAGTTTGAGATTGGAATTAGGTTCGTAGGCTGTTTTTCCGGTGTAACGGCCATAAATGCGGTATTCGTAGTTGTCGTCGAAGGCAAAGGAGGGAGAGGAACCGACTTCCGGATAACGGTCGGGAACCAGTTTGACACTTTCGTCCATGATGACGAGTTGGGCATCTCGCCAAGAAGAACCGGGCTTACGTAAATAACCCCAAAAACGAGTTGCCGGAACATGATAGCGACGGCCAATGTAATAATTGCCTTTAGGTTCGGCGGAAATGGCTTGTTCTCGCAAGGCAATAGCTTGCTGGTCTTTCAACATGGTATTACACTGCGTCAAAGGGAAGCAGGCCAAGGAGAGGGTAAAGAGGAGCAGTTTTTTCATGGACGGGACGGGTATGATACGTGTTGCAGACGGAGTCAAGGGAAGAAGATGTCCTAAGTCTTTCATTCTCCGTCGGAAGTTTTGCTACAATAATTGGAGTTCCCGGGAACTTCAATGTCAGAGGAATCCGGATCGCCATGCGATGGAGATGCCTCTTCTACCGATGATCCGTGTTTCCTGGATTGCTTTTCTAACAGTCGCAAGGCTTCCCCGGCCGCCATAAGTCCGAATGTCCCCGTAATGTGGGAAACGGAGCCGAAACCTGCATCGCAAGCCATACGACTATGGAATCCGGGGTCTCTCTGGCAGGAGGTACCTCCATCGCAGGTGGGATAAACAGGCTTTTCCACTGAAAAAACACAGGGAATGCCCAGCTTGCGTTTCTTTTCATGAAATGGCATTCCGTATTCATGTTTGAGAATTCTGCGAAGGCGGGACAGCAGCGGGTCCCCTTCCGTCCGAGCGATATCATCGACACGGATCATGGAAACATCCCGGCGCCCTCCGGCTCCACCACATGTGACGACAGGTATGCCTTGACGATAGCAGGAAGCAATAAGGTGAGATTTGGATGCCATGGAATCAATGGCATCTACGACAATGTCAGGGTGTTCCTCCCAAAGAAGTTTTGCATTCTTTTCCGTGTAAAAACAAGCCATCCGCACAACTTCGGTCTGTGGGCAGATATCAAGAATACGGTCAGCCATGGCATCTACTTTCATTGTGCCGTAGGTGGAATGCAGAGCATGCAGTTGGCGATTGGTGTTGGTCACGCAGATATCGTCCATATCCATCAGGATGATGGTACCCACGGCACTGCGTGCCAATGCTTCTGCTACCCAGGAACCTACCCCGCCAATCCCGATAACGGCAACTCTGGCTTGACGAAAGTAATCATAGGCAGGGGTGCCATACAGACGGCCGATCCCGCCGAAACAATCCACTGGTGTTGTCATGAGGCATGCAGGTCGGATTTTTCTACCATTCTCTGGATGCGTACGATATCCAAGGCTTTTCCTGTCTGTTCATCTACGCGAATGACTGCTCCGCAAAGGCGCACAGGCCATCCGGCGACGGGAAACTTGGCCGGCATGGAAGTGCGGAATCTCTTGATAATGGGTTCCCTTTCCCTCCCTAAGACACCGATGGAAGGGCCGCACATGCCGGCATCCGTCAGGTAAGCCGTCCCCTGTTCCAAAATGATTTCGTCTGCTGTCTGGACATGGGTATGGGTTCCTATGACGGCAGAGACCAGTCCGTCCAGGTTGTAACCGGTAGAGACTTTTTCACTAGTTGTTTCCGCGTGTATATCTACGAAGATAATGTTCGCTTTTTCTTCCTCACGCAGGCGAATGGCTTCCGATTCCCCCAGTTGGAAAGGATTCTCCAGTGGAGGCTGGATGAAAGACCTCCCTTGAAGTTGCATGACGGCTACCCTGCCCTTCGGCGTATCCAGAACGATGCTACCGTTTCCGGGCGTACCTTCAGGATAGTTGAGAGGACGTAGAACTTTCGCATCCCCCAACTGGAGCCAAGGAGCTAATTCGGGCTGATCCCAAACATGGTCCCCGGTAGTCAATACATCGGCACCGGCCGACAAAAGTTCTTGAGCCAGCTTGGGAGTCAGTCCACGACCGGCAGCAGCGTTTTCAGCGTTGGCAATCGTTACATCCACGCCAAATTCATGCTTAAGTTCCGGCAACATATGCATGAAGGCCTTGCGTCCGGGTTCCCCGACGATATCCCCAACAAACAGGATTGTAAGCATGAACGGATTATTTCTTCTTTTTGGCGACGGGAATCACCAGCACGGGCAAGGGGGAATTCCTGACAACGGATGTGGCGACGCTGCCCACCAGAACGCTTTCCAAGAAACCACGACCATGTTTACCGAGGACGATTAGATCCATCTCATGTTCCTGGGCGTAATGGATGATGGATTCACCCACCTCAAATTCGTCACTGATAATTTCTTCCACCTGGACACCGGAGAGCTGATGAAGTTTTTCCGCATAGGTGTGAAGGTATTTCGAAGCACTCAAACGAATCACGGTACGTTCCTCCGTATCAAGAACAGGATACGGGATATCGTCCGGCAGCACTCCCGTCACTTCATAGCAAATACTGGGTTCCAGGATATGGAGCAAATATACGATCGTGTTTTCCTGCGAGCAAACCAAATGGGCGAGTTTTTCCACCACCTGGTCAGAGGCATCCGAAAAATCAATGGCAACAAGTACTTTTTTCATGTCACCACATTATCATCACGATCCATACTTTGCATCAAGAAAATGTTCTCAATTCAGAAGAAAACGTTATTTTTCATCATTTCCCGTCTCCTACCTGCTTATGACGCAATATAGGTCTTCACTTTTGAGACTTTTCCCTGGCATTAATGTCTCAATTACCATTCATATTTCTCCAGACACACATGAGTACTTCAACACATACATTCCAGGCAGAAGTCCGGCAGTTGCTGGACATCGTCATCCATGCTCTTTACAGCGACCGTGAAATCTTCATCCGCGAGCTGGTATCCAACTCATCCGATGCACTGGAAAAACTTCGTCTCGTCCAGCTCAAGAACGAGGAAATCTACCAACCGGACAAAGCTCTGGATATCTCCGTCACTACTGATGAAGAAAAACGTACCATCACTATCGCCGACACCGGGATTGGCATGACTCGCGACGACCTTGTTGAAAATCTCGGCACCATCGCCCACTCCGGTACCAAAAAATTCCTTGAAGCCCTGAAGAACGCCGAAGGCAATGCCGACCTTATCGGCCAGTTCGGTGTCGGGTTCTACAGTTCTTTCATGGTTGCCGACAAGGTGGAAGTCTACACGCGTACCTGGCATCCCCAGGGAGAAGGCCTCGTCTGGACCAGCGACGGACGCGAAGGATATACCATCGACACCGCTGAAAATGTCGACCGCGGCACTCGGATCGTCATCCACCTCAAAGAGGAATATGCCGATTTCGCTAAAGAATACCGAGTCCGCGAAATCCTCACCCGATATTCCAACTTTGTCCCCTTCCCCATCGAGTTCAAAGGGGAACGCCTTAACACCGTCCAGGCCATCTGGACCAAGTCCAAGTCCGACATCAAACCCGAGGAGTACGACGAATTCTTCCAATTCATTGCCCACACCGATGAGAAACCCCTCTCCTACATGCATTTCAGCGCCGATGCCCCCATCGCCCTGAATGCCTTGCTCTTCATTCCCAAGGAAAATCCGGAAAGCTTCGGTTTCGGACGCGTTGAGCCCAATGTCGCCTTGTATTGCCGACGCGTACTTATCGACTCCAAGCCGGAGGGGTTGCTGCCCGAGTGGCTCCGCTTCCTCCACGGTGTCGTGGACAGCGAAGACCTCCCCTTGAACATTTCTCGCGAAATGCTCCAGGATAATTCCCTGATTCGCAAAATCAACGACATCCTCACCAAGCGTTTCCTCAAACACCTGGAAAAACTTGCCAAAGACCAACCCGATACCTATAGCGACTTCTACTCCAAATTCTCTCGGTTCATGAAGGAAGGAGTAGTCACTGCCTGGGCTTACAAAGAAACTCTCGGGAAACTCCTGCGTTTCGAATCCACTTTCACCGAACCCGGAAAAACAACCTCGTTTGAAGAATACGTCTCCCGCATGAAGGAGGACCAGAAGGATATTTACGTCCTCACCGGAGAATCCCGTGGAATGATCGAAGCCAGTCCCTATCTCGAAGCTTTCAAGGCTCACGGGTTCGAAGTCGCTTTCTTCACCGACCACGGCGACCAATTCGTTCTGGATTCCCTGTCCAGCATCGACGGCAAACCCCTCAAAGCCATTGACCGTTCCGATGTTACTCTTCCTGACAGTGGCACAACCTCGACGGAAGGAGATCTGCCTGAAAACGAAGCAAGTTCCCTTCAGGAATGGCTGGAAAAACTCTACGAGGGTAAATTCGGTAAAATCACGTTCGGCAAACGCCTCGTCTCCGGTGCCGCCGTCGCTCTCCATGGCGCCGACGATATGAACAATGAACTGCGGGAATACATGAAAGCCATGGGACAGGAGGTTCCGGAATCCCATCCGCAGATTGAGCTCAACCCGAAAAACGACCTTGTCCATCGTCTCGCAACCCTCCGTACGGAAGATCCCGATCTGGCCAAGCTTGTTGCAGACCAAATCACCAACACAGCCCTGCTCCGCGCCGGTATGCTCACCAATCCTGCAGACATGGCACAGTCTTCCCAAGCACTCCTCGAGAAACTCCTTTTGAACAAGAAGGACTAAATCCTCCTCATAACAAAGAGTTCCATTCATCTATCATACACAGGCTGCATCCATTTTTGGATGCAGCCTATTTTTAATTCGGATTACTTGAAAACTTCATTCCGTTCTTGGATTGGAGGCTCTACATACGACGACGAGATAAAGGGAAACGTAGAAACCTAGACAGGCTCGGAAAACATAATAGATAATTGGTAAGAGCTAACTCGAAGCCAATTGGATTCTTTCAAATCGAGAAATTGTGATATCTTTCGAAGTAGAAAATAGTTCGCTTAAATTAAACTCCACCTTATAAAAACAACCCCTGTTTCTCAACTTCCGGCGAAGGAAAATTGAAAAACAGGGGCGGAATGTCTATTCTATTTGTAAGGAAGTATGGAAAAAGAAAACAAATTTCCTTAAGAGAAGAGGAAGCCGTTTACTTTTTCTTTTTGGGAGAAAGGAGTTTGATAAGTTCGGGGTGACCGAATCTTTCAGCATAGACAGCTGCGGTATCACCAGCAATATCCTGTGCAGCGGCATCAGCACCATGGGAAATAAGCAATTGGACCGTTTCACGATTGCCTTCTTCACAAGCAAACATCAAAGGAGTCATTCCTTCAATGTTCTTGACGTTCAATTCGGCACCTCGGGAAACCAAAACACGGGTTACTCCAACGAAACCCTGATTACAGGAATACATTAAGGCGGTGTCCCCATCGACATCGGAATCATTGACTTCCGCCCCTTGATCAACCAAGTATTTCACGATGGCATGGCTACCGCCTTCACTGGCATACATCAGGACAGATCGTTTGCGTTTGTCACGGATCTTCCAGTCTGCGCCACAATCGCAAAGGGCATGCACAATATTCGCGGCGCTCAGAGAACAAGCCATCATTAAGGAAGTGACGCCATTGTTATCGGCAGCATCTACGTCTACTCCCAAACCGAGGACCAGGCGGACGGCGTCTATATTCTTGCTCTTGCAGGCCATCATCAAAGGAGTCAATCCATCGACATTCCGAATATCAATATCCGCCCCAGCATCCAAAAATCTTTGGATAAGCTCCACATTGCCCAGCCTGCAGGCAGTCAACAAAACTCTACCGCCTTCCTGTTCCGTTTCATTCACATCGGCATCCAGGTCGAGGAGAAAATCGATCATTTCCATGTTTTCAGAAATGCTGGCGCACATCAGAGGAGTAACACCTTCGTCTTCACGATCATTCAGATCTGCCCCCTGCTTGAGAAGCATGCGAACAATCTCGACGTCTCCGCCTATACAGGCATACATCAGCGCAGTAAAACCGCTATCGTCACGAGCCTCGAAAATGGCTCCTTGATCCAGAAGAAGACGAACGATACCCCTCCGAGCACTCCGACAAGCCAACATCAAAGGTGTAGTGCCTTCTTTACTACGGACATTAACCTTGGCGCCGCGCTCGAGTAAGAGGCGTACAACTTCTTCACAGTTCTCTTCATCTCCTTCTTCGCACATAAGCATCAAAGGAGTGAATCCCTCGGGATCTCGTCCATCGACATCTTCTCCTTGGTCAAGCAACTGCCGGATCTCATCTATGGAATAGAAAAGGCATGCGGCACCCAGCTCCGTCATTTCTCCTTCGTCCTCCTGGGTCGGTTCATCCGTCCAATCTTTATCGGGATCGAACATGAAGATAGAATCATTCTCTTCTTGGGGCATATCGTCTTTTTTCATCGGCGTATCGTCGGGTATGTTTCCTTGCTGAGGTCAGTAATATCCCAACTTCTTTTGAATTTTTCCAGCTTTTTCCATTACAGCACTTAACTTTTTTCCAAAAACCTTTAGAAAAACAATTTATTAACACCTAATTTTCAAATCATTATACACAATTGCAGATGATTTGTCATGCTGTAAAAAAAATCGTCACTCCCCGGATTGCGATTTTTCCATCTCTCCCACACTGATTGTTCCAGCGACAACGTCGGCAAATTGAGCACTGGTGACACGGAGCAAATCTTCCGGAGCAAGTTCAATCTGCAAACCGATCCGTCCACCGCTAACAATAATCGACTTACGATGATTTGCCGAAGAATCGATCACTGTGGGATACTTCTTTTTCATTCCGATTGACGTACAACCTCCCCGGATATACCCAGTCACAAAGTTGATGTCTTTGACGGGAATCATGGCAAGCGATTTGGTACCGACAACTCGGGCTGCTTTCTTCAGATCCAGCTCCATGGCAATCGGGATGACAAAAACATAGTATTGTCGGGGAGCACCTTCCGTTACGAGAGTCTTGTAGAGTTTTTCCGGAGGTTGATTGAGAGAACGTGCCGTATGAAGAGCATCAATGAATTCTCCGCATTCATACGTGTAATACCGATAGTCGACACTCCATCCGTCCAGGATGCGCATCATATTGGTTTTGATCTCCTTATCCTTGTTTTTAGGCATGGTGTCAATCACCCATTCCAACGCTTACCACCTTATTTATTCATAATGGCGGATCACGTAGTTTTTCATGCTTGTCGGAAGCGAGGGAACAGTAGGATCACGCTGAATAAGAAGAGTTGTCAACAAAACGGCTTTTTTGTGTTCCGTTCCCGGTTCGTCCGTCAAAAAGTGTTTGACGGCAAAATGAGCCAATGTCAGTTCGCAGCTCAAACTTTCCGCCTGAAGGCGGAAATGACGAAATCCTTGGTCGTACATGGCTTTCACCTCCCCTACGGTCAAGGTCAGAGGTCGCGAACCTAACGGGACTTTCGGATCCAGGAAGCCGGCATCCTGCAAGTATTTCTGTCGTTCAAGCTTATAGTCAACATTCAAAGGTTCTCGGAGAATTTTTCCAAGAAGCTCCAGATGCTTCCGGCGTACCTGGCTTGAATCCAACCATGTATCGTTGACCGTGATTTCGAATTTCTTTTTATCGCGCAATTTGGAAAGCAATTCCGTATTGATTCCATCCCGGGGATCCAAAGCAACACGGTCATAACGCATGGAGAGGTTATTGTACCATTGGGCCGTACGGAACTTTTCCTTAATATGGAAATTCGCGGCCAGGCGAATGCGGAGTCCCGGGAAATTGGCCCGTACGTGTTTTGCCAAAAGCGGGGAAGCCACATAAACGCCATTGAGGCGATGGGGATTACATTCGGCAAGAAGATTGATCATGCCGTTGCACAAGGTATCGCGCATATCCGCCGGCGTCAGGAACGGATTGTCGAAGTACAGGAAGACACCCACTTTTTCCTTCACGTAGGCTTCGATGGTAGCTCTGATTTTGTTGGGAGCCATAAGAGGCTCCGGGGTAAACCAGTTAAGTGCCCATAAACAGGGAGGGCATCCGCTGAATTCCGGTAATTTTACTTCCGGCGTTTTCAAGAGCATGAGAGTGCCCAGTACCCCCATACAAAGCTTGTCCCACCGGAATACACCGCCGATGTTCCAGTCAGCCAGCGGCATGTCCGAACGGAACAGATATTGCAGGGATTCCGGTTTGGCTTTCACAGACGGCTTTCTGACAGGCCTGTTCTGGGGTTTGTCAACAGAAGGCGCCACCGTTTTTTTGCCAGGGCCTTTCTTCGTGTTTTGAGTTGCCGGATTCACCTGGGCAACACTTGCCTGTTTGCCGGTTTGAGATGAACGGGCCATCTTCGCTTTGCCCTTAGGGGCGGATTTGCCTTTGCCTTCTTCGGAGGGAAGAGATGTTTCCTTCATGTTTATTGCTTCCTCTCGATATGATGATTAAATGATTTCGCGCATGGATTCCAGAAACCGGATGATGATAGCATCTGTCGATACGGGGGAACCGTCATCCTTTTTCAAGATCAACCGCAGCAGATCCATGATCTCCCCACCGGCATTGCCAAGGCCGCGTCCCTGTATTTTGAAGCGGCGGAATCCCATGTCGTACAACGTTTTCATCTCTTCGCGGCTTAACTGGGTCGTGCATTGGGAAGAGGTTCCCAGAAGGACATCGATTTTGGCGCATGCGTTCTTATTGCGCAAGTCATCGAAATTATCCGTATGCCCCAAAAAGTTCAGTGCCATTTTGGAAAGAGATTCATAGTGCTTATGCCTGATGGCGCACTGGCGGGCACAGTTCTCGTTGACGATTATCTCGTATTTGTTTTTGTCCTCCAATTTTTCAAGCAACTCGTAGTTGTCGTTATCATTGGGGTGCAGCATCACCTTGTCGTAGAGGTCGGCCAGGCGCTTGTAATAGTCGAGATTTCCCCCACCTTTTTCCATAGTTACCTTCAGAATGGAAGAAACGGTTTTGACTTTGGGATAACGCTTTTTGATGTACTGATAAAGGAGATCAGATGACATGATCACTCCGTTCTCCCCTGTCGGATTGACGCGTTCGGCTACTTCCAGAAGGGAGTTACCCAATGCCTCTTTCAAATTCTCCTCGGTCAGGAACGGATTGGAAAATGTCAAATCCATGGCAACCTTACGTTCCTGCCACGATTTGATACAGAGTTCCAGTTCTTCCCCGGAACGGAGCAAATGCGGCAGGACGCGACCGCTGTTCCATGTTGACAACGGAGATCCATGAACCAGGGAAAAGGGTTTTAATCCGAAATGATTGAGAAAGTAGTCGTGGAAATAGATCAGCTCCCGGTCATTGGCGAAGATACCGGACACATCCCAAATGGCCTCCGGCCAATCATCGTTGCGTATATCGATTGCAGGTTTCACAATTTGTCTGAAAGGTAGTATATGATGGTTTTAACGTACATGAATCGTTCGGTTCAGTTCAAGAAAAAAGAAGCCCATCATTTGTGTCTCGGAGCCTCAAGGCGTTGTCTTCCAAAGAACGGACCATACTTGATAATAAAAAAGGAGACCGTCCTCAAACGGCCTCCCTGAATGGTAAAAAACCAACATGCAAGGGTTATTCCCCACAACCGCCATCCTTGTATCCACAAGAGCGGCACACCTTGCATTTGCCATCCTGCACATAGGAAAGCGAGTGGCACTGCGGGCAGATGGCGGCACCGTTCAGACCGGAGTCAATGGCAGCATTCCGGTTTTCTTCCTCCGGAGCAGGAGCCGTGGAAGCCGGGGCTGATATCATACGCGGAGGCAGAGCAGTCACCTGAGCGGCATCCAGCGTATGCATCAGAATGCTTTCACTGGAAATGGCAAAAACGTCGCGTAACCGATATCCATGGCTTTCCGGGAAGAGCCATGCGAGGATCTTGGCAATCAAGTCCACGACAGAAGCACAGGAACGGATCTCCGTACAGGTATCCCCATCCGTATCATCCCCGACGCGGCAAAAACCGGACGGTTCAAACGAATAATTGCGGAACCCCTTGACCACTTCCTTCAACGGTACTCCGAATTGAAGAGCAGTAGAAAGAAGTTTGCAGTAAGCTTCAAACATCCCGGAGGCAAAGGAACCAACCTGCCCCAAACGTCCGAATACTTCACCGCAAGTACCGTCGGTGTAAACTCCGACCGTAAGGTAACCGGTCAACTGTCCTCCCACAGAGAACTTGACGGTCTGTCCCAAGCGACGACCGGGAAGTTTCCTCTGGCGTGGCTTGGAGGCTTCGGCAATAATTTCATCAATAGCTTCCTGGCCTCCGTCGACCAGCTGCTTCCAAATGTGGTCGGCTTTAAAGCGGCGCGTTTCCGGGGTATCCACCACATAAACGGCATTAGCCTTGGAACCGGCTCGGAAAATGGCGATGCACTTGACTCCCAGGTCGTGAGACAAGACGAGGGAATCGTAAATGTCCTTTTCCGTAGCGCTCACAGGCATATTGACCGTCTTGGAGCAAGCCCCCGAAATAAACGGCTGCAAAGCCCCGAGCATCAAGACATGACCGGAGGGGGCTATGGCGCGCACGCCGTTTCCATTGGTCGCAGCACAGTCAAATACGGCCAGATCCGACTTTTGGAGCCACGGGATGGATTCAATGTGCGCAGCGCCGTTGACAATGATAAGCTCATCGGCTGACAACACGGGCATGTTGGAAGGATTGGTGATGTAGGTCACCTTCTCCAAAATTTCGGTACGGGTTTCGGAACCCTTCAACAGACGACGCCATGCGGCACGTACCGGACCGGCTTCATCGCCACAGGGATCCAGGATCAGCTGGGAAACGACATCGTCCATACGACCGCCGCAGGCACTGAGCAGGCCATCGATACCGGCAACTTCAAAAGAGGCTTCAACAACATAACTTTCGTCATATCCCAATGTCCGGAGACCTTCCAAAGCAAGGCGATTGAACATTTTGAGGGAACCGCCTCCTGCAAGCTGCTTCCATTTGACGAGAGTGTAGTCCGGCTCAATGGATGTCGTTCCTTCATCGTAACACCCCAGCGGAGCTGAAATCGTCCCGGTAGGAGCCATCACAGACACGAAGGAATTGCGGTAGGCCTTGGCCTTAACGACCTTATCCCAAAGTTCGGAAGCCTTTTCCTGCAGTTCCCGGGCACAAGCCACACGGTCTGCATTCATGCGGGAAGGAGCCTTGAAACTGCGTAAATAGGCATTGAGGGCGTAAGCGGCATTCAGTCCTTGTGCTTCAGGCAACGGACCGTCTGCCTTATCCATAATGCCGGAGATGATCTTTTCTGCATCCTTGTCCGTTTTGATCCCGGTGATGGAAGAAGCAAGCTGCTGGGTAGCGCGGTGCAGGCGGAGAACAGCCTTCAGGTCATTCTTGCTTTCCGGGTATTCGATATAAGAACCCAACTCGGCTCCCATTTCCGCGGAGGCAGTCCAGCAGGCTGCGGTCAACAGACTACACAATTGGGAAGCAATCCAGCGGCCTTCGTCGGAATCGTAAGGTACACCGATAGCCATCAGGGCTCCTCCCACATTGGCATATCCGATACCAGTCGTGCGGAAACGGTAAGTACCCTGCGCGATTTCTGGAATCGGGAATCCGCCGCGCTCTACATTCAAGTCGGCACAGACCATAGCCAGACGGGCAGCATGCACGAGAGAGTCCGCATCAAAAGAAACGGAGCCATGTTCCTTGCGAAGGAAGCGGTAGGCATTGAACGATGAGAGGTTGCAACTCGTATTGTTGAGGAAAACGTACTCGGAACAGGGATTGGAGGTTGTGATGTCTCCAATGGATTTGACGGGATTCCAAAGATTGATCACGTCATTGTTATGTACGCCGGGTTCACCGTTTTCCCAAATAGACTTAGCCATGGATTCCAGAAGTTCCTGGGCACGAAAGGTTTGTTCGATGCGGGAGGGATTCGTCACCCAACGGGTATAGGTATTACCGTTACTGGCATGAGCCTGCCAGAAGTCGCCCTTCAGGGAAACGGAATGGTTGGCATTCTGGTTGGAGAGGGTTTCCCCATACAACAAGGCGTCCATGTGCGGATCGAAACTCTCATCCGTCGTCAACGGCAAAGATAGAATCACGCGGGCAGCCGTCTTTTCCGCAGGGGTACCGGCAATAAGCTTGGTTTCAGCCAGGCGCTTGAGTTCCACATGGACATTGTGTTCACGAAGAATAACCTTGGCGACATCTTCCTGACGGTTCTTCACATTGATGAAATCGAAGATATCAGGATGATCGCTGAACATCAGCACCATGCGGGCGGCACGGCGCGTTTTCCCCCCGGACTTGATAGCTCCGGCCATTCTGTCCCATCCACGATCAAAGGAAATAGGACCGGACGAACGCCCCTTGCCGCTGATAGGCTCGCGGGAAGAACGCAGAGACGAAATATTGATGCCGACACCGGAACCGGACGCAAAAATACGGCCTTCCGTCGTCAGGTGTTCCAGAATATCCTCCATACTGTCTCCCACTTCCGTCAGGAAGCATGCGGAACATTGCGGATATTCGTAAGTCGACTGCAGGGTATAGGTCTGAAGGTTTTCCTTCGATCCCTTGGTATGATAAGACTTATTGCCATGACCGGAGTAAGAGTCGCGAAGATCCGGACGTCCCCAGCGCCACTGTTCCCAATGCCCGATATTAAACCAGACCGGAGAGTTCGGAGCCCAAATCTGCTTGATAAGCATAGCTTTCAGTTCTTCATTAAACACTTCGGCGTCTTCCAGATCGGCAAAATAGCCTTCTTCCCACCCCCACACCGTATAAGTATTGGCCACACGGTCAAACACGTTGCGGAAACTTTCCTCATACTCGGGAGTACCGGGAACACTGCCGAACAAGTATTTGTCAGCCGTAATTTTGACGGCGTTGTCATCCCAATGGGCAGGAGCTTCCACCCCCAGGCGTTCATAAATAGGCTTGCCCGTTTTCCAGTCCATGATACGGACATCGCGACGTTCCCAAATCACTTCATCGTAGGGGAACACCGAAGGAGAGGAAAATCTCCTGGTAAATTTCAGGCCGCCCAGTAGATCTTTACGTGGAGGAAGGACGATTTCCTGCCCATTGCGCAATTTCAGCACAGTTGTCGTTGGTGCGGAGGGAGGGGTACTCATTTCTGTAGGCTCTTTTGGAGTAGGTGAAGGTTGAGATTGATTAGGCAAAAAGGATAGCTGTTCGTTATCAGAATCTTTCATGGCCGAAGGGGGGGATGGCAACCGGTTTCCGGATTGCAGTAGTGGCTTCTTCTATCGAATCTTCATGGAGAGGAAAAGAAAAATATTGCGTGACTCCTTTTGTCACACCACAATATATAGTATATTATCAAGAAATCTCAACGTTTTCCGACGAGGGAGATCAATCCATGGGATGAATTTTTTTCATCACATCCAAGAGAAAGCCGGAAGGAGTTAAGGCGGGAAATGAGCTTGAAGAAAAATGCCAGTTCATCATCATGGGAATCCATGAAATTGCCGTTCTCCCTTCATTGCATGTTGACCGCCGGGCTTTTACTGTCCGGCTCGTTTCCCGTCTGCGGAGAAGCCCCCATTCCCACAGACAAGCCATCTCAAACGCAAGAAGCGCCCCAGCAGAACCAGGCGAAGGCGGAATACACGGCAACTTTCCCGGCACCCATTCCCGGAATTCCCATGCCCATGAACCTCAGTGCCATGGACGGAGTCAGCCTCGACTCCGTCCATATCGATCTGGCCGTCCGCCAGCACGAAGTGCTCGTCATCTATACATGTACTCTCACCTGTGACGCTCAACAAGCCGGCAAGAAACTGCCTATGGGCATTCCCTTCCAGTACAAACTGCCCGATGCCGAAGCCAATGCATCGTCCCCGTTGCCCATCCACCGCGTTCCTTTCTCCAAATCGCTGGGAGACATCAGTGTCGGAGTCAATCAGCTGGCCGAAGAATGGAAGCAGGTCGAAGGTAGGCATCCTCAATACCAGGCACCATCTCTGCAACAAGTCAGCGATATCACGCATTGGCTGACGTTTTCCCCCAAGCTGAAACAAGGGCCTAATACCCTCACGATCCATTTCACCGTTCCCTATCGCCAAACACGCCAGTATCTGCCTCATCAAGATGGCGCACAAATCATTCAGAATCCTCTGCTCTTCCAGATGGATCTCAATGCCATCCGTACCTGGTCCGCCCCCATCCAGCACGGAGAAATCCTTATCTTTTCGGAGGAAATGCTCCCCGATTCCCTGAATCTCATCTCTCCGCAGGACAAAAATGCTGTTACACGCTCCGAAAAAGGCGTCATGAAATGGGATTTCACTCCGCAGGCCGGACAGCCCCCGACCGATACCCTTGCCTTGGAATTCGGACCTCGTCTGAGTTTTCGCGAAAATGCAAATGAAAAACGTACTTCACTGAAACTGAACAACACCCCGATTCGCATCCCTGGAGATTACAAAATTGAAACATCATCCTCAGCTGGGGCCGATCCGTTCGGCAATGCCTGTTCCCCAGACAACCTGCGGGAGGGTAGTCAAGGATTCTGGGCCGAAGGAGCGGAAGGCGATGGAGAATCACAGTTCATTCTCATCACATTCCCTACTCCGCAAAAATTGGAAGGACTGCTCATCCAACCGGGGATCTCTCCCGTCCGCCTTGGTCGCAACGGCGATACTGAAGCAAGACGCCACCCCGCCATCGCCTATTCCCTGTATAACAGGCCCCATAGTATTAGAGTCATTCTCAACGACGGGCAATACGAATTCAAAGCAACTCTGCGCGACGATTGGAATGAACAACTCGTCATCCCGCCCTACTTCAAGGGATCGGTTAAATCCGTCAAAATTATTCTGGAAAAAATAACCCAGGGAGCCAATTCCGAGGATACCTTCCTCACAGGAGCCATCCCCCTCGTCAAATAATATCCCATTGTATTTCCCATATCTCCACATTCTTTGATTGCCGACAAGGCCTCTTTTTCATAAACTTTTTTTATTCTTAGCAGACAATTTTTCCTATGAGTGACCAGCCCGACTCACAGCCCAATCCTCCTCTTTTGAAAAAACGAACCCTCATCACCGGAGTTCCAGCAGGAGGCCAATCCGAAGTACGCCCCAAATTGTTTTCCCCCGCTACAGCGGCACAGGCAGCATCGCAAGGCAAGTTACTCACCCCGGGAGGACAAGCCCAGATAACCGAAGAACAAGCCTTGCTGGCAGAAGAACAACTCCGTCTCCAACAGGAAGAACTCGCCCGCCAGGCCGCCGAACAGGCAGAACGCGAACGTCTCGACGCAGAACAGGCGGCACAAAAACGCCTGGAAGCAGAACAAATCGCCGCAGCACAAGCTGAAGAAGAGCGTCTGGAAATTGAACGGGCGGCTGCTGAACGCACCGCCTACGAACAGGCTATACGTGACGAACAGGAAAAACTCGCCGCGGCACAAACTGCAGAAGAAGCTCAGCCTCCGTACTATCAAGGGGAAGCCCCCCAAGCTGAAGAACTGGATGCCAAAGTCAAACATGCACTGGAACAATTGAAAGCCGCCCAGGAAGCTCTTATTGCAGCCCAGGCCACGGCTACCAGTCTGTCTCCCTCTGTGTCTGCAGCCCCCGCACCAGCACCGGAGTCCTCACCTGGCACAGCACCACGCTTGAAACTGGCTACTCCAGCTTCGCCCGTTTCTGCCGCACCTTCACCATCGCCGGCCATCACGCCAAAACCAGTAGCGACTTCTTCTCCGCTTCCCGGCACCCCTGCCAGTCCATCTCTTAGCGGTGGTTCCATCCCGCCAACTGCAGGCATCCCGCAATCTCCGGACGTCTCTTCTTCCGCCCCCCAACCGGAATCCATCATGAGCAAAAAGCCGATCAAATTCGGCATCATAGCCGTCTGCATCGCCGCCATCGGTTGCGGAGCCGCCTATTACTATGTTTCCGGAAGAGACGAAGCAATACGGAAGGCCAACGCCAGATATACCGAATTGCAAAAAATTGGTGTCGAACTCGGGAAGGAATCCTCTTCCCTTGGCGCAGACAAAGGAGGAGATATCCTGAAATACGATGCGGCAACATTCAAAACAAAAGTCACCCCCAATGCCAAGGATGCGGACTTCCTTCTTGACCACATACGCGGAACAAAAGACCCGACAGGAGCCAAGGCTGCCATCCATCTGCTCTCCGTCATGGGCCAGCTGGATCCCAAGATTGCTTTAAAAACGATTACGGATATCACCAATAACCCGAAGAAGTATACCAAGACACAGATTTCGATGTTTACCTCCATCCTGGCCTCGTCGAAAAACCCCAAAGTCTTGCAGCATCTCTGGCTCCTTCAGCGCAAACTCGCCGCTGCCAATCAGAAGGAACTGGAAGCCACCGTACTGCGTGAAATGCGTCTTGGCCTTGACCCCAACAGTATTACCCCTCTGTTAAAACTTCTGTTCAATCCCGACACCAAAGTTACCGATTCACATATCGTCGATGCTCTTGCCACTGCCATCCCTTCCATGGCGGACAAAGCTGACGATGCCGGTAAATCCCTCATCGCTGAAGAAATCGTCAAAGCAGCCAATTCTGCCCCCAAAGATACAGAAGCCAAACGATTAAACATTGCCTACCAGGCCCTCGCCCTAACCGGCAAACCTATGGCTATTTCATTCTTCAGGGACACCGTCAAGAACAGTCCCCTCATCAACAAAATCACGGCGATCCGCGCCATGAAGAGTTGTGTCAGCGACGATGCCATCCCTCTCCTCCGTGAATTCATGACATGGAAAGATCCGGATCTGGAACGGGAATCCACTGTGCGCGAAATCAGGAATTCCATATCCAGCGTCCTTGGAAACAGGCTCGGACAACGCAGCAACGAAGAAGGTAAAGCGCTCTTCCAACCGGAAATAGACCGCATTAACGACCTCTCAGCCCAAGCCGCCGCCGCCCCCGACGACAAAAAACTTGCCCAGGCAGCCCAGGATGCAAAAATGATGATTCTCGCCACCGTGTCAATCGCCATTGAAGAATATCCTTATGTCAAAGACATTCTGGACCAATTCATAAAAGATACCGATCCCAAAGTCTCCGAACGGGCCAAAAACATCCGTAAGCTGATTGCCAACCGTAAAAACCTCCAAAAGGAACGCAAAGGCATGAGCGAAGAAGAAAAAGCCGCCTACTGGCAAAAGAGATTAAATGGTTAACGCCCGATTCCCGGAGAGCTTGCTCTTCGATTCGCATGACCTGCTTAGCTCATCCAAACTCCGCCAGCGATTTCACATTGCTGCCGGAGTTTTTTTCACCTTGGATTTATCAGGGGGAGACTACTGAAGTTCTCCTCAGATCCGCGTTAAATACTCGGGCGGAGTTTCCACGCGGACGCACTCCATACCCGCCGCAGCAGCAGCCTGAATTCCCGGTTCGGCATCCTCGAAGACAACACAGTCTCCCGGACTGGCCCCCAGTCTTTCAGCTGCCAGCAGGAACATATCGGGAGCCGGCTTGCCGTGGGCCACATCTTCGGGAGTCACAACCAATGGGAAAAGACCTTCGATGCCGGCACTTTTCAACGTCATGCGGGCTCCCGGCATCATGCTGCCCGTAGCAATGGCAACCGGGGCACCATCTCCAAGGGAACGGACAAAATCCACCGTTTCGGGAATTGGAGTTACTCCTTCCCTTTCCAAAAGATTCAGATAAGTCGCTCTCTTGTCTTCGGAAACGGCATCCGGGTCCATGACAACACCGTACTTCTCACAAATGTACAAGACAACGTCACGGGCTGATTTACCACCGCAGGAATAAAATTCCTCCGGAAGAAAAGCCTCATACGGTGCTCCAGCCTTTTCGAGAGCTAGTCGCCAGGCCTTGTAATGCAATGGCATACTATCCACCAACGTTCCATCCAGATCAAAAATATAGCCTGCGTACTTCTTCTCCGGCAGTAGAACTCTCTTCATATCGCGGGTGATCATACCGTCTTGCCGACCGTCGTAAAGCCCGGAGACAGACTTACCGCAATCCTCTCATTCAACCATATTCCCTCTCAGAAAATCCCGGGACAAAAACTGCCGACATCAATCGAACATACCGGAGGATACGCACAAATAACCGAAGCTATTCAAGACGGTATCCGCATTAATACCTCCCAAGAAGGAGAGAAAAATGTTTTTTCCCAAATATTTTACTCATCCGATACTTGACATTGAGAATCCCCTCACTAGAATCGACCGCACTCGGAACGAAAACCGACACATCCTTTTTTTCACATGGCTAATATTAAATCCGCACTGAAACGCATCCGTCAGACGAAGACCCGCACCGCCAGAAACCGTGCTGCTCATTCACGTCTGAAGACCCTCCGCAAGAAGATTGCCTCTGCCATCGAACAAGCTGACAAGGCCGCTGCAGCCGTTGCCTACAGCGAATTCTCCTCTGCCGTCGACAAAGCCGCCAAGACCGGCAAGGTTCCGGCCAATCGCGCTGCAAACTACAAGAGTAAGGCAGCCAAGGCAATCGCCCAAATCGCCTAAGTTCTTCATTCGGTTTTCCGTCCTTTTCATGACAAGCCGGCCTGTTTACGCAGGTCGGCTTGTTTTGTTACCCTGATCCCATGCAGCAATCCAGGAAAGAGATGGCGACGCTCATCATCAATGATCCCTCCTCCTTCAAAGTATGTGAAGGTTGTGGTTCCATCGTTTCTCAACAAACGGCTCTCTGTCCGAATTGCAATGCTTACCGGTTCGAGACACAAGACGAATATGTCGTCGAACAGGCCATCCTTCTCGCTTCGCGGGAGCAACGTTCCGTCACTCCGGACGACATTGATTTTTAAGCTTCCCCTACCAAGTTCCCCATGAAGCAGGATAATCTTAAAAAATGGAAGGTTCTGCGGAGTGCCTACATCCACCGAGAACCATGGTTTACCGTCCGGGAAGAAGATGTACTCCTCCCCAACGGCAAAGAAATCCCATCCTACCATATCCTGGAATATCCCGACTGGGTCAACGTGATCGCTATCACACGCGACAGACGCTTTGTCATGGAAAAGCAATACCGCCACGCACTCGCCCGCGTCGACTACGAACTTTGCGCTGGCGTCACGGAACCGGAGGACGGTTCCCCCATGGAGTCCGCCCGAAGGGAACTGCTTGAAGAAACCGGTTACGGAGGCGGAACATGGGAACACTTCATGACACTCTCCGCCAACCCCGGTACCCATACCAATTACACGCACTGCTTCATTGCACGCGATGTAGAACGACTTGGAGAACCATGCCTGGAGGATACAGAGGACATCTCTGTCCAGATTCTGACAAAAACCGAGCTTCTCGACATCATGACAAGAGGCGGCATCATCCAGGCTCTCCATATCGCCCCTCTGTGGAAATACATGGCCCTGTTTCCCGGAAAAGCCTGAGGCAGGTCTTTCCATGTCCTAATAAATCCTTTTCATCATGGGTTCCAAAGCCTAGTTTTCCCTTTTCTCCAACAAATTTTCCCGTTATGAACAACCTCCTTTCCATCGAACAACTCCAGGCTGAAGAAATCACGGATCTCCTGGCTCTGGGACACAAGCTCAAAGCCGAACGCGGCCACCATGCGGAACATCCACTCAAGGGACAGAGCTGGGGATTGATTTTCTCTAAATCCTCCACGCGCACCCGTGTCTCCTTCGAAGTCGGCATCAGCGAACTCGGAGGCAGGCCGATGTTCCTTTCCGTTCACGACATCCAACTAGGCCGCGGAGAACCCGTCAAAGACACCGCCCGCGTCCTCGGTCGCATGATCCACGGCGTAGCTATCCGTACCTACGGACAAAACGAAGTGGTCGAATTCGCCAAATACTCCGGTATCCCGACCATTAATGCCTTGACGGACGACGAACACCCCTGCCAGATTCTAGCCGACCTTCTAACCATCGAAGAAATCTACGGCAAAGCTTCCTGGAAGAACATGAAAATCGCGTTCATGGGCGATGCCGACAACAACATGGGACGCTCCTGGATGTGGGCAGCCAAAAGACTCGGCTTCACTCTCGCCCTCGGTGGCCCGGAAGCCTATCTGCCCTCCGCAGAATACCGGGCAAGGCTGAACTGCGACAACATCATTTACACCACCGATGCCGAAGAAGCCGTCCGCGGCGCTACCGTCATCAACACTGACACTTGGATCTCTATGGGACAGGAATCCGAACACGGTACCAAGGAAAAACATTTCCTTCCCTACCAGGTCAACGATACTCTCCTGAACGCCGCGGCCCCGGATGCTACCGTCCTTCACTGCCTCCCTGCCTACCGAGGTATGGAAATCACAGAGGAAGTACTGGAACATAACGCCGACGCCATCTTCCGAGAAGCGGAAAACAGACTTCATGCCCAAAAGGCTGTCCTGTCCACCCTGGCACGCAACTGCTACGGTCAATAATCCTCAAATACCATTAGCCATGGGATACGAAGAACGATTACAGGAACTCCTTGACGAACTGGATCTTTTCCAGGACTGGACCGAACGTTACGAATACATCATCGGCCTGGGAAAACAACTCCCTCCCCTTCCGGAAGCCCTTAAAACCGACGACATTCTCATCAAGGGATGCCAATCGCGCGTATGGCTCCACACGGAAAGCCGGGACGGCAAGCTCATTCTGGCAGCTGACAGCGACTCCCTCATCACCAAAGGCCTCATTGCCCTGTTCGTACGCCTCTTATCCGGTCTCCCTGCAGAAGAAGTTATCAAGGCCGACATGAGCAAACTCGACCAAACAGGTCTTAAAGACCACCTCGCCCCCACGCGAGCAAACGCTCTCAACTCCATGGCCGGTCAAATCAAACAGGCAGCGGCACGCATCCCCTCCGGCTCCTGAGACACCACAATCATTGATTCCACACCCGCCCCGGTTCCCCCAACAAGGGAAGCCGGGGTATTTATTTGCTACCAACAACCGCCTGTTATGATTTATTCTTCATGAACTTGTCGCGGAATTGCTCAAACTCCGGCAATTTCAACATCCAGACCGCCGCAAGATAAAGGAGAGCTCCCCCGCCGCAAACAAGGGACAACGTGAAGATACGGAATATATGCCCCCATTCCAAAAAGTCCTGCATGAAGAACGTTTTTGCCGCCCAACACCACACAGCCAGCAAAACACCGGCAAAAACAATCCTAATCAGTCCCGAGAACAACACGCCACCGCATATCCCCCCCAATTGCCTTCGGAGGTACAAGAAATAAAACAGAAAGTTGAACGTCGTGATCACCGATGTCGTCAAAGCCAACCACGAAGCATCCTTGTGCAAGATACGGACAAACGTGTAGTTGCAACTATAGCTCAATGACAAAGCTACCAGAGCCGCCATAAGGGGAACCCAGCGTTTTTCCAGAGCCAGAAACACCGGTTGCACCACCTTGGTCCCTGCATAGCCAAGCAATCCCCAGGCATAGGCAACCAGGACATCTCCAGTTCGTATGACATCTGCCTCCCCAAAGTGACCCCATGCCCACTGGTAAACCACGGAAACGGCATTTTCACCAAGAATCGCGAGAACAACTACGCTGGGAACGGCAAACAGTGCAACCAAGCGGAGAGCTGTCGCCACATGTTCCGCCACCTTTCCCTTCCCATCTTCATCACCGATCAACCGGGACACCGCCGGAAGGACAACCATCCCGGTCGCTACACCAAACAACCCCACCGGTAGCTGCCACAACTTGAAAGCCGTCGACAGTGCCGACACCGATCCAGCCTTCAATTCCAAAGCAAATCCAGTATTAATATACACATTGAACTGGGTCACGCCGGACGCCATGACCGATGGAAGCATCAATCCCCAAATCTTGTACAGATTCTTATCTTTCCAATTGAAATTCAATTTCCAACGGAATCCTTCGCGTCTCAGGCGCGGTACTTGTACCAGCCATTGGGCTACACCGCCCAACGTCACGCCGATCGCAAACCCGTACAAAGCCTTCCCATCAAGGCCGAAGGTAGGATCAATCCAATAACCGATTGCAAACCCCACCATAATAGACACCACATTGAATGCCGCCGAGGCCAGCATCGGCAATCCAAACACACCCACAACATTCAAAGCCCCCATCACCAGAGCAGACAGAGAGGCAAACGCAATGAACGGCCACATCAACCGACACAATCCGATCGCCATATCCATATCGGAACCTTCCGTACTTCCATGGTACAGGGATCCCATCAAAGGCCCTGCAAACACAATCCCCAGCGTCACAATGGCTACCATCATGGAAGAAAGCTGGGTAGCCACCTTGGACGTCAATTCCCAGAGCACGGAGTCTCCATCCGCTTTCTTCACCTTGGAGGCAACACTCGTATATGCCTGGGACAAGGCTCCTTCGGCAAACAGGTCTCTCAACAAATTGGGAAGCCGAAAAGCAGTATTAAAAGCATCCAGCGGCCCACCCAACCCGAACAGTCCGTTATAAACGGCCTCGCGAGCCATCCCCGTCATGCGGCACAGAAAAATACAAGCGGAAGCAATCAGCGAATTACGGGCAAGAGACATGAAGCGGGCGGAAGTTGCGCAGATACTGCCACGCATGCCGCCGGGACGTCAACTCCGAAGCCTCACAACATTTCCGTCAATCACATTGAAAAAACAGAATCCCTCCTGTGTATCGGTAATAGACAGACCACCGCATCAATCAGTCCGGATTCACTTCTTTTTCCCGGGGAACCCCCTGCGACTGTATCGGATGAACTTGCCAAACCGCCCAAGATCACTCAGCAACCGTCTAAACAATCCCGGTCCCCACTCAGCCAGCCAGTACATCACGGGTGACACCTCCTTCGGGCGTGCCGTCAAATCCTTGACGAAGTTGGTTGACATGCGGTTGAGGATATCGGACATGGACTCTGTCTGAATCACGATTTGGGGAGCCATTACCAAAACATCCAAACCGCTCTTCAACGTAAAGAAATTCTTAATCCACGTATCGACGGCACGGTAACGGGCAATCCACGACCACACCTCCGATTCATCGGGCAAAGCCTCCAGAATCGTCCCGAAAGCCCTGCGGCTTACAATAACCGCATGCAGAGTCAAGGCTCCCGGTACTTTCCAGAGTTCTACATTATTCTCCGGATAGAGCAGGTCGGACCCCATATTCAGCTTTCTCACCCCACGTTCCAGCCTGGCATTGTACCCCAGGTAGCAAAGCCCCCAGCTCGTATTCATCCTCAAATATCTGGATAAGACATCGTCTGAAGCCTTTTCCGTCGCCTCAAAATACTTGCTCGGAATGGCATCGTCCTCTAGCACCAAGATGCGTTCATACCCATGCGCGGATGCATCTTCGATCACGCGCTTGTGAGACATAAGGCACCCCGCCACACCGGCCCAGTCGCGCTCGCGTCCTTCCGTATATTCGGAAAACCACGGACCTTCGCCATAACCAGGCAGTTCAATGCCATAGACGGCAGACATGCGCTTTACTTTGGAGAAATCAAGAATATCCCTCCAATTTTCCTTAAAACTCAACCAACGATCCACCCTGTGATCCAGATTGATCACATAAATGGCGGAAAATGAATTGAGGAATTTTTTCATGCACAAGAATCCAGTCGCGTGACGAAAGGACTTACTCGCTGAGAGTATATGTGAGGCGGATTGTTGCAAGCAAGTCTTTTTCCCTGCTGTATCCACATTAGGGCAAGATTATCGGATCCGAGCTACTTCCATCGAAAGGAAGTCGAAAAATGGAGCCTTCCCCCTTTATCTCGGCATGCACGTAATTCCGCTTGCAAGAGACCATGAGCAACGCTCAATAATAAGGCAATGAAGAGCTTTCTGTCCATAGTCGTCCTCTTTCTTGTCACAGGCATCCTGATGGAATCCGGTGCCGTCCCACCCCTCCAGGTAGCGGCACTCCACCCGTTTCTTGGCGAAATGGCGGAAAAAATTGGAGGAGAACATGTTAAAGTTGTCAATCTTTTGAAAGCCAATGGCAATCTGCACGCATTCGAACCCACTCCAGATGTGATCGCACAGGCTGCCGGTGCAAAATTCATCCTCGCTTCCGGTAAAAACATGGAACCCTATCTCAGTGGACTGGCAGACTCCGTTTCATCCCCTCGCGGCAAAGTTGTCATCATCGATATGGGAGCCTATATTCCCGACGTACCATCCGCCGACGGAGAACATACCCATGCCGAAGGAGTGGATGACCACCACTCCCACGGTTCGGTCGATCCGCACTGGTGGCACACACCGTCCAACATAAAGCGAGCCGCGCGCGCACTCTGCTCACTCTTCTCCCGGGAAGATCCGGATAATGCCGGAGCCTACAAAGCAGCTCTCGAACAATGGAACAAGGAATTGGATACCCTTGATGCCTGGGCCCGCGTCGAATTGGCTGATATCCCGGACACTCAGCGTCTGCTTGTTACCGGGCATTCCGCCATGGGGCATTTCTGTAAGGAATACTGTTTTACCGAACTGCCTATCCAAGGTATCAGCCGCGAGGATGAAGGCAACCCTGCCAGGTTCGGTAAAATCCTTCAAGAACTGAGAAACCGCCATGCCAAAGCCATCTTCCCCGAATATGGTTCCAACCCCAAATCCCTGATAAATATCGCCCAGAGTCTCAACATCCCGTTGGCACAACCACTGATCACGGACGGACTTTCTCCGGAAACACCCACCTTCGAAGATATGTTCCGGAAAAATGTCTCGACCATCAAACAGGCTCTGAGCCGCTAGTACGCCCAAGTATCCGATATGCGAGGATCCCCCCTACGACAATTATTCCTTACCTTGGCAGGAGTCCTCCTAGCCGGCGTACCACTTTACATCCTAACCATGCCTGCCACCCCCAACCAGCAGGAATGGCACGAGTCCGCCCCATCACTCCCCGATATCCCCGCCTACCTCACAGTCCGTTGCGCCCATACCCCGTCATCCATCGTTATCCGTTCCGGAGACAGGATCCTGCTGGAACGAAAATCACCTGTCCAACTAGTCAGCGAACACGACGTCAGCCTTCCCATTCCGGCTTCCGGAACAGTGCGTCTCAAAGTAGAAGCCTCTTGGCCGGAAAATACGCCCGACACTCCGATCACCCTGATTCTAGAACCCGAACGACGCGATTCCCGGACGGAAACACGTTGGTCAGTCGGGCAGCACCTTAATGACCTCTACACCTTCTCCTGGCCCTCATCATGACCCATTCGCACGACCATGTCTGTTGGGGTGCCGGACAATCACATCCCTGTTCTCATAAGCTTGATGTCCGGCACATCAGCGCCTCCTACGGCGCCGTTCTGGCTCTTGACGATGTTTCCTTCTCCGCCACATGCGGTCATACCATCGCCTTCATGGGTCCCAACGGTGCCGGCAAATCAACCCTCCTCAAGGCCATTGCCGGCCTCCTCCGTCCAACGCAAGGGGAAATTCTTTGGAACAATACCCCTCTTCATGCCACCCGGGGGGAAATCGCCTACCTACCCCAACGCTCGGAAGTTGACTGGAGTTTTCCCCTGACTGTTCGCGCACTTGTCGAGATGGGGCGTTACCCCGCACTCGGATTCTGGAAGAAATTCCAGCGGCACGACCAGGATATCGTGGAAAAATCGCTCGCCGCCATGGAACTGACCGAGCTAGCCGACAGGCAAATCGGAGAACTTTCCGGAGGCCAGCAACAACGAGTCTTTCTCGCACGCGCCCTCGCCCAGGAAGCCCACGTCCTCCTTCTGGACGAACCCTTCACCGGACTGGACTCCCCCGCCAGTCATTCCCTGGGTAAACTCCTGCATACTCTAGCCAGGGAAGGTCGTCTCATCCTCGCCTCCCACCACGACCTCAATACCGCAGCAGCCATCTTCGACGCCATCCTGCTCCTCAACCAAACCGTGCGTTTCTACGGTCCCGCCGACGATATCCTCACAGAGGAACACATCCAATCCGTCTACCGCAACCAGACGTAATAAGCCCCCCGCACCGCCTCGCCTTCCACATGGACAATTCCTTCTTCCAATTCATTCAGGAACCGCTTGCTCAACGCTCGCTCGTCGCCTGCATCATGATCGGTTTTGCCAACGGCTTCGCCAGCGGCCTGGTCGTCCTGAGAAAATCCGCTCTGCAAATTGGGACTCTTTCCTGCGCCCTATTGCCGGGAATTGCCGTTGCCATCCTCATTTTCGGGCTCCTGCGCTGGAGCATCCTGGCCGGAGCCGTCATCGCGGCCCTGCTCGTCGGACTGGGTTCTCTCTTCGTCTCCCGTACATCCAGAATCAGTCATGACACCGCCCTCTCCATCATCCACACCACTGCCTTTGCCGCCGGCTACATCATCCTCGTCCGCCTCGGTCTTCAACAAAAGATAGATGACTGGCTCTTCGGCTCCATCATGAGCCTTTCCAACACCGATCTCTGGATAGCCTATGCCATCAGCGCTCTCTGCGTCCTGCTCATCGTTGCCTTCAAGCGACCACTGCTCATTTACCTGTTCGATCCAGGCATGGCGGCCACACTAGGCATACCGACCCGCCTGTTCAGTTACGGCGTCTTCGCCTTAATCATCCTTGTCCTCGTATCCTCCCTTCAGGCTGTCGGCGCCTTCCTGACGTTAGGACTCCTCGTCGGACCGGCTGCCACTATGAGACTGTTTACCGACAAGCCGGCCCTGCTTTTCTGGGGAGGAGGCATCATCGGAGCCTCCGGCTCCCTTCTGGCCTTTCTCCTTTCATTCCCACTAGGGTGGCACCTGGGTGCCACAATCATCCTCGTCCTTGGGGTTTTCTTCCTGGCTGCCTACCTTTTTTCACCAAAAGCCGGTCTTCTCTTCCGACACCGTAAAATTCCCTCTGCATGACAATCGATGACACGCACCCATCTAGCGAGAACTGACCCTCGGGCGTATTCTAAAAAGCGTGAAAAAGTGCGAAATATGTTCAGCTCCTGCTTCGGTATTTGTGACACGGATCCTGAATGGTCTAACCACGGAAATGGCTCTATGCAAGAATTGTGCCAAAGACCGCGGGATTCTGGATCCTTCCGCATTTGACCTGGCAGAAAAACTCTTTCCGGCACTTTCCCCAAAAACCTCGTCAGTCCAGCAGAACCTGGCACAACAACTGCAAGCAGCCGTCACGGCAACCTTGTCCGGGCAACCCTTGACAAGATGTCCCGTTTGCGACTTCAGCCTAGACGATTTCAAACGCATCGGACGTCTCGGCTGCAGCAATTGCTACAATGTATTCATGGAAGAAATCCTGCCCCTCCTCGACATTTCGCCTCTGGACACGGTACCTACGTCACAGTCGGGCAACACCCCCATACATGCCAGTAAAGCAGCCCAGGAACACATGGATCTATCCATGCTCAAAGAACAAATGCAGAAAGCCATCAAAGAAGAAAACTACGAAGAAGCCGCTAAATTGAGAGACGCTATCAACGCCCTCAAATCATCCAATGACTAAGCAACGCCGCCCCCTGGGTTCCACAATGACCTTTGACCAGCTGATCAAACGCCCCGCCTCCTGGATGGTATCATCCCATAAAAATCAGGATATCGTCCTGACATCCCGCATCCGTTTAGCCCGTAACCTCAAAGACCTTCCCTTCCCCGGATGGGCCAGGAAAAAACAGCGTATCGAAATCCTTTCCCAAATTATGCCGATCGTCTCCAGACTGGATGAACAACAAACTGGATTCAACGCCGAACTTTCAGATCTCGACCAACTGCAAAAACAACTCCTCGTCGAACGCCACCTCATTTCGCGCGAACTCGCCGCCCGCTCGGAAGGGTGCGGAATCTCCATCTCGCGCAATCAATCCGTCAGCATCCTCCTCAACGAAGAAGACCATCTCCGCCTCCAATGCATCATGCCCGGGCTCCAAATCCGCAAGGCATGGGAGCATATCCGCCAAATCGATCACCTCCTCGGAGAACAACTACCTTACGCCAGCCTTGCCGGACTAGGTTACCTCACGGCCTGTCCCACCAATCTCGGTACCGGCATGCGAGCTTCCGTTATGGTTCACCTGCCCGGCATGGTTCTCTCCGGCTACATGGATCAGGTTTTCAAAGCGGCGGAGAAACTCAATATCACCGTCCGCGGCATCTACGGAGAAGGCACCGACACCACAGGCAATATCTTCCAATTTTCCAACATCAGCAACGTCAAAGATAACGAAAACACCATCCTCGACAAAATCAAGAACGTCATCTCGGCTCTTTCCGTCCAGGAAACCAATGCCCGCGAAAAAGTTTACCGGGACAACCCCATCGCCATCAAAGACCGTATCGGTAAATCCTACGGAATCCTCAAATTCGCCCGTCTGATTTCCACACGAGAAGCTTTGGAACACATCTCCATGATACGCATGGGGATCTCTCTGGGCGTCATTGCCAACGATGATCCAAAATCCCTTTACTTGCTCGTTCTCCGCATCCAGGCAGCACATATCCAACAAGCCCTCGGCGGCCAGCTACCTCCGGAAATGGATAAAGAACAACTCGCCTTCCTGGCCGGAAAAGAACGGGCAGACACCATCCGGGAACACTTCAAAAACATACCGGAACCCAATTTCAACCACTAAATATTTTCTTCAAGACCCATGAACAATTTTACACCTCGTGCCCAGCAAGTCCTTGCACTGGCAAGGCGTGAATCCGATCGTTTCAACCACAACTACATCGGAACAGAACACCTCCTCCTCGGCATCCTCAAAATAGGCCAGGGCGTTGCTGTCTCCGTTCTTGAACGTATGGGGATGGACATCACCAGCATCATCGGCCAAATCGAAGCCCAAATCACCACCGGAACGGAACCGCGCACCGAAGGAAACATCCCCTACACTCCGAGAGTCAAAAGAGTCCTCAGCCTAGCCAACAAAGAGGCCCAGGAACTCAACCACTCCTATGTCGGTACGGAACACCTCCTCCTCGGACTTCTCCGGGACGGAGGAGGACTGGCGGCACAAATCCTCCGCAACACGGGATTGGACCTCGACCAGGCACGGCGGGAAATCCTCGAAGAACTCTCCCCAAAATTCCGGGATATGGATGAAGTCAACCCTCCCGATGATGACGAATCCCTCTATGAAGATGAGGACGAATCCCGCCAAGCAGAGGCGGACGGCGGAGGACTGCCTCCTTCTCCAAAAGGGATGCGTGGTAAAATGACCGCCTTGCAAGCATTCGGAAGAGATATGACCCAACTGGCAAGAGATGGCTTGCTCGACCCGGTCATCGGTCGTTCGGCGGAAATTGAACGCGTCATCCAAATCCTCTGCCGCCGCAACAAAAACAACCCCGTTCTCCTCGGAGAAGCCGGCGTTGGCAAAACGGCCATCGTCGAAGGACTCGCCCAGGAAATAGCCGCCGGCAAAGTCCCCGAATTACTCATGCAAAAAAAGGTCATCACACTTGACCTGGCCCTCATGGTAGCCGGCACCAAATATCGCGGACAATTCGAAGAAAGGATCAAGGCCATCATGGACGAAATCCGCCGGGACGGCAACATCATCCTCTTCATTGATGAACTCCACACCATCGTCGGTGCCGGATCCGCAGAAGGCGCCATGGACGCATCCAACATCATCAAACCCGCATTATCCCGAGGAGAACTCCAGGCAATCGGCGCAACAACCCTGAACGAATACCGCAAACACATCGAAAAAGATGCGGCACTCGAACGTCGGTTCCAGCAAGTCCAGGTCGGCGAGCCTTCCGTCGAAGATACCATCAAGATCCTCCATGGCATCCAGAGCAAATACGAAGACCACCACAAAGTCCGATACACAGACGATGCCATCAGCACAGCAGCCAAGCTCTCCCATCGGTATCTGACTGGGAGATTCCTGCCCGACAAAGCTATCGACATCCTGGACGAAGCCGGAGCCCGCAAACGCGTCTCTCAAATGACTCGTCCCCCTGAATTCACCACTCTTGAAGAGAAAATCAACAAACTCAGGGAAGACAAACAGAATGCCATCATCGAGCAAAACTTCGAACTCGCCGCCCAACTCCGGGACAACGAGAAAAAGAGCCAGCGTCTTCTGGAAGAAACTCTCGTTCAATGGAGAAACGATTACGACACGAAATACGTCCCCGTCACAGAAGAAGACATCATGATCGTCCTCTCCAAGTGGACCGGCATCCCCCTCTCCCGCATGGAAGAAAAGGAAACCGAAAAGCTCCTCCGCATGGAAGAAGAACTCAAAAGCAAAGTTATCGGTCAGGACGAAGCCGCTTCTGCCGTTTCCCGCGCTTTGCGGCGAAGCCGTGCAGACATCAAAGATCCGCGTCGCCCCATCGGTTCCTTCCTCTTCCTTGGCCCGACCGGCGTCGGTAAAACCTACCTCGCCCGCAACCTTGCCGAAATCATGTTCGGAACCGCCGATGCGCTGATCCAGGTAGACATGAGCGAGTACATGGAAAAACACACCACCTCCCGCCTCATCGGCTCGCCTCCCGGCTACGTCGGTCATGAAGAAGGGGGCCAGCTTACGGAATCCGTGCGCCGCCGTCCCTACTCCGTCATCCTTTTCGACGAAGTGGAAAAAGCCCACCCCGACGTCATGAACCTCCTCCTCCAGATTCTGGAAGAAGGCATGGTCACCGACTCTTTGGGACGTAAAGTCAACTTCCGTAATACCATCATCATCCTTACGTCAAACGTCGGAGCTTCCTCCATCAAGCGACAGGGTACGATGGGCTTCGGAGCCATAGCTTCCGAAGAAGCAGACTACGAGTCTATGAAGGAGAAAATTCTGGAAGAATCCCGTAAGCACTTCCGCCCTGAATTTCTCAACCGGTTCGATGAGCTCATCATCTTCCGCATGCTGGAACAAAAAGATCTGGAACGCATCGTAGGGCTGGAAGCCAACAAACTAATCGAACGCCTCCACCAAAAAAACATATCCCTGAGCCTTTCGCCGGATGCCATGTCCCTCATCATCAAGCAAGGGTACGATCCCCAGTATGGGGCACGCCCCATGCGCCGCGCCATTGAACGCCTGCTGGAAGATCCGCTCGCAGAAGCACTTCTCCGCAATGAGGTTGCCCCGGGCATGAGAGTCAAAGCCATCGTCAATGAGGATGGAAAAACTGTAAAATTCGTTCCCGACATCCCATTGGACGAACTCCAGCTCTCCCTGCCATCCTCCACGGAGCAACCCGTCAAAACTAAAAAAAGCCGGAAAAAACAATCGGAACATACCGATGATAGCGCACAGGATGTTCCCACTCCCCGGAAATCCCCCAAACGCAAAAAACAGGACGATCAATAACCCGCCTGCCGGGACGTGATCCCACCCTCTCCATTTACATCCCCTCTCTGTCGTCCTTTTGGCAGAGAGGGGATTTTTCTTTTCCTACATAAAACAAAAGCTTCGGAAGCGGGTATTTCCCGACTCCGAAGCTCAAAAAACATTTTTTTAAATCAAATCAGGAGAAAGGAACCCCCTTGGCATCCTGCTTCACGACAATGGCCTCAATAATAGCCCATATCCAGATGAAGAATGCAAAGCCAAACCAGCCGATCAGCAGAGTAATCACCAACTGCGTAATGGCGCGCCCCGTATAACCCGCATAAAAATTATGGATACCGAAACATCCCAGGAAAATGGCAAGCACCACATAAGCCGTCCGGCTTTTGGGTAACGTCGTAGGCATCACCTGCTGAGGTTGCTGAACTTGAATGACAATCTGAGGTTGTCCGGAAGATGGCGTTTGAGTTGGAGTAGGAGCCGCTTCAGCAACTGCCTGTTCGGGTGCAGGAGCTCCGCAGGATGGGCACTTGGTCACACCGGCCGGAATAACATTATCACAATATTCGCATTTCATATGGTTACAAGTAGTGTCGGATTAAAGTTTTTCTTGAATAATTCGTTCCCGTTTCAAAAGAATTCTCTCAAAACGTAATGCCAGATCAGACAATCCAACCGTTTCTTCCGATAAATCCGGACGGGATGAAGATTCTGCTAACACGTTAATAATAGTATGCATATCGCGTATTAAAATGTCAAGATCGCGATCACATTCATTACATTCCGGAGAACCGGAACTCTCCATGGCATATTTCATCTGATCGGAAAGCTTTTCCAACTTTCCTACTAAAAGACTCACATCCGGGGTCCCGGCTCGCTTCAAATTGACAGCACAATCCATCAATTCACCCGCCATGCCACTGATCCTGGATCTGCCCACTCCCCGAGCAGCCGCATCGGCAGCACTCCGGGTAAAAGCCCGCATTAACAACAGAGTCACGGCAATCAATAAAAACAGGCACACAAGGTGAATGGAAAGTAGAAGGGTCGTCCCCGGCATAATAAACGCCAAGGGAACCAGCCCCAAACTCACCAGAAGATAAACCATAGGAGCCGCCAATAGCGCCATGGAAACCGGATTTTCCGCCCTCTTACGATTACTCACGTAAATCCCGGCCAGCATAAAAAAAACGGCTTCCGCCACCATGAGAAAAACAATGGATAACCAGACAACAGGCACCATCGTTGATACCATCACAGCCGGCATAATAAGAAAAGACCCTACAAACCAAGTCAGGGCCAATGCCAGCACAGCAAGTATAATTGTCGTAATCATAAAAAAGGAAGAAAATTAAACAATAGAATTACCGCAATGTGTACAAAACCTGGCATCGGGTGGCACTTCCATCCCGCAACCGGGACAAAACTGTTTCGGCAAGACCAGCATCTGACCGCAATTGCAACAAAATCTGGCATCGGATTGATTGGTCGCTCCACATTTGGAACAGACTCGCATCCCGGCCCCAGTATCAATCCGGGGAGAAAGTCTAGATGCCTGATCCCCTACCGTCTGCCCTAATCCCATCCCCAAAGCCATACCCATTCCTGCGCCGAGAACACTGGACTGAACACCGCCAGCCCCTTCATTGCCAACAGCAGTCTCCATCACATCAAACGAACGTTTTTCGTGATAGTTAAAACCGATAATATTCATCTCGGCACGTTCAGCCAAAGCGCGTTTCAACCTCGCCACGGCAGGATCGCTGTCATCCGTCGAAACAGATTCCACACAAAAATTGCATACCTTAACCCCGTATTCAGCGAGCATCTCAACCAGAACACCTTCGATATAACCCGACAACTCACTCAATCGTGCGGATATCTGCAGAATCGACACATGCTTCTCCAAAAGATACTTTGCAATCGTATCCTTCACCAAAGTCATGATAATTCCCTTAAAATGGGACTGTATCGTCTTCACCGTAAAAGCAGGTAACGTTCCCACCAACTTAGACAAAAACATCCTGCTATTCTCAATTTGCAATCCATATTGCCCAAAAGCCGAAACAGGCAGCATGAGATTGTATTTGGGATCTTCAATCTGAATAGGAGTTACCGTTCCCCACTTCACGTCAAGCGTATACACCTTTTGGACAAACCACACCTCAGCCGTAAAAGGAGAGCGCCCAAAAGGAATCTTATAAATTGTCGCAAGGATCGGATAATTCTCGGAACTCAGCGTATGACGTCCCGGAGCAAAAGGCCCTACAAACTGCCCCTCCTTCAACAAGATCGCTTCTTGGGATTCTGACACAATCAATTGCGTCCACGTACTCAATTCAGAGGATGGATACTTCCAAGCTAATACATTTGGAGAAGCGTCCCATTTAACAACATCAATTATGGACATACGATTAATATGATCTTCCATCATTTCCTTCCAGAGTCAAGAAGAAGCATACATTCTTTCCAAAAATCGGGGTTTGAGTATAAACAGAGAAGCCCCGCCTTGCATGGTGACAAGGCGGGGCTTCATGAT
>ERZ791927.168-NODE-168-length-73943-cov-3.487995_pt1 | contig 73943 bp, 63 predicted proteins | sample MGYA00510130_ERZ791927 | MGnify/ENA primary metagenome ERZ791927 (study PRJEB30046, sample SAMN00792055) | human gut metagenome | study: EMG produced TPA metagenomics assembly of the A metagenome-wide association study of gut microbiota in type 2...
AACGACCCGAAGGGCGAAGCGCGCAGCGCTGAGTAATCCTTCCCCCACCACCATCGCTTTCAAAAGCCCCTGAATTCTCAAACGAATCCGCAATTAAATATTCTGCCCATGCGGGGAAGGATGAGAAGCTTCGACCAAGGTTCGACTCGAGTGCCAGCGAGAGAGCGTTGCCGCAGGCAACGACCCGAAGGGCGAAGCGCGCAGCGCTGAGTAATCCTTCCCCCACCACCATCACTTCCTGTAAATACTCAAAACCTGTTACTCCGAGCTAATTCTGCCCGATGGCACCGCGTTTACCGGACCTAAAATATCCTCCCCTGTAGGTCGGATAAGCGAAGCGCATCCGACAACTCCCCCCGCACCGTGCCCATAAAAAAACCCGCCGGAGCGCTGAGGAATCCCCAGTAATGGGCGGGTAAAAAAAGACAGGCATAGAGTTTTGTGATCTACTGACTTGTGCAACCAATTCAATGAGATCTCCTCTATGCCTGCTCGCCAAGTATGTCAGAATTTTTTCCGCGGTGCTTTAGCACCATTTCACAAATACCGACAAAATGCTTTGTTGGATGCCACTATCGCACTTATCAATGGCGCATCTCTGACGCTGACCAGCATCGGACGTTATTTACCCGGTAATGCTCAGGTCAAAAATAAAATAAAACGTGTTGATCGTCTGCTCGGTAATGAGTCTCTTCATCACGACATCCCCCTGATTTTCAGAAACATTATTTCCATGCTGACGAGCAAGCTGTCACTGTGTGTCATCGCCGTTGACTGGAGTGGATACCCCTCTCAGGAGTATCACGTACTCCGCGCCAGCCTGATTTGCGATGGACATTCGATTCCATTGCTGAGTTGGATAGTTCCTTCGGAAAAACAGCAAAATGCAAAGATATAGCAAGCCTTTCTTAATACTCTTTCCGAAGCGGTAAACCCAAAAGCAAGGGTAATCATCGTCACGGATGCAGGGTTCCAGAATGCCTGGTTTCGGCACATAAAATCACTCGGCTGGGATTTTATTGGCCGGATACGAGGCAATAAACAACTGCATCTGGCGAGAAAAGGGGAATGCTGGTTCGGGCGTCAGGAATTACAGGCCAGTAACAAACCTGAATATCTGGGGCCGTGGACGCTTTCCCGGGCGGAATACGCCCGTTGCGATGGTCATTTTTATTTGCACAAAAAAGAGCCGAAAGGCCGGAGAAATAAACGTTCGCGTTGTGGTATAGCCAGACCATCACAGATAAAAGATGCCAGGTCGGCGGCAAAAGAACCATGGTTAATATTCAGCAGCACAGATGACTTTAAACCGCGAGAAATCATGAAGTTATACAGTCGCCGAATGCAGATTGAGCAAAACTCCAGGGATGAAAAAAGTGAGCGTTTTGGGTTCGGTCTGCGAGCCAGTTACAGCTGTTCGGCAGGAAGAATGCTGGTACTGAGCCTGCTGGCAACACTGAGCACAATAGTGCTGTGGCTTATTGGCTATCACGCTGAAAATCAAGGGTTACATCTTATATATCAGGCCAACAGCATTAAAACGCGGCGGGTAATCTCGTATCTGACGTTAGCGGAGAATGTCTTACGACACTCCCCGCTAATTTTAAAACGAACGGTGCTAAGCACCATTCTTAATCACCTCACCAGAACCTACCAGAATATGGTGTTGGTTTATTATCGCTGATTTATGGGGATCCCTCAGCGCCGAAGCAGGGTCTATGTGAACTAAAATTCGCTTAGTGACGAGCGCGCACCAGCTGATACTTACGCGTCAGATACTCCACCGGGACGCTCCAGATGTGTACCAGACGCGAGAACGGGAACAGCAGGAATAACGTCATCCCCAACACCAGGTGCAGACGGAAGATAAACGCCACGCCATCAAGATGTTGAGAAGCGCCACCGTGGAAGGTCACTACCGACTGCGCCCAGCCAACCAGTTTCATCATCTCGCTACCGTCCATATGCTGGGCGGAGAACGGAATGGTCAGCAGGCCCAGCGCGCACTGGATAACGAGCAGCGACAGGATCAGGATATCCGCTCCGGTAGTCGTTGCACGCACGCGTGGGCTGAACAGACGACGTTTCAACAACAGCACGCCGCCAATCAGACACAGTACGCCGCTGGCACCACCAGCAAACATCGCCATTTTCTGTTTCACTTCAATCGGCAGCCAGGCTTCATACATCCAGTGCGGCGTCAGCATACCGAAGAAGTGACCGACAAAAATCCCCAGAATACCGATATGGAACAGGTTCGACGCTAGATTCATCCCTTTGCGATCCAGCATCTGGCTGGACGCCGCACGCCATGTGTACTGCCCGTAGTCATAACGCAGCCAGCTACCAATCAGGAAGACCGCCCCGGCTATGTACGGGTAGATATCAAAGAAGAACATATTCAGGAATTGCATTAGTGCTGTCCTCCGGTGGTGATATTCAGATATTGCGGCGCGACGGCACCGGCAAAGCGACGCTGATGAGCAGTGATTGCTGAATCACCGCAGCCTTTGTCAGCAAAGAATTTAACCTGCTCTTCTTCCCAGACTGCATCCAGCGCCTGCGGCGTATCGTCGCGCGCTTCGTCGGCAATTTTTTCCGCCACTTTGTCGCTGTCGATTGCGGTATTCGCCAGTTTCAGCAGCAGATCAAACAGCACGGCATAACGGCTTTCACGCTGTTGCAGACGCGCGCTCAGCAATGCCAGAATCGGCGCAATATCTTTCAAACCCTCCACGGCTTCGCTTTGCGGCAGCTGCGCCAGGTACTCCAGATACAGCGGCAGATGGTCGGGCAATTCGCGGCTGTTTAACTGCAAGCCGTGCTGCTCGTACTGCGCCAGCAGATCCACCATCGCCTGGCCGCGGTCACGGGATTCACCGTGCACATGTTCAAATAGCAACAGTGACGTGGCGCGGCCACGGTCGAACAGTTCGCTGTACTGCGCCTGGGCATCGAGCGGATCCATCGTCGTTAAATCGCGCAGGAAAATGCCCAGCGCATGGGCATCCTCTTTTGGCAGATTTTTCGACGCGGCAATCGCCTCAAACATCTCTTGTTGATGCTGCCATAAGGCAGCATCCGGATATTCAAGGAGACGCGATACAATCACGAGTTCGATCATGGGTGCGGCTCCGTTTTGCTGGTTACATCGATGGCATCGATACGGCGGCTGTTGAACAGATTGAATTTGGTATCTGAACCGTGGCAGCCATCACCAAAGGTAAAGCCGCAGCCATTTTTCTCCGGGAAGGCTTCCCGCGCCAGTTCACGATGACTGCTCGGCACCACAAAGCGATCTTCGTAGTTGGCAATAGCCAGATAACGATACATCTCCTGTGCCTGGGCTTCGGTCAGACCGACCTCTTCCAGCGCACGGGTATCGACTTTACCGTCAACGGTTTCAGCACGTTTGTAATGACGCATCGCCAGCATACGTTTCAGCGCGCGCAGTACCGGTTTGGTATCACCGGCGGTCAGCAGATTCGCCAGATACTGTACCGGAATACGCAGGCTTTCGACGTCTGGCAGAATGCCGTTGCTGCCCAGTTCACCCGCGTCTGCCGCAGACTGAATCGGCGACAGAGGCGGCACGTACCAGACCATCGGCAGTGTGCGATATTCCGGATGCAGCGGCAGCGCCAGTTTCCATTCCATCGCCATTTTATAAACTGGCGACTGCTGCGCAGCCTCAATAACGCTCAGCGGAATACCGTCTTTAATCGCCTGCTCGATGACTTTCGGATCGTTCGGATCGAGGAACACATCCAGCTGACGCTGGTAGAGATCTTTCTCGTTCTCGGTACTTGCCGCACGTTCAATCGCGTCGGCATCGTACAGCAGCACGCCAAGATAACGGATACGACCGACACAGGTTTCTGAACATATTGTCGGCTGGCCGGCTTCAATACGCGGATAGCAGAAGATGCACTTCTCAGACTTACCGCTCTTCCAGTTGAAGTAGATTTTTTTGTACGGGCATCCGGTGATGCACATACGCCAGCCACGGCATTTATCCTGGTCGATCAGGACGATGCCATCTTCTTCACGCTTGTAAATCGCACCGCTCGGGCAGGTCGCCACACATGCCGGGTTCAGACAGTGTTCGCACAGGCGCGGCAAATACATCATGAAGGTGTTTTCGAACTGGCTATACATCGCCTTCTGGATGTTGTCGAAGTTCTTGTCTTTCGCCAGCTTGTCAAACTCACCGCCCAGGTCATCTTCCCAGTTCGGCCCTTTTTCGATTTTCGCCATCCGTTCGCCGGTAATCAGTGAACGCGGACGGGCAATCGGCTGTGATTTGCTGCCTTCCGGCGCGGTATGCAGGTTCTGATAATCAAAATCGAACGGCTCGTAATAATCGTCGATCCCCGGCAGATGCGGGTTAGCGAAGATTTTACCCAGCAGCATGGCACGGTTACCCATGCGCGGCTGCAGTTTGCCGTTGATTTTACGGATCCAGCCGCCTTTGTATTTTTCCTGGTTTTCCCAGTCAGTCGGGAAGCCCTGGCCCGGCTTGGTTTCCACGTTGTTGAACCACGCGTATTCCACGCCTTCACGGCTGGTCCAGACGTTTTTACAGGTCACTGAACAGGTGTGGCAGCCGATGCACTTATCGAGATTCAGCACCATGCCGACTTGTGAACGAATTTTCATTTTACGCTCTCCTGTACCTGGTCATTGCCTTCGCCATCTAACCAGTCAATGTTCTTCATCTTACGCACTACAACAAACTCATCGCGGTTAGAACCTACGGTGCCGTAGTAGTTAAAGCCATATGCCAGATGGGCATAGCCGCCGATCATATGCGTCGGTTTCGGCGTGATACGGGTGACCGAGTTATGGATACCACCACGCTGTTGGGTAATTTCCGAACCAGGCAGGTTAACGATACGTTCCTGCGCGTGGTACATCATGGTCATCCCTGCCGGAACACGCTGGCTGACAACCGCACGGGCAGTCAGTGCACCGTTGCTGTTGAAGACTTCAATCCAGTCGTTATCGGCGATACCCAGCTCTTTGGCATCGGCTTCACTCAGCCAGACCACCGGACCACCGCGACCTAAAGTCAGCATCAGCAGGTTGTCGCTGTAGGTGGAGTGGATACCCCACTTCTGGTGTGGCGTCAGGAAGTTGAGCGCTTTTTCCGGGTTGCCATTGGATTTCTGGCCCATCACTTCTTTCACCGAACGGGTGTCGATCGGCGGACGATAAACCAGCAGGCTTTCACCGAAATCACGCATCCATTGGTGATCCTGATACAGCTGCTGACGGCCAGAGAGCGTACGCCACGGGATCAGCTCGTGAACGTTGGTGTAACCGGCGTTGTAAGAAACGTGTTCATCTTCAAGGCCAGACCACGTCGGGCTGGAGATGATTTTGCGCGGCTGTGCCTGAATATCGCGGAAGCGAATCTTCTCGTCTTCTTTATTCAGCGCCAGATGCGTATGGTCACGGCCGGTAAACTCGCTCAGGGCAGCCCAGGCTTTTACAGCTACCTGACCGTTGGTTTCCGGTGCCAGCGTCAGGATCATCTCTGCCGCATCAATTGCGGTATTGAGCATCGGCTGGCCTTTTGCCGGACCTTCCGCTTTGGTGTAGTTGAGCTTACGCAGCAGATCCATCTCGCTCTGGGTGTTCCAGGCAATCCCTTTACCGCCGTTACCGATTTTCTCCATCAGCGGGCCGATAGAGGTAAAGCGTTCGTAAGTTGCCGGATAATCGCGCTCTACGACCATAATGTGCGGTGCGGTTTTACCTGGGATCAGGTCGCATTCGCCTTTTTTCCAGTCTTTCACATCCAGCGGTTGCGCCAGTTCAGCGGCAGAGTCGTGCTGGATAGGCAGCGTGACGATGTCAGTTTCTTTACCCAGATGACCAACGCACACTTCGGAGAATTTCTTCGCGATGGCTTTGTAGATTTCCCAGTCGCTTTTCGCTTCCCAGGCCGGATCGACCGCCGCAGACAGCGGGTGAATAAACGGATGCATATCCGAAGTATTCATGTCGTCTTTTTCGTACCAGGTCGCCGTCGGCAAAATGATGTCGGAATAGAGACAGGTGCTCGACAGACGGAAGTCCAGCGTCACCACCAGATCCAGCTTGCCTTCCAGACCGTTGTCCTGCCAGTCCACTTCTTCCGGCTTCACGCCGCCCTGCTGCCCCAGGTCTTTGCCCTGGATACCGTGCTCCGTCCCCAGCAGGTACTTGAGCATAAACTCATGACCTTTACCGGAAGAACCGAGCAGGTTAGAACGCCAGATGAACAGGTTACGCGGGTGGTTTTTACCGTTTTCCGGCTGTTCCGCAGCGAAACGGATAGAACCCTCTTTCAGGGATTTCACCGTATAGTCCACCGGATTCATCCCGGCTTTTTCTGCTTCGCGAGCGATAGTCAGCGGGTTAGTGCCTAACTGCGGCGCAGACGGCAGCCAGCCCATGCGTTCTGCACGGACGTTAAAGTCGATCAAGTGTCCGGTATAGCGAGATTTATCCGCCATCGGCGACAGCAGTTCTTCCGCAGTCACGGTTTCATAACGCCACTGGCTGGAGTGGTTATAGAAATAAGAGGTACTGTTCATGTGACGCGCCGGACGCTGCCAGTCGAGGGCAAACGCCAGCGGCTGCCAGCCGGTTTGCGGACGCAGTTTTTCCTGACCTACATAGTGCGCCCAGCCACCGCCGCTCTGACCGACACAGCCGCAGAAAATCAGCATGTTGATCAGACCACGATAGTTCATGTCCAGGTGATACCAGTGGTTCAGCCCAGCGCCGACGATAATCATCGAACGACCGTGCGTTTTATCAGCGTTATCGGCAAATTCACGGGCGATGCGAATAATCTGGCTGCGAGAAACGCCGGTAATCTGCTCTGCCCAGGCAGGGGTGTAAGCTTTCACATCGTCATAGCTGGTTGCACAGTTAACGTCGTTCAGGCCACGTTCCAGACCGTAGTTTGCCAGCGTCAGATCATAAACGGTGGTCACCAGGGCGGTGCTGCCATCAGCCAGTTGCAGGCGTTTCACCGGCAGCTTATGCAGCAGCACGTTTTCCAGTTCCACTTTGTTGAAGTGTTCCGTGCCATCGCCACCAAAGTACGGGAAGCCCACCTCAGCGATCTCATCCTGGCTACCCAGCAGGCTCAGTTGCAGCTCGGTTTCTTCGCCAGTTTTGCCGTCGCGCTGCTCAAGATTCCATTTGCCCTTCTCGCCCCAGCGGAAGCCAATAGAACCGTTCGGCGCAACCATTTCACCATTGGTATTAAAGGCGACAGTTTTCCATTCCGGATTGTTTTCCTGGCCCAGTGCATCCACCAGATCAGCAGCGCGCAGCATACGACCCGCAGCGTAGTAACCGTCGCGCTCTTCCAGCATCACCAGCATCGGCATGTCGGTGTAGCGGCGCACATAGTCGGTGAAATACTGGCTTGGGTTGTCGAGGTGGAATTCACGCAGCATTACGTGACCCATTGCCAGCGCCATTGCCGCATCGGTGCCCTGTTTCGGTGCCAGCCACAGATCGCACAGTTTGGCGATTTCAGCGTAGTCTGGTGTGACGGCAACAGTTTTGGTTCCTTTGTAACGCACTTCAGTAAAGAAGTGAGCATCCGGGGTACGCGTCTGCGGCACGTTTGAACCCCAGGCGATGATGTAGCTGGAGTTGTACCAGTCAGCAGATTCCGGTACGTCAGTTTGCTCACCCCAGGTTTGCGGAGACGCAGGAGGCAGGTCGCAGTACCAGTCGTAGAAGCTTAAGCAAGTACCGCCAATCAGCGAGAGATAGCGCGCACCCGATGCGTAAGAAACCATCGACATTGCCGGAATTGGCGAGAAGCCAGCGACACGGTCCGGGCCGTAATTTTTGATGGTGTAAACGTTAGATGCGGCGATCAGTTCGTTCACTTCCTGCCAGGAAGAACGAACAAAACCACCGCGTCCACGCGCCTGCTTAAAGCTTTTCGCTTTATCGGCGTCTTCAATGATAGAAGCCCATGCCTCAACCGGATCGCTATGCAGCGCCTTCGCTTCACGCCACATTTTCATCAGGCGTTTGCGCATCATCGGGTATTTCAGGCGGTTAGCGCTGTAAAGATACCAGGAGTAGCTGGCACCGCGCGGGCAGCCGCGAGGTTCATGGTTTGGCAGGTCCGGGCGAGTACGCGGATAGTCAGTCTGCTGGGTTTCCCAGGTGACCAGACCGTTTTTGACGTAGATTTTCCAGCTGCAGGAGCCGGTGCAGTTTACCCCGTGGGTAGAGCGGACGATTTTGTCATGCTGCCAACGCTGGCGATATCCATCCTCCCAGTCACGGTTGGTATTGAGAAGCTGGCCATGCCCATCGGCAAAGGTTTCACCCTTCTGTTTGAAGTAGCGAAACCGGTCCAGGAATTTACTCATCGGTTTTCTCCTGTGGGAGCCTGTCGGCCCTCTGATAAATCGACATTGCTAATGTTTAAGGACAAGGTAACGCTCTGAAACAGCGTGGGAATTGATAACGATCAAGAGTGATGGGGATGAAAAATAAAGTAAATTCCTGGAATACCCCTTTAGGATAATTAACATTTATAGCATAACAGACTGTAAATTAAGACGTTTTACACCTGTAGTTATTTAAACCATTAAGATTTTTATGCAGATGGGTATTAAGGAGTATTCCCCATGGATAACATATTAATGACTCTTAATGAAATCCAGCGAAATAAGCCATACAACATTAGTATGTTGTAACTAAATGACGTATAAAAAAAGCGCGACATCATGCCGCGCAAAGGATAATCAAATATTACGATTTATTTTTTAGAATGCCGACCATATACCGCCCAGGTAATCACCACGCAGGCGATATAGAAAATCAAAAATACTTTCATTGCGCCGACTGGCGAACCCGTTAATGCCAGCGAGCTACCAAACGCTTTCGGGATAAAGAAGCCACCAATCGCGCCAATCGCAGAGATGAAACCCAGCGCCGCTGCCGTGTCGGTTGCCGCTTCACGCATCGCACGTTCGCCAGAACCCCCTTCTGCTTTCACGCGATCCATTGTCAGTTTACGGAAGATCACGGAAATCATCTGGAAAGTGGAACCACTACCCAGCCCAGCGGTCAGGAACAGCGCCAGGAAGACTGCGAAGAACGCCATGAAGCTTCCGCCCTGTCCGTCAGTCGGTAAGGTCAGGAACAGCAGGCCGCTGAAAATCGCCATCAGGATAAAGTTCACCAGCGTGACACGAGTTCCGCCCAGACGGTCAGATAATGCACCACCTGCAGAACGCGCCAGCGCACCAATAAACGGCCCGAAGAAAGCGTATTGCAGAATCTGAACATCCGGGAACTGCGTTTTTGACAGCATCGCAAAGCCCGCGGAGAAGCCGATGAAGGAGCCGAAGGTTGCCAGATACAGCAGGCTCATAATCCACAGATGACCCCGTTTGAGTACCGGCAACTGCTCCTTGATGGAGGCTTTCGAGGTGGCAAGATCGTTCATGCCAAACCACGCCGCAATGGTGAAGATGGCAAGTAACGGCACCCATATCCAGGACGCATTCGCCAGATACAGCTCAGTCCCATCCGGCTGTTTGACGCCCTGGCTACCAAATACTGCGAAAATCGACAGTGATACCACCAGCGGAGCAACCAACTGCATGACGCTGACGCCCATGTTGCCCAGACCCCCATTCAGACCCAGCGCGCCACCCTGCTTCTGTTTCGGAAAGAAGAAGCTGATGTTTGCCATACTGGATGCGAAGTTCGCGCCAGCAAAGCCGCACAGCAGAGAAATGATGATGAAGACGCTATAAGGCGTGGAGGTATCCTGCACGGCAAAACCCAGCCAGACGCAAGGAATAATCAGAATACCGGTGCTGAACGCCGTCCAGCGACGACCACCGAAGATAGGAACCATAAAGGAGTATGGAACACGTAATAACGCGCCAGAAACCGAAGGCAGCGCAGTCAACATAAATAGCTGATCGGTCGTAAAATTAAAACCGACTTTCGGTAAGTTCACCGCAACAGCGCTGAACAACATCCATACGCAAAACGCCAGCAGCAGACAGGGAACGGAAATCCACAGGTTGCGGCTGGCAATACGTTGACCGCGTTGTTGCCAGAACGCAGGATCTTCCGGTCGCCAATCTGTAATGACAGCTCCAGTAGCCCTTTCGGGGGCGGATGAGTGACTCATAGACACCTCTGATACTCGTTTCGATGTCTGCCACCTTAGTGTCTGTAGCTAAAGGCAATTTGATGTAAATCAAACGATAAGATAACTTTATCTATCATTGATATTTATCATTATCCATAGTGAGTACAGTGATTTCATAAAAATTATGAGATTTTTCACGGTACTGTAAAATCCCTACCCTTACCGATGTAAAGCGACTAACCACACGGCAAATAAGGAGTAACTCTTTCCGGGTATGGGTATACTCCAGCCAATAGCCGAGAATACTGCCATTCCAGAATGTATCGTCACATTCATTAAGGTTATTGCTCATTTAAAGCCTGAAGGAAGAGGTTTACATGCTTAAACGTTGTCTCTCTCCGCTCACCCTGGTTAATCAGGTTGCGCTTATTGTGTTGCTTTCTACTGCTATTGGACTGGCAGGGATGGCGGTTTCTGGCTGGCTGGTGCAAGGCGTTCAGGGCAGCGCCCATGCGATCAACAAAGCGGGATCGCTGCGCATGCAAAGTTACCGTCTGTTGGCAGCAGTGCCATTAAGCGAGAAAGACAAGCCCTTAATTAAAGAGATGGAACAAACAGCATTTAGCGCCGAGTTGACTCGAGCAGCAGAACGAGACGGGCAACTGGCGCAATTACAGGGTTTACAAGATTACTGGCGTAATGAACTGATCCCTGCACTGATACGTGCACAAAACCGCGAAACGGTGTCAGCGGATGTCAGCCAGTTTGTTGCCGGGCTTGATCAGCTGGTATCTGGTTTTGATCGCACCACGGAAATGCGCATTGAGACAGTGGTGCTGGTCCATCGGGTAATGGCGGTATTTATGGCACTTTTACTGGTATTCACTATTATCTGGTTGCGGGCGAGATTGCTACAACCGTGGCGGCAACTGCTGGCAATGGCGAGTGCCGTCAGCCATCGCGATTTTACCCAACGCGCAAACATCAGCGGGCGCAACGAAATGGCGATGCTTGGAACTGCGTTGAACAATATGTCTGCAGAACTGGCGGAAAGTTATGCCGTACTTGAGCAGCGGGTTCAGGAGAAAACCGCCGGGCTGGAGCATAAAAATCAGATCCTCTCTTTTTTATGGCAGGCTAACCGCCGTTTGCATTCCCGCGCCCCGCTGTGTGAACGCCTGTCACCTGTACTCAACGACTTACAGAATTTAACCCTGCTACGTGATATCGAACTGCGGGTGTATGACACTGATGATGAAGAGAATCATCAGGAGTTTACCTGCCAGTCAGATATGACTTGTGATGATAAAGGCTGCCAGCTCTGCCCGCGCGGCGTATTACCCGTTGGCGATCGCGGCACAACCCTGAAGTGGCGGCTGGCTGACACTCATACGCAGTACGGTATTTTGCTGGCGACCCTGCCGCAGGGGCGTCATCTTAGCCATGATCAACAACAACTGGTGGATACCCTGGTTGAACAACTCACCGCCACGCTGGCGCTGGATCGCCATCAGGAACGTCAGCAACAGTTGATCGTGATGGAAGAGCGTGCCACCATTGCGCGCGAACTGCATGATTCTATTGCCCAATCTCTCTCTTGCATGAAGATGCAGGTGAGTTGCTTACAGATGCAGGGCGATGCGCTGCCAGAAAGCAGCCGCGAACTGTTAAGTCAGATCCGTAACGAACTGAATGCATCCTGGGTGCAGTTGCGTGAATTGCTCACCACATTCCGTTTGCAGCTCACCGAGCCTGGATTACGTCCGGCGCTGGAGGCGAGTTGCGAAGAGTACAGCGCCAAATTTGGCTTCCCGGTGAAGCTGGATTATCAATTGCCGCCTCGTCTGGTGCCTTCGCATCAGGCAATCCACTTGTTGCAAATTGCCCGTGAGGCATTAAGTAACGCCCTCAAACATTCGCAAGCGAGTGAGGTCGTGGTGACGGTGGCGCAAAACGATAATCAGGTCAAACTGACCGTCCAGGATAACGGCTGCGGCGTGCCTGAAAATGCCATCCGCAGCAATCACTACGGCATGATAATAATGCGCGACCGTGCGCAAAGTTTACGAGGCGATTGCCGCGTCCGCCGTCGTGAATCAGGTGGCACCGAAGTGGTGGTCACCTTTATTCCCGAAAAAACTTTCACAGACGTCCAAGGAGATACCCATGAGTAATCAGGAACCGGCTACTATCCTGCTGATCGACGATCACCCGATGTTGCGAACTGGCGTAAAACAGCTTATCAGTATGGCACCAGATATCACCGTGGTTGGCGAAGCGAGTAATGGCGAACAGGGTATTGAACTGGCGGAGTCTCTTGATCCCGATCTGATCCTGTTAGATCTCAATATGCCCGGCATGAACGGTCTGGAAACGCTGGATAAACTGCGCGAAAAGTCCCTCTCCGGGCGCATTGTGGTATTCAGCGTCTCTAACCATGAAGAAGATGTGGTCACCGCACTGAAACGCGGCGCGGATGGCTATCTGTTAAAAGATATGGAACCGGAAGATCTGCTGAAAGCGTTACATCAGGCAGCTGCTGGCGAAATGGTATTAAGCGAAGCATTAACGCCTGTTCTGGCCGCCAGCTTGCGCGCTAACCGTGCCACTACTGAGCGCGATGTTAACCAGTTAACCCCACGCGAGCGCGATATTCTCAAGCTAATTGCCCAGGGTTTGCCGAACAAGATGATTGCCCGCCGCCTGGACATCACCGAAAGCACAGTAAAAGTTCACGTCAAGCACATGCTGAAGAAAATGAAGCTAAAGTCTCGCGTGGAAGCTGCGGTATGGGTGCATCAGGAGCGCATTTTCTGATTACGGTTCCCAGCGCAGTTCGTCGTTTGACAATGCGTCGAACGGTTCGACAAGCGTTAGCGTGATCTCATTGGAGGAGACACGCTGCCCCTGGTTATCTTCCACCACCACTGACAATCGCCAGTGATTGCTTGCGCCTTCCCCGTTTTGCCAGTCAGGCATGATCAGCGTCCAGCCCTCCTCACTGTTGGCTTGTGCGCCCGGAGTCAAACTTAATATCTGCGTATCGCCCTGCCAAATCAGTTGCCGAATACCGTAACGACTGCGGATTTGTAATTTCAGCGGCACTGTTTCGCCAGGTTTTAGATCCCACGGCGGTGTCGCCAGAAACACCGTCAACGTTTTTCGCTGTCGGTACTCAAGAGTCGGAAGATTATTTCGCTGCGGATTGTCATAGCGACTACCACGTAACGACTGACTTTCGACAACCTCGCCCGCAGAAAGTTGTTTTTTGAGCGGTACACCAAAGCGGTAGTTAAGATTCAGCCCGAGGTTATTTTGATTCTCGCCACTTTCACCCTGTTTATGCTGGGCCGTCACAGTGACTAAGGGCACAGGGGTGTAATTTAATCCCAGACTCAACGCGACGGGATTGTGATAACCCGTACCAGAGTTAAACAAATCGACACGATCACCAAAATACTGTTCTACGCTGACACTGGTATTGAAGTGTTGATAGAACGGCATGCGCATCCGGGCTGTCAGGTCGTACCCGCGCGCCATCCGTTGTTCCTGCGTGGCTGTCTGTTCATGCCATGCAGCAAACGGCTGATAAAAGTTTGCCGATAGTCGCAAATATTCGCCCCACGCTTCAGCGCCAAAGCCCGCTCGCTGAAGATTTTCGTCCAGCAAGTTGTCATAAAAAGTGTTATAACCCACCAGCCAGCTGCCGCGCGCCCAGCGTTGCCCAACGCCCACATTGCTCACCAGCCCATCATCCTGCTGAGTAAGACCAAGCTGGCTCCAGGTGAGATAACGATCATTATCTTGTAACGGCACAAACCAGCTTCCACGACTGCCGGTGAAATGTCCTTCGTTATCCACTTTGACGTCAACACTGGCATTTCCCCACGGTGATAGCCAGGACTCTACGTGCTGATTAACCTGTTGACTAAGCGCGTCGCGGACCTTTTCCAATGCGAAAGCTTTTGCCTGCTCGCCAGTATCAAGCCCGTTATCATTCATACTGGTTTCGCCGAAATCTTTCACAATTTCAGCAAAGTGTTTTTCCCCATCATGATTTTCAGGTGCCATGCCTAAATCCGGCAGACCATCATTGTTATTATCAAAGGGATTTGCCGCTTTTTGCTCGAAGGTAGATTGTGCGTTAGCTGTACCGCCTGCCGCCAGCAAGAGTAAATAAAACGGAATAATGCGAGGAACGAAACGGCTCAAAACGTCGGTAACTTCCGGTAAAAATGAAAAACCATAGCCTTAAAGAATAACGATTACTGGCACCTTTTGTCGTATTTTCTCGCGCTTTCAGGAAAATCCTTAAAAATGTGACCGATTGGTCAGACGCTGCAGAAGCAGTAAGATAGAAGATGAGTGTCTAATTCCCTGAATACAGGAGTAAATAATGCAAAAAATCGTGATCGTTGCCAATGGCGCACCTTACGGGAGCGAATCCTTGTTTAACAGCTTGCGGCTGGCCATTGCGTTACGAGAGCAGGAGAACAATCTGGATCTGCGTCTGTTCCTGATGTCTGATGCGGTAACAGCCGGGTTGCGCGGGCAAAAACCAGGGGAAGGCTACAACATTCAGCAAATGCTGGAGATCCTTACCGCTCAGAATGTACCGGTGAAATTGTGCAAAACCTGTACCGACGGGCGCGGGATTAGTACACTTCCTCTGATTGATGGGGTGGAAATCGGTACTCTTGTTGAACTGGCGCAATGGACGCTGTCAGCCGATAAAGTGCTCACATTTTAATGTTTGAGGGGGCGTCGGACGCCCCACTATGAGGGAAGTTTACTCAGGCGAATCCCGGCCGTAACACACCATCCGGATAATTCTCCGCCAGCAGTTTTTTTACCGATACCAGCAAATCATTCAGCCCATCGTCCTGCATTCCCAGTTTGATAAGCTCCTGTTCCAGTGAAAACAGGTATTGTGCATTGGTTCCCAGCGGACCGCTCGCCGCCGCAATCAACGGCGCTATGACCTGAGCGCGAGTGTCAGATTCATATTCTGGATGTCGCGGGTCCATAATAAACACAATGGCGTTTACTGTGCGTCCATCATCAAGATCAAGCTGACACCAGGTTGGCAGATAACAGCCGGTAATCATCTCGCGCTTCCACAGCAGGGTTAGTTCCTGCTCCAGCGTCTCTTCTGGCAGTCGATAGGCGACGCCTGTGGTGCGTCCGCCCTCTTTCAGTGCAAGCATTCGTCCCGGCTGGTGCGCAGTCCCGCGCCCGGCGGTCAGGCGCAGGCAAAACGCGCGATGCCATCCAACCAGTGTACCGGTGCACGACTCGGTAAACTCCAGTGCCGGATTCCACATCAACGATCCATAACCGAAGATCCACACCGGTCCCTCATCAGGTCGACAAGCCAGCGTCGCCGCCAGCGAAGCCGCCCGTTGTTCTGCTGACCATAAGAGTGATTCTTCAATGGCACCAAATGCCGTTTTACAATCGGCATTCATCAAGAAATCACGCGTTATCACCTTACACCTCCGCCACTGCATACTTCCCTGCGACAACTTTTTGGTGTCTTCCGGACATTTTTACTGCTCATTTTGAAACCACTAACGGGACAATATGCAATCCACGGACCACTTGCAAGGCAACACCGCACGAATAGCTTTAACTAAGCTACCGGTTTTACGATTTTTTATGCCATTTATCATCATCCCCTTTGGCATATTCATGCTTCACAGCAGCCCAGGCCACTTTATGCGCTGTTTCTTCGCGACTGGCGTCATCACGCCGATCTTCTTTATCTTTATATTGATCCCATGCGCTGTTGAACGCTTCTTTATAGATATCCTGGACATGAGACGGAAGCACGTGCTTTACGCTTTCCGGCAGATCGCTTTTCGTTTTATACGGCATCGTTGACTCCTTTTACAAAGTTGAACATTAAGTGTGGTCAACAATATCTACTCTTGCCAAAACATAAGAATTTTCATGTCAGACTCTTCTTAAGAAGTGCTAAAACAAACATTGTCTAAACGTATTACTTATTTTTATGCCCAAATGAGTAAAAAATCGACAGCGGGGTAAAAATTCGTAAAATGTTACCGATATCCAGACACTTTCTGTTATTTTTCCTACCTATTTTTTACATTTTCGATAAATTCATCTGCAAAGGGATAACCATAATGTCAAATGCTCAAGAGGCGGTAAAAACCCGCCACAAGGAGACTTCGCTTATTTTCCCGGTTCTGGCGCTGGTAGTGCTGTTCCTGTGGGGAAGCAGCCAGACACTACCAGTGGTCATTGCCATCAATCTTCTTGCGCTTATTGGTATTTTAAGTAGCGCCTTTAGTGTTGTCCGTCATGCGGACGTATTAGCCCATCGCCTGGGAGAACCTTACGGTTCGCTTATTCTTAGCCTTTCAGTGGTTATTCTTGAAGTCAGTTTGATTTCAGCTTTAATGGCAACCGGCGACGCCGCGCCAACGCTAATGCGTGATACGCTCTATTCAATCATTATGATTGTTACAGGTGGGCTGGTTGGCTTTTCATTATTGTTGGGCGGACGTAAGTTTGCCACCCAATATATGAATCTGTTTGGTATCAAGCAGTATTTAATTGCGCTGTTCCCCCTTGCGATAATCGTACTGGTATTTCCAATGGCGCTGCCTGCGGCGAATTTTTCAACAGGTCAGGCGTTACTGGTAGCATTAATTTCTGCGGCAATGTATGGCGTATTTTTGCTGATCCAGACCAAAACGCATCAAAGTTTGTTTGTCTACGAGCACGAAGATGACAGTGATGATGACGACCCGCACCACGGTAAACCGTCTGCCCATAGCAGCCTGTGGCATGCCATCTGGTTGATTGTCCATCTGATTGCCGTTATTGCAGTCACCAAAATGAACGCCAGCCCGCTGGAGACATTGCTCGACAGCATGAATGCGCCTGTCGCCTTTACTGGCTTCCTGGTGGCTCTGTTGATTCTGTCGCCGGAAGGTTTAGGTGCGTTAAAAGCAGTGTTGAATAACCAGGTCCAGCGCGCGATGAATCTGTTCTTTGGTTCAGTGTTGGCAACCATTTCGCTTACCGTACCTGTCGTCACGCTAATTGCCTTTATGACGGGTAACGAATTGCAGTTTGCACTTGGTGCGCCAGAAATGGTGGTGATGGTGGCCTCTTTAGTACTGTGCCATATCTCCTTCTCCACCGGACGAACTAACGTGCTCAATGGCGCAGCGCATCTGGCACTGTTTGCCGCCTATTTGATGACGATATTTGCCTGACAGTTATATCTCCTCCGATGACGGAAATCGGGGGAGATAATATAAATTCCTGCTTATTATATTTCTTCATACTAGCTGGACAGGTTGTTAATCAGAATTGCAAGCCTGTACCACAACCTGCACGAAATGACTGCAACAGCTGTTGAAAAACCGGAATGTACTCTTTATTGCAAACATTTCAGGGATGAAGTGAAGATGAATTGCGACGTAGTATCCACACCAAGCCGGCGTTATCCGGTGAGGCGCAATGTTGCGGGGGCTTTATCTCTGGTGGCATTGGTTGCTGGAAAGAGAAACCCCCCGCACGTTGAGAGGTATAACCTGACAACAGAACGGGGGCTAATCTTGAACCAGAACAATTCAAGAATAGCCGCAAAATGTTGTCATTACAACAAGGCGGCTATATGACGCTCGCGCAGTTTGCCATGACTTTCTGGCACGACCTGGCAGCACCGATCCTTGCGGGAATTATTACCGCAGCGATTGTCGGCTGGTGGCGTAACCGGAAGTAAGGTGAAAACGGGCGTCAGGCTGCCGTGATGGCAATATGCGCCCGAAACCGGCCGCAGGGGTAACAGCCTGCGGCCTTTTTTGTATCCGGCACCCATGAAAAAAGTCTTAACGCAGAACGCTAAGACTTTATTTTTCAGGCAAAAAAGATTACTTGCTGGTATCCAGTTCTTCGAAACCTTTCACCAGATCATCAATCGCTTTCATTTGCTTGAGGAACGGTTCCAGTTTAGCCAGCGGCAGCGCGGATGGACCATCACATTTCGCATGTTCCGGATCCGGATGCGCTTCAATAAACAGCCCCGCCAGACCTACCGCCATACCGGCTCTTGCCAGCTCAGCCACCTGAGCACGGCGACCGCCGGAAGCTGCGCCAAATGGATCGCGACATTGCAGTGCGTGGGTAACGTCGAAAATCACCGGCGAATTACCAGACACTTTCTTCATGATGCTGAAGCCCAGCATATCAACAACCAGGTTGTCATAGCCGAAGTTAGCACCGCGATCGCAAAGAATCACTTTTTCGTTGCCGCCTTCTTTGAATTTATCAACGATATTACCCATCTGTCCCGGGCTGACAAACTGCGGTTTCTTGACGTTAATTACCGCACCAGTTTTCGCCATGGCTTCAACCAGGTCAGTCTGGCGAGCAAGAAACGCCGGCAACTGAATCACATCTACAACATCAGCAACGGGCTGTGCCTGGCTTGGTTCGTGAACGTCGGTGATAATTTTCACGCCAAAAGTCTGCTTCAACTCCTGGAAGATTTTCATCCCTTCTTCCAGGCCCGGTCCACGATAAGAGTGGATGGAGGAGCGGTTGGCTTTGTCAAAAGAGGCTTTGAACACGTAAGGGATACCCAGTTTCTGGGTCACGGTTACGTAGTGCTCGCAAATGCGCATCGCCAGATCGCGAGATTCCAACACGTTCATACCGCCAAACAGTACGAACGGCAGGTCATTTGCTACGTTGATGTCGCCAATGCTAACCACTTTTTGTTTCATAGGATCGCCTTAATCTTGAGTAAAATGTCGATTAATTAATGCAGCACAATATGTTTATGCGCGATGTTATTTATTTGCGCACGGATCATTTCGCTGATCGGGTCTTCCGGACACTGTTCAACGAAATAACTTAAATCGTTCAACGCAACGTGTTCGCAATCCAGTTGCGCATAAATCAACCGCGATCGCGAATTTCATAGGGATCTTCCGGGTTGAATTGTAATAAAGCTTCGCTGGTGCGTAACGCCAGCTCCATCTGATTTTCTTCCATCAACGAAGCTTTGAGTGTATCCAGCAATTTGCGGATTACCTCAATGTTATCAGCTTCATCAAGGTCTTCATAAAACAGTTCCGCCGACGGGCTGATATTTCCCTTTAACCACACATCCAGCATATGTTCGCTTAACGATTCACCGTTAAAAGGATTAATCAGCCAAATTTCGCCATCCGGACATTCAATGCGCAATATCATCTGCGTAGGGAAAATCACCGGCAGCAGCGGCAAATCGAGACGATTCGCGACCCATAATAAAACCGCACCTAATGATACCGCACTGCCCTGTCGATTCTTTAACACCTGGTCCAGCCATAATGCATCGGAAAGACGATAAACGCCGCGTGAGGCTTTAAACCCCCATTCGCCGTAAAACAGCGCGATTAATTTTTCTAGCTGCTCTTCTAATGGCAGAAGCTGGCTAATTTCTTCCTTCGCCAGACTAACGAGACGCTCCAGTTCGTCGTAAACATCTTGCGAGGGAAAATCGCGGCGGATTGCTTCGCAAGCCAGGATCATGCCTTCGCACAATGGCGCTTTATTAAATTCGAAATCAGCTAACGATCTCATGACTTACCCCAGTAACGGTACTTTTGTGGTGGCGAGTTTAATGATGATGTACAGCACCACCAACGCCAGCGGGAAGGCAATAATGCGCGCCTGCTGACTGTGCATACGACGATAATCGAGTGCAATAAAACCCAAAACAATATAAATGATAACTCCAAACAGCTTTTCAGTCAGCCACTGTGCCTGCCCGGAAAATGGCTGGATGTGCGCTTTAGCCATCAACGCAATGCCGCTTAACAATAACAGCGTATCGACAACCGGCGGCACAATGCGCGTCCAGCGAGCAAATGCCTGTGGATGCTTCTGATAACGTAGCCAGAAACGTAAGGTCAATAGCCCAACAGAAAGCGCGATACTAATGAGATGAACGCTAAGCAACGTAGAAAAACTTGTCATTGATAATAGCGGCCGAGCGTTACGCGCTCGTTATCCCCATAGTCACGGCAGGTTTCGACGTCATGATACCCCGCGAAGATAAATGCCTGTCGCACCGCTTCACCCTGCTGCCAGCCATGCTCCAGAAGCAGAAAGCCGCCGGATACCAGCGCGTTACGCGACTGTTCGATGATATGCACGATGTCTGCCATTCCACTGTCTGCCGCAACCAGCGCAGTGAGCGGCTCAAAGCGGACATCGCCTTGTTGAAGATGTGGGTCCTGCTCGTCAATATACGGCGGATTGCTGACAATCATCGCAAACTGCTGCCCGGCTAGCGCGCTAAACCAGTCGCTTTGCAGAATGTGGATATTTTTGATAGCCAGATGCTGGGCATTACGTTGCGCCAGAGAGACAGCATCTGGCATACGATCTACAGCGGTAATTTCGCAGTCCGGACGCTCGCTGGCCAGCGCCAGCGCAATCGCCCCGGTACCCGTCCCGAGATCGAGAATACGGCAAGGTTGTTCAGGCAACCGCGCCAGTGCCTGCTCCACCAGACACTCCGTATCCGGGCGCGGAATTAAGGTCGCTGGCGAAACAAATAACGGCAACGACCAGAATTCTCGCACCCCGGTTAAATGAGCAATGGGTTCACCATCGCGACGACGCGTCAGTAGCGCATCAAGTTGCTGACATTGTTCGTCAGTCAGCTGCGTTTCACCAAAGGCGAGAATAAAAGTACGCCCTCTGCCGGTAACATGCTCCAGCAGGATTTCAGCATCACGCCGCGGGCTTTCGCTCGCCTGAAGTTGGCTTATTGCTTCACGTAACCAGTGTTGATATTCCATTATTCCTGCTCGGACAACGCCGCCAGTTGGTCGGCCTGATGTTCCTGGATAATCGGTTCAATCAGCATATCCAGCTTACCTTCCATCACTTCATCCAGGCGGTAGAGCGTCAGGTTGATGCGGTGATCGGTAACGCGCCCCTGCGGGAAGTTGTAAGTACGGTTACGGTCGCTGCGATCGCCACTCCCCAGCAGGTTACGACGGGTAGACGCTTCGGCCTGTTGCCGTTTTGCCATTTCAGCAGCGTGGATGCGAGCACCGAGTACAGAAAGTGCTTTAGCTTTGTTTTTATGTTGTGAACGTTCGTCCTGACATTCAACAACAATTCCGGTCGGCAAGTGAGTAATACGAATTGCCGAATCGGTGGTGTTAACGTGCTGACCACCCGCCCCTGACGAGCGGAAAGTATCAATGCGTAAATCTGCTGGGTTGATGTCCGGCAGTTCTGCATCAGGCAGTTCTGGCATTACCGCAACGGTACAAGCAGAAGTATGAATACGACCCTGCGATTCCGTAGCAGGAACACGCTGCACGCGATGACCGCCAGATTCGAATTTCAAACGACCATATACACCATCACCGCTAATTTTGGCGATGATCTCTTTATAACCACCATGTTCACCTTCGCTGGCGCTCATGATTTCTACACGCCAGCGGCGGGCTTCGGCGTAACGGCTGTACATACGGAACAGATCGCCAGCGAACAGCGCCGCTTCGTCGCCGCCGGTTCCGGCACGGACTTCGAGGAAGGCGTTACGTTCGTCATCAGGATCTTTTGGTAGTAACAGAACCTGTAATTGCTGTTCCAGTTGCTCGCTTTTTTCTTTAGCTTCGCGCAGTTCATCCTGCGCCATCTCACGCATTTCAGGATCGTCGAGCATCATCTGTGCGGTTTCGATATCTTCCTGAACCTGTTGCCAGTCGGTAAAACAGCGCGAAACATCACTTAACTGCGCATATTCACGAGATAATGCGCGAAAACGTTCCTGGTCAGCGATGGTTTGCGCATCACCCAGCAGCGCCTGAACTTCTTCATGGCGTTCATGCAGGGCTTCCAGTTTGGCAACGATAGAAGGCTTCATAGGCGTAAATGCACCCTGTAAAAAAAGAAAATGATGTACTGCTACTCCAGCCCGAGGCTGTCGCGCAGAATATTCAGGCGTTCGTTATCCCCGTCACGGGCGGCCTGTTGAAGTGATTTTGTTGGTGCATGGATCAGGCGGTTAGTCAGTTTCCATGCCAGATCCTGCATAATGGTTTGCGCATCGCCGCCCTGTTCAAGGGCCGCTAACGCTTTAGCAGTTAACTCATCACGAACCTGCTCTGCCTGGCTACGATAATCGCGAATAGTTTCGCTGGCGCTTTGTGCTCGAAGCCATGCCATAAATTCACTGGCCTCCTGGGCGACGATAGTTTCCGCCTCCACAGCAGCAGCTTTCCGTTGCGCCAGGTTGTGCGAAATAATGCTTTGCAGATCGTCAACGCTATAAAGATAAGCATTCGCCAGTTTACCAACTTCCGGCTCAACATCGCGCGGAACGGCAATATCCACCAGCAGCATTGGTTGATTGCGACGGCTTTTTAATGCGCGCTCCACCATGCCTTTACCGATAATCGGCAACGGGCTGGCGGTGGAACTGATGATGATATCGGCTTCGCGCAGACGTTCGTCGATATCACTCAGGGCAATCACTTCCGCGCCAACCTCATCTGCCAGAATTTGGGCACGTTCGCGAGTGCGATTGGCGATAATCATCTTCTGTACTTTGTGTTCGCGCAGATGACGTGCCACCAGCTCGATGGTTTCGCCCGCGCCAACCAGCAGTACCGTCACCGTAGAGAGCGATTCAAAGATCTGCCGCGCCAGCGTACAAGCCGCAAAAGCGACAGACACAGCACTGGCACCGATATCTGTTTCAGTGCGAACGCGTTTCGCCACAGAGAAAGATTTCTGAAACATGCGTTCCAGTTCGCTGGCCTTCATATGACCTTTTTGCGAATCGGCAAACGCTTTTTTAACCTGACCGAGGATCTGCGGCTCGCCAAGGACGAGAGAATCAAGCCCACTGGCAACGCGCATTAAATGACTGACCGCATCGTTATCCTGATGCCAGTAGAGGCTATTACGCAGATCGTCTTCGTTGAGATTATGGTAATCACACAACCAGCGAATGAGCGCCTCTTGCAGGTCATCCCGTTCTTCAACGCTGAGATAAAGTTCTGTGCGGTTACACGTCGACAGCACCACACCGCCCTGCACCATCGGCTGCGCAAGCAGGCTGTCAAGCGCCTGATCGAGCTTATCCGGCGAAAACGATACACGTTCTCGCAGCGATACAGGTGCCGTTTTATGGTTGATACCGAGTGCTAAAAGGGTCATGTCTGCGGGAAATAATACCAACGTTGATAGGGTTAGTCTGCTTGCATCATACAGGATGCGTAAGATCAATAAAAGAGAGCGCCCCCTTTTGGAGTAATTGCCGAAAGCCGTTAGATTCTGGCAATTAAGACAACGTGAACATAGACGATGGCTAACGGTAACGCTAGCATTAAGGGTTATAACTGCAACGTATCTCAAGGACTTGTCATTATTATGCCCCTGCCCGATTTTCGTCTTATCCGCCTGCTACCGCTGGCTGCTCTTGTGCTCACTGCCTGTTCCGTTACCACGCCCAAAGGTCCTGGCAAAAGCCCGGATTCGCCACAATGGCGTCAGCATCAGCAAGACGTGCGCAATCTTAATCAGTATCAAACTCGCGGCGCGTTCGCTTATATTTCTGACCAACAAAAAGTGTACGCCCGTTTCTTCTGGCAACAAACTGGCCAGGATCGCTACCGTCTGCTGCTGACTAACCCATTGGGCAGCACGGAACTGGAGCTGAATGCTCAACCGGGTAACGTGCAGTTAGTCGACAATAAAGGTCAGCGTTATACCTCCGATGACGCCGAAGAGATGATTGGCAAATTGACCGGAATGCCAATTCCGCTCAACAGCTTGCGCCAGTGGATTTTAGGTTTACCGGGTGATGCGACTGACTACAAACTTGACGACCAGTACCGCCTGAGTGAAATCACCTACAGCCAGAATGGCAAAAACTGGAAAGTTGTTTACGGTGGTTATGACACAAAAACTCAACCTGCGATGCCAGCCAATATGGAACTCACCGACGGTGGTCAACGCATCAAGTTAAAAATGGATAACTGGATAGTGAAATAATGCGGACACAGTGGCCCTCTCCGGCAAAACTTAATCTGTTTTTATACATTACCGGTCAGCGTGCGGATGGTTACCACACGCTGCAAACGCTGTTTCAGTTTCTTGATTACGGCGACACCATCAGCATTGAGCTTCGTGACGATGGGGATATTCGTCTGTTAACGCCCGTTGAAGGCGTGGAACATGAAGATAACCTGATCGTTCGCGCAGCGAGGTTGTTGATGAAAACTGCGGCAGACAGCGGGCGTCTTTCGACGGGAAGCGGTGCGAATATCAGCATTGACAAGCGTTTGCCGATGGGCGGCGGTCTCGGCGGTGGTTCATCCAATGCCGCGACGGTTCTGGTGGCGTTAAATCATCTCTGGCAATGCGGACTAAGCATGGATGAGCTGGCGGAAATGGGGCTGACGCTGGGCGCAGATGTTCCTGTCTTTGTCCGTGGTCATGCCGCCTTTGCCGAAGGTGTTGGCGAAATATTAACGCCGGTAGACCCGCCAGAGAAATGGTATCTGGTCGCACACCCTGGCGTGAGTATTCCGACGCCGGTGATTTTTAAAGATCCTGAACTCCCGCGCAATACGCCAAAAAGGTCAATAGAAACGTTGCTAAAATGTGAATTCAGCAATGATTGCGAGGTTATCGCAAGAAAACGTTTTCGCGAGGTTGATGCGGTGCTTTCCTGGCTGTTAGAATACGCCCCGTCGCGCCTGACTGGGACAGGGGCCTGTGTCTTTGCTGAATTTGATACAGAGTCTGAAGCCCGCCAGGTGCTAGAGCAAGCCCCGGAATGGCTCAATGGCTTTGTGGCGAAAGGCGTTAATCTTTCCCCATTGCACAGAGCCATGCTTTAAGCCGGGCAAGCTGAGTTTCGGTGACAACGTCACCTTGTTCCAGACGTTGCATCGCGCTCTTTAATACACCGCCTGGAAAGAATCATGCCTGGCCCGCACAGTTTTCGGCAGATTCTTTCCACCAATGGACGCATGCCTGAGGTTCTTCTCGTGCCTGATATGAAGCTTTTTGCTGGTAACGCCACCCCGGAACTAGCACAACGTATTGCCAACCGCCTGTACACTTCACTCGGCGACGCCGCTGTAGGTCGCTTTAGCGACGGCGAAGTCAGTGTACAAATTAATGAAAATGTACGCGGTGGTGATATTTTCATCATCCAGTCCACTTGTGCCCCTACTAACGACAACCTGATGGAATTAGTCGTTATGGTTGATGCCCTGCGTCGTGCTTCCGCAGGTCGTATCACCGCTGTTATCCCCTACTTTGGCTATGCGCGCCAGGACCGTCGCGTCCGTTCCGCTCGTGTACCAATCACTGCGAAAGTGGTTGCAGACTTCCTCTCCAGCGTCGGTGTTGACCGTGTGCTGACAGTGGATCTGCACGCTGAACAGATTCAGGGTTTCTTCGACGTTCCGGTTGATAACGTATTTGGTAGCCCGATCCTGCTGGAAGACATGCTGCAGCTGAATCTGGATAACCCAATTGTGGTTTCTCCGGACATCGGCGGCGTTGTGCGTGCCCGCGCTATCGCTAAGCTGCTGAACGATACCGATATGGCAATCATCGACAAACGTCGTCCGCGTGCGAACGTTTCCCAGGTGATGCATATCATCGGTGACGTTGCAGGTCGTGACTGCGTACTGGTCGATGATATGATCGACACTGGCGGTACGCTGTGTAAAGCTGCTGAAGCTCTGAAAGAACGTGGTGCTAAACGTGTATTTGCGTACGCGACTCACCCGATCTTCTCTGGCAACGCGGCGAACAACCTGCGTAACTCTGTAATTGATGAAGTCGTTGTCTGCGATACCATTCCGCTGAGCGATGAAATCAAATCACTGCCGAACGTGCGTACTCTGACCCTGTCAGGTATGCTGGCCGAAGCGATTCGTCGTATCAGCAACGAAGAATCGATCTCTGCCATGTTCGAACACTAATCGAACCCGGCTCAAAGACCCGCTGCGGCGGGTTTTTTTGTCTGTAATATCCATTTGTATGACCTATGCCTCCTTCACCTGCCATTTAGTTGACAGATGATGCGCTCACGGATGAAACATTATTGTGAACAAAATATTTTCCTCACATGTGATGCCTTTCCGCGCTCTGATCGACGCTTGCTGGAAAGAAAAATATACTGCCGCACGGTTTACCCGTGACCTGATTGCCGGGATAACCGTCGGGATTATTGCTATCCCGCTGGCGATGGCGTTGGCTATTGGTAGTGGTGTGGCCCCCCAGTACGGTTTATATACCGCAGCTGTTGCGGGGATTGTCATTGCTCTGACGGGGGGGTCACGCTTTAGCGTTTCCGGTCCGACTGCGGCATTTGTGGTAATTCTCTATCCCGTTTCGCAACAGTTTGGACTGGCAGGACTGCTGGTTGCGACCTTGCTGTCGGGAATCTTTTTGATTCTGATGGGGCTGGCACGCTTTGGTCGCCTGATTGAGTATATTCCGGTTTCCGTCACCTTAGGTTTCACCTCGGGTATCGGGATCACCATCGGTACCATGCAGATTAAAGATTTTCTCGGTCTGCAAATGGCCCATGTCCCGGAACATTATCTACAAAAAGTCGGCGCATTATTTATGGCGCTGCCGACCATTAATGTGGGTGATGCAGCCATTGGCATTGTGACGCTTGGCATTCTGGTTTTCTGGCCGCGTCTGGGCATACGTTTACCCGGCCACCTTCCGGCCTTGCTGGCTGGTTGCGCGGTGATGGGGATTGTTAACCTGCTCGGCGGACATGTTGCTACCATCGGTTCGCAATTCCACTACGTCCTGGCCGATGGTTCTCAGGGTAACGGTATTCCGCAACTGCTGCCGCAACTGGTGCTGCCGTGGGATCTGCCTAATTCAGAATTCACGCTAACCTGGGATTCTATTCGCACACTGCTGCCTGCGGCATTCTCAATGGCAATGCTCGGCGCAATCGAATCTCTGCTCTGCGCCGTGGTGCTGGATGGTATGACCGGGACAAAACACAAGGCGAACAGCGAACTGGTTGGACAGGGATTGGGGAATATTATCGCTCCGTTCTTTGGTGGTATTACCGCTACAGCTGCCATCGCGCGTTCTGCCGCTAACGTCCGTGCCGGGGCAACTTCCCCTATCTCGGCGGTGATCCACTCTATTCTGGTTATTCTTGCCCTGCTGGTACTGGCACCGCTGCTCTCCTGGCTGCCGCTTTCCGCCATGGCAGCCCTGCTGTTGATGGTGGCGTGGAACATGAGTGAAGCGCACAAAGTGGTCGACTTGCTGCGTCATGCACCGAAAGATGACATCATCGTCATGCTGCTGTGCATGTCGCTGACCGTGCTGTTCGATATGGTTATTGCCATCAGCGTGGGGATCGTGCTGGCATCGCTGCTGTTTATGCGTCGTATCGCACGTATGACTCGCCTGGCACCGGTAGTCGTAGATGTTCCAGACGATGTCCTGGTTCTGCGCGTTATTGGCCCGCTGTTTTTTGCTGCCGCAGAAGGCTTATTCACGGACCTGGAGTCACGTCTTGAAGGCAAACGGATTGTGATTCTGAAGTGGGATGCCGTTCCGGTACTTGATGCTGGTGGTCTTGATGCGTTCCAGCGTTTTGTGAAGCGTCTGCCCGAAGGATGTGAACTGCGCGTGTGCAACCTGGAATTCCAGCCACTGCGCACTATGGCTCGCGCAGGCATTCAACCGATCCCGGGACGCCTCGCATTCTTCCCGAATCGTCGCGCGGCGATGGCGGATTTATAAGTACGAGATTGACCAGTCAGCGCAAACTGACTGGTCAGCAAACTGCATTATTTGTTAGCTATGACGGCGATTGTCGCTACGGCGGCAACGTTTGTCATAGTGGCGAACCCACCAGTAACGGTCGCACACCTGTTCATGCCCGCCAACACGGGCACCCGCCAGCCAGAGAATCGCACCGACGAAAATACTTAGCACAGCACCATGTGCGAAATACTGGGGCATATTAAACTGTGGTAACTGGTTGAGGATTGAATACCCCACGCCGACCACCATTACCACCAGACCCAACCCCATGAGCACGTTACCGAGTAACGAAGCGTTTTTGCGTTTCATATGTCACCTCCGGAACTTTCTGGGTTGTAACAGGGAATACCCCTCTTCCTTATGTGTAAAGTATAGACAACACCCTGTAGGTTATGTGCGGGTGTGATCACAATTACAACCCTTATTTCAACAAAACTTTACAAATAAACGCCTGAACACCTTGACTTTCTAATAGTCCACTCAGGCAATAATTGCATTATCTGCATTTGATACGCAGTTTTTTGTCAAGCAGGGCCGCAACCAGTAAACTACGCGCCAGTTATGTACACACTCAGGACAAAAAAACGTGACGATTAAATTGATTGTCGGCCTGGCGAACCCCGGTGCTGAATACGCCGCAACGCGACATAATGCTGGTGCCTGGTTCGTTGACTTACTGGCAGAGCGATTGCGCGCTCCGCTGCGCGAAGAGGCTAAATTCTTTGGTTATACTTCGCGAGTCACCCTTGGAGGCGAAGATGTCCGCCTGTTAGTCCCGACTACATTTATGAATCTCAGCGGCAAAGCCGTTGCGGCGATGGCCAGTTTTTTCCGCATTAATCCGGACGAAATTCTGGTGGCCCACGACGAACTGGATCTGCCTCCTGGCGTCGCCAAATTTAAGTTGGGTGGCGGTCATGGTGGTCACAATGGACTGAAAGACATCATCAGTAAATTGGGTAATAACCCTAACTTTCACCGTTTACGCATCGGAATCGGTCATCCGGGCGATAAAAATAAAGTTGTCGGCTTTGTGTTAGGCAAACCGCCTGTTAGTGAACAGAAGTTAATTGATGAAGCCATCGACGAAGCGGCGCGTTGTACTGAAATGTGGTTTACAGATGGCTTGACCAAAGCGACGAACCGATTGCACGCCTTTAAAGCGCAATAAGTCGTTGTCTGCGGCATTTTTGCCGAGTGCCGTGTATAATAGGCAAAGTTATTTCCATTTCTGCAATCTGTTAGCAATAACAGGTTGATTATTAAGATATTAAGGTGATTTAAATCATGGGATTCAAATGCGGTATCGTCGGTTTGCCCAACGTCGGGAAATCTACCCTGTTCAACGCGCTGACCAAAGCCGGTATTGAAGCGGCCAACTTTCCATTCTGCACCATCGAGCCGAACACTGGCGTCGTACCAATGCCTGACCCTCGCCTGGATCAACTGGCTGAAATCGTAAAACCGCAGCGTACACTTCCCACGACCATGGAATTTGTCGATATCGCCGGTCTGGTAAAAGGCGCATCGAAAGGCGAAGGTCTGGGTAACCAGTTCCTGACCAACATCCGTGAAACCGAAGCGATCGGTCACGTTGTTCGCTGCTTTGAAAATGACAACATCATTCACGTTTCCGGCAAAGTTAACCCGGCGGATGATATTGAAGTTATCAACACCGAACTGGCGCTGGCGGATCTCGACACCTGTGAACGTGCGATTCATCGCGTACAGAAGAAAGCCAAAGGTGGCGATAAAGACGCGAAAGCCGAGCTGGCGGTACTGGAAAAATGCCTGCCCCAGCTGGAAAACGCAGGTATGCTGCGTGCGCTGGATTTAAGCGCTGAAGAGAAAGCGGCTGTTCGTTACCTGAGCTTCCTGACGCTAAAACCAACAATGTACATCGCCAACGTCAACGAAGACGGTTTTGAAAACAACCCGTATCTTGACCAGGTGCGTGAAATCGCAGCGAAAGAAGGTTCTGTTGTAGTTCCGGTTTGTGCTGCTGTTGAAGCAGACATTGCCGAACTGGACGACGAAGAGCGTGACGAGTTTATGCAGGAGCTTGGGCTGGAAGAGCCGGGCCTGAACCGTGTGATCCGTGCCGGTTATAAGCTGCTGAACCTGCAAACTTACTTCACCGCTGGGGTGAAAGAAGTGCGTGCATGGACCATTCCGGTTGGTGCAACCGCGCCGCAGGCAGCGGGCAAAATCCATACTGATTTTGAAAAAGGCTTTATCCGTGCACAAACCATCTCGTTTGAAGATTTCATCACTTACAAAGGTGAACAAGGCGCGAAAGAAGCAGGCAAAATGCGTGCAGAAGGCAAAGATTACATCGTTAAAGATGGCGATGTGATGAACTTCCTGTTCAACGTCTAATTCCGCTAATACTACCCTGGCGGTTAATAACGAGCCATTATGTGAGTTGCACGTAATGGCTTTTTTACGCCTGCTACGCGTCTTCTTTCAATTCTGAGTTACCAAAACTCATAATCAGACTCCTGACAATATTAACAATGCAGCTTTTATGTGATAACAATCACAGTGCATTAACCGTTCAAGAGTTTGTCATGAAAAAAATATTTACCTTCAGCCTGTTAGCAATTGTCTTTGCAAGCCTGTTGAGTGCTTGTGTTCCCCACCATCATCACCGCCACAGCGATGGCCCTCGTGGTCCTGCGCCCTCCGGTAAGCCAATGCCACCTTCAAATGGTGGACCAAATCACGGCAGTCATGGTCGCTATTAATTAGTAATTCATAGCGGGAAAGTACATACTCTCCCGCTATCCACGGCGCTTAAACTGCCCTGCATCAATGCCATGTTGCTTCATTTTCCGCCACAGCGTAGTGCGGCCGATTCCAAGTAAAGCCGACATTTCCTGAATGCGACCGCCTGTGACCTGGGCTGCGTTAATAATTGCCTCTTTTTCAACTTCCGCAAATGACAGACTGGTGGAAAGGCGGGTGGCGCTGACATCATCTGTCGCCTGCTCGGTAAACAGATGTTCCGGCAAATCACTGACGCGAATGCGCCCATTATCACTACTCAGAGCAAGATTCTCGATGACGCTGTAAAGTTCAAAATCGTTGCCAGGCCATGCACAGGAAACCAGGCGAGCGAGGGCATCGTCATCAATTTTCAGCCGCGTAGAGAAGCGTTTTTCAAGGCTGCGTAATTTGTTATTCACCAGCGCCGGAATGCTGCCACGCCGCATACGCAGTGGCGGGATGGTAATTTCAAATGCATGCAGCGCGTAATACAGCTGGCGACTAAAACGATTTTGTTCCACCAGCATTGCGAGGTCCGCGGTCGTTGTGGCAATCACTTTGACATCAATGGGTATTAAACGCCGCGCATCCAGTCGCGTGATAACCCCCTGCTTGATAACCTGAAGCAAAGCAGACTGTAACTCCACCGCCAGATATTCAATCTTTTCAAGAAACAGCGTGCCGCCGTGCGCCAGTTCCAGCCGACTCAGACGGCCATTTTCATTATCCGTGCGATCGCCACCAATAAATTCTTCCGCCAGCGCCGCATCACCATATAATTCACAATTGACGGCGATATAAGGCCCCGCTGCACGCTCGCTTTCATTATGAATTGCCTGACTTAGCAGTGCCTTGCCCACGCCCTCTTCTCCACAAAGCAGGACAGGAAAGCTACTGCGCGCCGCCTGGCGACCAAAATGAATCAAGCGGCGGGTTTGCGGATCGTCCTGTGGCATATGAGCGAAGGTATGGCTGACTTTTCCTAATTGACTGGTCATTAACTGCCGCATCTGTTCCACAGGATGGAGCAACAAAATAAAGCTGGTTCCCTGCGTTTCTATTATCGGTTTAAGGGTTATCACCGCATCAATAAACTGATGCTGACTTTCAAAGGTGGCTTCTACGTGTTTGAGCGGATGTGCCTGTTTTATTGCTTGTTGCAATACGGCGGGTAACGTTAATAGTTCAGTGATTGCCCTTCCCTGACTTGCCGTCGCGTCAAGGCGCAAGACTCGCGCCGCCTGGGCGTTGATAAATTGCAAATTACCCTGCTCGTCCCAGCTAATCACGCCATCATCCATACTTTCTAACAGGGCATTAAGTTGATTTAAATGACGGTTAGTTTCAGCGAGCAAACTGTCCGTCAGCAGTAAATTTCCGACCTCGCGTGCGATTGCCAACGTCAACGGCAAATCAGCTGCGGTAGTTTGCTCAACCGGACACGCCAGCGCTATTGTTCCCGTCAATCGGCCCTTGCTGTCAAACAACGGCGTTGCGCAAAAGGCCCAGTTCCAGAGTGCCTGTTTGAAATGTTGATCGGCCATCGTTTTCACGGCCTGACCAGAGATAGCCGCTAACGATAGCGCACAAGTACCAATAATTCCCTCGGCGCAATACGTGCCGTCATTGAATCCCAGTACACTTAGCTGCTGCAAGGTTTGCGGATCGCCATTACGGCTGAGAATGCAGGCGGTTTCATCGAGGATAAGCAACGCACACTCTCGCGGTGCCATATATTCCCAGGCATCTTCCAGCGCAGCCTGCCCGAGCGTCAGCATCGCTTTCTTACGCCGATAAATAGAAGCAAATGTCACGCCCTGGGCCTGGTGTGGTACGTTCCATGTCTCCCGTTTCATCAGCTTATTGCATCTCTCCCAGGAGGTTGCAATTAAGGGAGATATGCCCCGACCATCGTTGTTAAAAGCGCCACTCATATCCCGCATCCCTTATGACAAAAGGTGTTCCGGCTCGCAATTTTAAGTATTAATACACGTAAAAGTTTCAATATGGAACATTCATTAAAGAATATGTTTCACTATGAAACCTAATTTGGGCTAATTTTCTTTTCCCTTGCCTGATGCACAATGGATTCATCGGCAGTCAGTGGTCGCCGTGTCGTTGAACATCATCCATGCCCTACCGTAATTGCTGGAGCAAAATAATGAAAAAATTGATCAATGATGTGCAAGACGTACTGGACGAACAACTGGCAGGACTAGCGAAGGCGCATCCATCGCTGACACTGCATCAGGATCCGGTGTATGTCACCCGAGCTGATGCCCCCGTTGCAGGGAAAGTCGCCCTGCTGTCGGGTGGCGGCAGCGGACACGAGCCGATGCACTGTGGCTATATCGGTCAGGGGATGCTTTCTGGGGCCTGTCCGGGCGAAATTTTCACCTCACCGACGCCCGATAAAATCTTTGAATGCGCCATGCAAATTGATGGCGGCGAAGGTGTACTGTTGATTATCAAAAATTACACCGGCGATATTCTTAACTTCGAAACAGCAACCGAGTTACTGCACGATAGCGGCGTAAAAGTGACCACTGTGGTCATTGATGACGACGTTGCAGTAAAAGACAGTCTTTATACCGCCGGGCGGCGCGGCGTTGCCAACACCGTATTAATTGAAAAACTCGTAGGTGCAGCGGCGGAGCGTGGCGACTCACTGGACGCCTGTGCGGAACTGGGGCGTAAGTTGAATAATCAAGGCCATTCAATAGGTATCGCTCTCGGTGCCTGTACCGTTCCTGCCGCGGGCAAACCTTCTTTTACCCTGGCGGATAATGAGATGGAGTTTGGCGTCGGCATTCATGGTGAGCCAGGTATTGACCGCCGCCCCTTCTCTTCCCTTGATCAAACCGTCGATGAAATGTTCGACACCCTGCTGGAAAATGGCTCATACCATCGCACTTTGCGTTTCTGGGATTATCAACAAGGCAGCTGGCAGGAAGAACCACAAACCAAACAACCGCTCCAGTCTGGCGATCGGGTGATTGCGCTGGTTAACAATCTTGGCGCAACTCCGCTTTCTGAGCTGTACGGCGTCTATAACCGCCTGACCACACGTTGCCAGCAAGCGGGATTGACTATCGAACGTAATTTAATTGGCGCGTACTGCACCTCACTGGATATGACCGGTTTCTCAATCACCTTACTGAAAGTTGATGACGAAACGCTGGCATTCTGGGACGCCCCTGTCCACACCCCGGCCCTTAACTGGGGTAAATAAGGAGAAAGCAATGTCACTGAGCAGAACTCAAATTGTTAACTGGCTCACTCGTTGTGGCGATATTTTCAGCACCGAGAGCAAGTATCTTACTGGACTGGATCGCGAGATTGGCGACGCTGACCACGGGCTAAATATGAATCGAGGCTTTAGCAAAGTGGTAGAAAAACTCCCTGCTATCGCAGATAAAGATATCGGTTTCATTCTCAAGAATACCGGCATGACACTACTTTCCAGCGTCGGAGGTGCCAGTGGTCCGCTGTTCGGTACCTTCTTTATCCGCGCCGCACAGACAACCCAGGCACGGCAAAGCCTGACGCTGGAAGAGCTTTATCAGATGTTCCGCGATGGCGCGGACGGCGTAATCAGTCGCGGGAAAGCCGAACCTGGCGATAAAACCATGTGTGATGTGTGGGTGCCGGTGGTGGAATCGTTACGTCAGTCCTGCGAGCAAAATCTCCCTGTTCCGGCGGCGCTCGACGCTGCCAGTAGCATCGCCGAATCCGCTGCACAAAGTACGATTACGATGCAAGCCCGCAAAGGCCGCGCCAGTTATCTCGGTGAACGCAGTATTGGTCACCAGGATCCCGGCGCGACCTCGGTGATGTTTATGATGCAAATGTTGGCGTTAGCCGCAAAAGAGTAAGGAATTGGTGATGGTAAACCTGGTCATAGTTTCACATAGCAGCCGACTGGGAGAAGGTGTCGGTGAATTAGCCCGTCAGATGTTAATGAGTGATAGTTGTAAAATCGCCATTGCCGCGGGAATTGACGATCCACATAATCCCATTGGTACCGATGCCGTCAAAGTGATGGAGGCCATCGAATCTGTTGCCGATGCCGACCATGTGCTGGTCATGATGGATATGGGTAGCGCATTATTGAGTGCTGAAACTGCGCTGGAATTGCTGGCTCCCGAGATCGCCGCAAAAGTACGTTTGTGTGCTGCGCCGTTGGTCGAAGGTACACTGGCAGCTACGGTCAGCGCGGCCTCGGGGGCGGATATCGACAAAGTTATCTTTGACGCCATGCATGCGCTGGAAGCCAAACGTGAACAACTGGGTTTACCGTCCTCCGACACTGAAATCTCTGACACATGTCCTCCGTACGATGAAGAAGCCCGTTCTCTGTCGGTGGTCATAAAAAACCGTAACGGCCTGCATGTACGTCCGGCCTCCCGGCTGGTTTATACCTTATCGACATTTAATGCCGATATGTTGCTGGAGAAAAACGGCAAATGCGTTACACCGGATAGTATTAACCAGATTGCGTTACTACAAGTTCGCTATAACGATACGCTGCGCCTGATTGCGAAAGGACCAGAAGCTGAAGAGGCACTGATCGCTTTCCGTCAGCTGGCTGAAGATAACTTTGGTGAAACGGAGGAAGTTGCTCCACCTACTCTGCGTCCCGTTCCGCCTGTTTCGGGTAAAGCCTTTTATTATCAACCTGTTTTATGTACGGTACAGGCAAAATCACCCCTGACCGTGGAAGAAGAACAAGAACGATTACGCCAGGCCATTGACTTCACGTTATTAGATCTGATGACGTTAACAGCGAAAGCAGAAACCTGCGGGCTTGACGATATTGCCGCAATCTTTTCTGGTCACCATACACTGTTAGATGATCCGGAACTGCAGGCGGCGGCAAGCGAACTCCTTCAGCATGAACATTGCACGGCGGAATATGCCTGGCAGCAAGTTCTTAAAGAACTTAGCCAGCAATACCAACAGCTGGATGATGAATATCTACAGGCTCGCTATATCGATGTGGACGATCTTCTGCATCGCACCCTGGTCCACCTGACCCAAACGAAAGAAGAACTCCCGCAGTTTAACTCGCCAACTATTCTACTGGCGGAGAACATTTATCCCTCCACAGTACTGCAACTGGATCCAGCGGTTGTAAAAGGTATCTGCCTTAGCGCCGGAAGTCCGCTATCCCACAGTGCCCTAATCGCCCGTGAACTGGGAATTGGCTGGATTTGCCAGCAGGGTGAGAAACTGTATGCGATACAACCAGAAGAAACGCTAACGCTGGACGTTAAAACGCAACGTTTCAACCGTCAGGGTTAAACCACCGTTCGGATGGCATCATTCTGATGTCATCCGGCAATTTACTCTGCACTGATGTTTTTAACTACCTGTTATATTTTTCACCAAATTATGATGATTTTTCTTCGCTAATCGCAAACCCAACGTCGCTGGCTGACTAATAAACAGATGTTATTTTATCACTCTATTTCGCCGTTATTTATCCCTTTAATTCCCTTTTCTAAAATGTCTGTCAGTTCGCAGAATGTGATTTCGATCATGCAGCTAGTGCGATCCTGAACTAAGGTTTTCTGATACTTGAATACCGTTTTATTCGGTTTCGCCAAAGGAGAATGACTGATGAAATCCCCCGCACCTTCTCGCCCGCAAAAAATGGCGTTAATTCCAGCCTGCATCTTTTTGTGTTTCGCTGCGCTATCGGTGCAGGCAGAAGAAACATCGGTAACACCACAACCGCCTGATATTTTATTAGGGCCGCTGTTTAATGATGTGCAAAACGCCAAACTTTTTCCGGACCAAAAAACCTTTGCCGATGCCGTGCCGAACAGCGATCCGCTGATGATCCTTGCTGATTATCGGATGCAGCAAAACCAGAGCGGATTTGATCTACGCCATTTCGTTAACGTCAATTTCACCCTGCCGAAAGAGGGCGAGAAATATGTTCCGCCAGAGGGGCAATCACTGCGCGAACATATTGACGGACTTTAGCCGGTATTAACGCGTTCTACCGAAAACACCGAAAAATGGGATTCTCTATTACCGCTGCCAAAACCTTATGTCGTGCCCGGCGGACGTTTTCGCGAGGTATATTACTGGGACAGTTACTTCACCATGTTAGGACTTGCCGAAAGCGGTCACTGGGATAAAGTCGCGGATATGGTAGCCAATTTTGCTCATGAAATAGACACTTACGGTCATATTCCCAACGGCAACCGCAGTTACTATTTAAGCCGCTCGCAGCCGCCCTTCTTTGCCCTGATGGTAGAGTTACTGGCGCAGCATGAAGGCGACGCCGCGTTGAAACAATACCTGCCGCAAATGCAAAAAGAATATGCTTACTGGATGGACGGTGTTGAAAACCTGCAAGCCGGACAACAGGAAAAACGCGTTGTAAAACTTCAGGATGGTACCCTTCTCAACCGCTACTGGGACGATCGCGATACGCCACGACCAGAGTCATGGGTGGAAGATATTGCCACTGCCAAAAGCAATCCGAATCGACCTGCCACTGAAATTTACCGCGACCTGCGCTCTGCCGCTGCGTCTGGCTGGGATTTCAGCTCGCGCTGGATGGACAATCCGCAGCAGTTAAACACCTTACGCACCACCAGCATCGTACCGGTCGATCTGAACAGCTTGATGTTCAAAATGGAAAAAATCCTCTCCCGCGCCAGCAAAGCTGCCGGAGATAACGCGATGGCAAACCAGTACGAAACGCTGGCAAATGCCCGTCAAAAAGGGATCGAAAAATACCTGTGGAACGATCAACAAGGCTGGTATGCCGATTACGACCTGAAAAGTCATAAAGTGCGCAATCAGTTAACCGCGGCCGCCCTGTTCCCGCTGTACGTCAATGCGGCAGCGAAAGATCGCGCCAGCAAAATGGCGACGGCGACGAAAACACATCTGCTGCAACCAGGCGGCCTGAACACCACGTCGGTGAAAAGTGGGCAACAATGGGATGCGCCAAACGGCTGGGCACCGTTGCAGTGGGTCGCGACAGAAGGATTACAAAACTACGGGCAAAAAGAGGTAGCGATGGACATTAGCTGGCACTTCCTGACCAATGTTCAGCACACCTATGACCGGGAGAAAAAGCTGGTGGAAAAATATGATGTCAGCACCACCGGAACAGGGGGCGGCGGTGGCGAATATCCATTACAGGATGGCTTTGGCTGGACCAATGGCGTGACGCTGAAAATGCTGGATTTGATCTGCCCGAAAGAGCAACCGTGTGACAATGTTCCGGCGACGCGTCCACTCAGTGAATCAACAACACAGCCGCTAAAACAAAAAGAGGCGGAACCTACGCCTTAACTTTACTGTATATCGAGCAATGCCATTACGTGCATAAAATTGGCATTGCTCTTTCTTCATCACGAAATACCAAATACCACTCTTTCTACGGTCTATGCCTTTATTTTCTTTTATTAGAGAAGAGTTTAATTTTATTTTATCAACTTGTTAATCATTACACCTCTATTTATATTTTCCCCCACTCCCCATTCTCCCTGACAATTTTCTTGTGGAACAAAGTGTTATTTAAGCAACAAGCAAATCATTCTGTCTCTTTAGACAAATTTTGACATCAAACATGATCTTTTTCGCTATATGTGTAAGTATATAGCGGTTTTAATTATCAGGATATTACTTATGTCACTAACCAGACGGAGGTTTACACAGATTCTTGCGTCGACATTGTTCCTGCATCATCTGCCGTCCTTTGCACAATCAGTCAAATTCTGGGCCTCACGGACGCTTCCCGAAGCCCAAAACATTACACGCATCGTCAGCGCAGGCGCGCCCGCCGATTTACTATTGCTGGCTGTCGCGCCAGAAAAAATGGTCGGTTTTTCCTCTTTTGATTTTGCCCGTCAGGCATTAATTCCATTGCCAGAGCACATTCGCCAGTTCCCCAGGCTGGGACGACTCGCCGGGCGCGCCAGCACACTCTCGCTGGAAGGGCTTATGGCGTTACATCCCGATTTGGTCGTTGATTGCGGCAATACGGATGAAACCTGGATCTCCCAGGCACGGCAGGTTAGCGAACAGACACAAATACCCTGGTTATTGCTTAACGGGAAACTGGAACAATCAGCAGAACAGTTAACAACGCTTGGCAAAACGTTAGGCGAAGAGCACCGCGCCGCAGAACAAGCCAATCTCGCCAGCCGCTTCGTTGGTGAAGCTCAGGCATTCGCCACCTCACCCGCCGCTAACCTCAGCTTTTATGCTGCGCGCGGTCCTCGAGGGCTGGAAACGGGCTTACAGGGTTCGTTGCATACCGAGGCGGCGGAATTATTAGGTTTGCATAACGTCGCGCAAATAGCCGATCGCCACGGTCTGACACAGGTTTCCATGGAAAATCTCCTGCGCTGGCAGCCGGATATTATTCTGGTTCAGGAGGCCGTTACTGCAGATTTTATTCGTCGTGATCCTCTCTGGCAGGGCGTGAAAGCGGTTGCGGAACAACGCATCTTATTTTTAAGTGGCCTGCCCTTTGGCTGGCTGGATGCCCCGCCGGGAATCAACCGTCTTCTGGGATTACGCAGACTTCACGCCTGGCTGGATCCCGCCATCAATCGCCAGTTTAAAAGTGACATACAGCATTACGCCCAACTGTTCTGGCATTGTTCACTCAGTGACGCCGACTATCAAAAATTGGTGGCGAGCTAATGAGAACCGTAAACGGATGTATTTTGCTGCTGGCAGCTATCAGTATCACTTTTGCCGCCGTAAGTGGGGCTTATCATCTCGATATGCAGCAACTGCTGGCGCTCATTCTTCGTCAAGAAAATGTTCCTGTGCAGGAACAAATTGTCTTCTGGCAAATCCGCGTGCCGCGTATTCTTGCTGCGCTGTTTCTGGGCGCGGCGCTGGCAGGGGCCGGAACCACCTATCAGGGAATGTTCCGTAATCCCTTAGTGTCACCGGATATTTTAGGCGTCTCCGCCGGTGCCGGACTTGGTGCCTGCGCGGCAATCCTGTGGGGATTATCCATTGTTTACATCCAGCTGTACGCATTTTGCGGCGGGCTGATGGTGGTCGCGGGCGTCTGGTTGATTACGCGTCGGGTGACCCGCCACGATCCGATCTTAACCCTGGTGCTGGTAGGCATTGCGTTAGGAACGTTGTGCGGAGCGGGGATATCGCTAATAAAAACGCTGGCCGATCCTTATACCCAGTTACCGTCAATTACCTTCTGGTTGCTGGGGGGGCTGTCCACCGTGACCTTACGCGATCTCTGCTATGCTGCACCGATCATTCTCATAGGCTCCTTGCCCCTGTTTTTTCTCCGCTGGCGCATGAATTTACTCACGCTTTCCGACGACGAAGCCCGTTCGCTGGGACTGAACGTGACACGTCTGCGCTTTGGATTGATTGTCTGTGCCACACTCATCACCGCCAGCACGGTAGCAATAGCGGGCATAATTGGTTGGGTCGGCCTGGTCGTTCCGCACATTGCCCGCTTGTTGACCGGTCATAACCATCAGCAGCTGTTGCCCATGGCAATGTGTACTGGCGCGATTCTGCTCCTGCTTACCGATACGCTGGCACGCAGCATTGGAACAACAGAAATCCCACTTGGCATTCTGACCGCTTTTGTTGGCGCACCGTTTTTCCTGTTTTTGTTGTTACGCGGAGGTCGCCAGTGACTTTGCTTGCCGTCCGTCATGCGTCTCTGGGTTACTCCCGCCATCCGGTGCTACGCGACGTGTCCTTCACCCTGTCGCAAGGAACAATTTGTTGTCTGTTAGGAGCCAATGGTTGCGGCAAAACCACACTCATGCGCTCCATTCTTGGCGTTATACCGTTATTAAAAGGCGAGATCTTACTGGATAGCCTCCCTGTGCAGACACTCAGCCATCGCCAGCGCGCGCAGGCTATTGCCTGGGTGCCGCAGGCGCACGACGGCATTTTTGCTTTTAGTGTGCTGGATATGGTGTTGATGGGCCTGGCCCCCACCATAGGCGCTTTTTCCGTTCCCGGTAAGCAAGAACGCCTGAAAGCAACGGAGCAACTGGAAAAGCTGGGCATTTTGCATCTGGCGACACGACGCTGGAATACGCTTAGCGGCGGTGAACGTCAGCTGGCTTTAATCGCCCGTGCACTCGTCCAGCAACCGCGCTTGTTATTACTGGATGAGCCTGCCTCCAGCCTCGATTTCGGTCATCAGATCCAACTTCTGGACACGCTGGCGCAGCTCAAAAATAACGGCATGACAATGTTAATGTCGACTCATCATCCGCTCCATGCCAACGCCATTGCCGACAGCATTATCCAGGTAGAGCCAGATGGACGAGTAACACAAGGCTTACCGACCGAACAGTTAACAACGAAAAAACTGGCTGCCCTGTACCGGGTTTCTGCCGACCAGATTCACCATCACCTCTCTGCAATTAAGCACTAAGGAAAAATCATGCTCATTGACGATATTGATTTTGCAGACCTTTACCTTCAGCAACTCAGGCTGGCCCATCGCACAGAAAAAACGCCGGATCACTGGGATCAACGGGCGGAAAAAATGGCGGAAAATTGCGCCTCGCCGACGGACAGCTACCTGCAACAACTGACCTCAAAAATTGACCTGCAAGGCGCGCAAACCTTATTCGATATGGGCTGCGGACCGGGTACCGTATCGCTGGCGCTGGCGGACAAACTCACGACGATTTATGGCGTTGATTACAGTCAGGGGATGCTGAACGTTGCCGCCCGTCGCGCCGCCGCGCTAAAGGCAGACAATGTCCACTGGATCCAGCGCGCCTGGGAAGAGGACTGGAGTGACCTGCCACGCTGCGATATTGCCGTGGCCTCCCGCTCCACTCTGGTGGCTGATATGCGCCAGGCAATGAGCAAACTGAATAATCAGGCACGGCTTCGCGTCTATACGACTCATCTGGTCAGCACCTCGTTCGTCTCTCCAGCCATTCAGCGGGCGGCTGGTCGGGAAGTGGTCGAATTACCCAACTATATCTTTGCGCTCAACGTCCTGTATCAGATGGGAATTTATGCTCACGTTGATTTTATCCGCGGACAAAATTGCCAACAGGATAACAGCACCTGGGAACGTTTTGAGCAGAACGTCAGCTGGAGTCTGGGCGCGCTTAACGACGATGAGCGTGAGCGGTTATATCGCTGGTATCAACAACAAGATGCTCGTGCCCTCGCCCCTGCCAGCCGCGACTGGGCGCTCATCTGGTGGGATAGCGTACCGCAGGAGACACTGCGATGATTTTCTTTTCTCAGGCACAAATCGATGCGTTACTGCTGGAAGATATCCAGGGCGGTGACCTGACCACACGAGCATTAAATATTGGACACCAGCATGGCTATATAGAGTTTTTTCTCCGTCAGGGCGGCTGCGTCAGCGGAATTTCTGTCGCGTGTAAGATGTTAACTACGCTGGGATTAACTATTGATGACGCGGTCAGCGACGGTTCACAAGCGAACGCGGGTCAGCGGCTAATCCGTGCGCAAGGTAATGCCGCAGCACTTCATCAGGGATGGAAGGCAGTCCAGAATGTGCTGGAGTGGAGTTGCGGTGTTTCTGATTATCTCGCTCAAATGCTGGCGTTACTTCGTGAACGTTACCCTGATGGCAATATCGCCTGCACCCGAAAAGCAATTCCGGGCACCCGCTTACTGGCCTCGCAGGCAATTCTGGCTGCCGGAGGACTGATTCATCGTGCCGGATGTGCGGAAACCATATTATTGTTTGCCAACCACCGCCATTTTCTTCATGACAATCAGGACTGGTCAGGCGCAATCAATCAGTTACGTCGCCACGCACCCGAGAAGAAAATAGTTGTTGAAGCCGACACGCCGAAAGAGGCAATCGCCGCGTTACGCGCGCAACCAGACGTACTTCAGCTCGACAAATTTAGTCCGCAACAGGCAACTGAAATTGCGCAAATAGCACCGTCGCTGGCTCCCCACTGCACGCTGGCTCTGACCGGCGGAATTAATCTGACAACACTCAAAAATTACCTCGACTGCGGCATTCGCCTTTTTATTACCTCCGCGCCTTATTACGCGGCACCTGCTGACATTAAAGTCAGTCTGCAACCCGCAGCCTCTATTTAATTCTTTGTTAAACGGAATTTATTCTATGAGACTCAAAAAACGTTATCTCTGCACAGTATTATCACTTGCCTTTACCCAGCAGTCCGTAGCGGCTCAGGAGAGTGACACGCTGACCGTATGGTCCAGTCCGGTATCATCAACGACGACCACCGTTCTCGATCAACCCACCATGAAGGCCCTGGATAAACAGAATGTCGCTCAGGCATTAAGTGTCGTCCCCGGCGTGGTGCTGCAAAAGTCAGGTAGCCGCAACGAAGAACAGGTCAAAGTTCGTGGCTTTGATAGTCGTCAGGTGCCGGTCTATTTCGACGGTGTGCCCATTTATGTTCCCTATGACGGCAACCTCGATCTGGCGCGGATTCTGACCAACAATTTGGGGGCAGTTGAAGTTTCCAAAGGGTATTCGTCGCTGCTTCAGGGGCCTAATCAGATGGGCGGAGCCATTAATATCACCACCCAGAAGCCAACAAAACCTCTGGAAGCAAGTCTGGGATATCGCCAGGGATGGAGCCGTAGCCAGGACAATGCCTACGATATGCATGCTTCATTTGCCGCCAGCAGCGATCTGGGGTATTTGCAAGTCAGCGGTAGCCAGCTAAAGCAGGATTTTCTCGGCCTGCCGCATGGTGTAAATAATGATATTGCAGGCAAACACGGCAAGATGATTAATTCATCGGCTGATGATAAACGCGGCATTGTGAAGCTCGGTTTTACACCACGCGAAAACGATGAATACACATTGACTTACATTAAGCAGGATGGTGAAAAAGATAACCCGCCATACAGTGGAAATAGTGGTCAGAAATCACGCTACTGGCAGTGGCCAGAGTATGACAAAGAAAGTTTTTATTATCAGGGAACGACCCAACTAAACGATCGTTTTACCCTGAAAAGTCGGCTGTATCGCGACACCTTTGAAAATACGCTAATGATGTACAACTCGCTGGCTGATTTGAAAAATAAAAAAGGCAGCTACAGCCATTATTCCGATTACAGCGACGGTGCCGGGTTACAACTGGCAGCCGATGTGCGTGAAAACGATCTGCTGTCGTTTGCCGTTAACTGGAAAGATGACGTACACCGGGAAAAAGGTGCGCCGCACGCCGCTTACGATCGCTATGAAGATCGTACCTGGTCGCTCGCCAGTGAATATCAATGGGCTGCTGCCGATAATGTCGATGTCGTGGCTGGAATCAGCTATGACTGGCGCGATAGCGTAGAAGCGAAAAAACATGAGAAAGATGGCAGTATCACCCATTATGACGACAACTATCAGTCAGCTTTTAACTGGCAGGTGATGGGGAAATACCACTTTGCCAATGAAGACACGCTGGCGCTTTCGTACTATGACCGCACACGCTTTCCGACGCTGAAAGAACGCTATACCACGTCCAAACCTGCGTATAACCAGATAGCGATTGTTAACCCGCAGCTCAAGCCGGAACGCGCGCGCGGGGTGGATTTAACCTGGAATGGTGCCTTCACGCACGACTGGGGATTTGAGGTCAGCGTTTACTATAACCGGGTGAGTGATGCCATCCTCTCGCACAATATCGATGCCGATACCATTCAAAATCAGAACAGCGGCACGGTGGATTACAGCGGTCTGGATGCCGGTATTAAGGGGAAAATCAGCAATATACTGGATGTAGGATTGAGCTACGCCCTGATCCACGCTGATGCCAAACGCAAAGACATCGGCAAGATAACCGATCTGCCAACGCAGACAATGACCGCATGGATGACTCTCAAACCGTGGGAGCCGTTAAGCGTAACGCTGTCGGAAGAGGCACGTTCCTCCAGCTACAGCAACAGTGACGGTTCACAAAAAGCCGCCGGTTTTGCGGTGACCCACATTCGAGCCGATTACACCTTAGGTCATGGCTTCAGCGTTAATGCGTCGGTCAATAACCTGTTTGATACCAAATATGCCTACAGTGAAGGGTTTATTGAAGAAGGTCGCAATTTCTGGGCAGGTATCGAGTATACGTTCTGATGTGAAAGCGGATAGCGGCATCTGTATCGCTATCCGCCTTATGAAAATCTTATTCTCTTCGCAGGAGGCGGAATACGCCCAGCACCAGGATAGCGCCCACCACCGCCACCAGGAAGCTGTGCAAATTAAAACCGCTGATGGAGCCGCCAATGCCAAACATGGTCGCCAGCCAGCCGCCGACCACCGCACCGACTATCCCAAGAATACAGGTCAGGAAAAATCCACCACCATCACGCCCCGGCATGATTAGCTTGGCGATAATACCGGCTATCAGGCCAAAAATAATCCAGGCAATAATTCCCATGTTCAGGCCCTCGTTTCGATGAATCGGACGCAAGAAATGCTTACGTCAACGCTCTAAGTATAGGCAAGGGCGGGATCGATGCTGGGCGTATGTCGGCTGATTTAAGAACAACATGTAAAAAATATTCGCGCATTTGTATTAAGTTTTGTTAACTGCGACCGATAAACCAAAGACAGTTTGTCAGTCAGGAGTTTTTCCGCGTGAGTCATTACCATGAGCAGTTCCTGAAACAAAATCCGTTAGCCGTCCTGGGCGTGTTACGCGATTTGCACAAAGCCGCAATTCCTTTGCGTATCAGCTGGAATGGCGGGCAGCTGATCAGCAAAATACTGGCAATAACTCCGGATAAACTGGTGCTGGATTTCGGCAGCCAGGCCGAAGACAACATCGCCGTGCTAAAGGCGCAGCACATTACCATTACCGCCGAAACTCAGGGTGCGAAAGTCGAGTTTACTGTTGAACAACTACAGCAGAGTGAATACTTGCAGCTTCCGGCATTTATTACCGTACCGCCTCCCACCTTATGGTTTGTACAACGACGCCGATATTTCCGCATCACCGCCCCACTCCATCCGCCTTATTTTTGCCAGACCAAACTGGCGGATAACAGTACGTTACGTTTCCGCCTGTATGATTTGTCGTTAGGCGGCATGGGCGCATTACTGGAAACAGCAAAGCCTGCCGAATTACACGAAGGCATGCGCTTCTCTCAGATTGAAGTCAACATGGGGCAATGGGGTGTTTTTCACTTTGACGCCCAGTTAATCTCCATCAGCGAGCGCAAAGTGATTGATGGCAAAAATGAAACCATCACCACTCCCCGTCTGAGCTTCCGTTTTCTTAACGTCAGCCCGACGGTGGAGCGGCAATTACAGCGGATTATTTTCTCTCTCGAGCGAGAAGCCCGGAAAAAAGCGGACAATGTGCGCGACTGATTTACATCGCGTCCAGTGCCTGCTCAAGTTTGTAGATATAGCGCGGAGCCTGCGGCGCAGGATGATTTCGCGCTACGTGATCGAGGAACTCATCAGCATCCAGATCGTTGATTTTGCTGATCGCCTTTTTCCGATCTGACGAGAAAGTCCGTAGCAGCGCACCTGCCCCGTTAGCGTATGACACCACCAGCGCATATTGCAGTACCTTCGGATCTTCAATGCCTGCCAGCGGGCCGGTTTCCAGAATATTCAGGTAAGCCGCCCCCATTGAAATATTACGCTCCGGATTTTTCAGCTCGCTGGTCGTCGGCTCACCGCTCCAGCCCATACGACGATATACATCACGTCCGGAGGTTGAAGCTTTTATCTGCATCAAACCAATGGCATTCGATTTACTCACCGCGTTCGGATTACCACCCGATTCGATAGCGATAATCGCCGTGATCAATTGTGGATCGACGCCCCAGGCTGCACCGGCTTTCTGGCTTATTGGCATCCACTGCATCGCACGTTGCACCGGAACTTTCGCGTTCCACGGCGGGTTCGTATAGTCATGCTTTGATGAACAACCCGCTAATAACACAATCAAAAAGGCAAACCATCTCAATTTCACTTCTTCTATCCTTATAGCCTGGAATCGCCGTTGAGGTGACAACGGCACACCTAAGCGGCATGATATACATTTCGTTTCTGTTGTCAGCAAGGAATTGCCATGTCTCTGTTTCACTTAATTGCCCCATCGGGTTACTGCATTAAACAGCACGCCGCGCTGCGTGGTATCCAGCGCCTTACCGACGCGGGGCATCAGGTCAATAACGTCGAGGTTATTGCCCGTCGTTGTGAGCGTTTTGCGGGTACGGAAACGGAGCGTCTGGAAGATCTCAATTCTCTTGCCAGACTGACTACCCCCAACACCATCGTGCTGTCTGTACGCGGCGGTTACGGTGCCAGTCGTTTACTGGCAGATATTGACTGGCAGGCACTGGTGGCTCGCCAACAACATGACCCGTTACTCATTTGCGGACATAGCGATTTTACCGCCATTCAGTGCGGTCTTCTGGCGCAAGGCAATGTCATCACCTTTAGCGGCCCCATGCTGGTAGCAAACTTTGGCGCGGATGAACTAAATGCCTTTACCGAGCACCACTTCTGGCTGGCGTTACGCAATAAAACGTTCACCATTGAATGGCAAGGGGAAGGCCCGACATGTCAGACCGAAGGCACGCTGTGGGGAGGCAATCTTGCGATGCTGATTTCACTGATTGGTACACCGTGGATGCCAAAAATTGAGAACGGTATTCTGGTGCTGGAAGATATTAACGAGCACCCTTTCCGCGTCGAACGTATGCTGTTGCAGCTCTATCATGCTGGAATTTTGCCACGTCAGAAGGCGATTATTCTCGGTAGCTTTAGCGGCAGCACGCCTAATGATTATGACGCAGGTTACAACCTGGAGTCAGTGTACGCGTTTTTGCGTTCCCGCCTGTCGATTCCGCTCATTACCGGCCTCGATTTTGGTCATGAACAACGCACGGTTACGCTGCCGTTGGGCGCACATGCCATTCTGAATAACACCCAGGAAGGCACTCAGTTGACGATTAGCGGTCATCCTGTTCTTAAAATGTAAAAAAATCACGCTTCAGGGCTAAGTAAAACGCTGTCTCTGCCGCTAATATGGTAGGGTTTATATAAGAGACAACGTAATCAGGAGTAACCGACCGTTGGATGCCACAACAATAATTAGCCTTTTCATCTTAGGATCCATCCTTGTCACCAGCAGTATTTTACTTAGTTCATTTTCTTCCCGTCTTGGCATTCCCATTCTGGTTATTTTTCTGGCGATCGGCATGCTGGCGGGGGTTGATGGCGTCGGCGGTATCCCGTTTGATAATTATCCCTTCGCCTACATGGTAAGTAACCTGGCACTGGCGATTATTTTGCTCGACGGCGGGATGCGCACTCAGGCCAGTTCCTTTCGTGTGGCGTTAGGACCGGCACTGTCGCTGGCGACGCTGGGCGTACTTATCACCTCTGGTTTAACCGGCATGATGGCGGCGTGGCTGTTTAATCTTGATTTGATTGAAGGATTATTAATCGGCGCTATCGTCGGCTCCACCGATGCTGCAGCGGTCTTTTCTCTGCTGGGTGGTAAGGGGCTTAACGAACGTGTTGGCTCGACGCTGGAAATTGAATCCGGCAGTAATGATCCAATGGCGGTCTTTCTGACGATTACCCTGATTGCGATGATCCAGCAGCATGAAAGCAGTGTCAGTTGGATGTTCGTGGTCGATATTCTGCAGCAATTTGGCCTCGGGATTGTCATCGGGCTTGGCGGTGGTTATTTACTGCTGCAAATGATTAATCGCATCGCCCTGCCCGCCGGATTATATCCATTGCTGGCATTAAGCGGCGGTATTTTAATTTTTGCTTTAACCACGGCGCTGGAAGGCAGCGGTATTCTGGCTGTTTATCTGTGCGGTTTTCTGCTGGGTAATCGGCCGATTCGCAACCGCTACGGCATCCTGCAAAATTTCGACGGCCTCGCCTGGCTGGCGCAAATCGCCATGTTCCTGGTGCTGGGGCTATTGGTTAACCCAAGCGATCTGCTGCCTATTGCCATTCCGGCGCTCATTTTGTCCGCATGGATGATTTTCTTCGCCCGTCCTCTTTCGGTATTTGCCGGATTGCTACCGTTCCGTGGCTTCAATCTGCGTGAGCGCGTGTTTATCAGCTGGGTAGGATTACGCGGCGCGGTGCCGATTATTCTGGCTGTGTTCCCGATGATGGCGGGGCTGGAGAATGCGCGACTGTTCTTTAATGTCGCCTTCTTTGTGGTCCTGGTTTCACTGCTATTGCAGGGAACATCACTCTCGTGGGCGGCGAAAAAAGCCAAAGTGGTCGTTCCGCCAGTGGGACGTCCGGTGTCACGCGTTGGCCTGGATATTCATCCGGAAAATCCGTGGGAGCAGTTTGTTTATCAATTGAGTGCCGATAAATGGTGCGTAGGCGCGGCACTGCGTGATTTGCATATGCCAAAAGAGACGCGTATTGCGGCACTGTTTCGTGATAACCAGTTGCTTCATCCCACCGGCAGCACCCGACTGCGCGAAGGCGATGTGTTGTGTGTAATTGGTCGGGAACGCGATCTCCCGGCGCTCGGTAAACTGTTCAGCCAGTCGCCGCCGGTCGCGCTGGATCAACGCTTCTTTGGTGACTTCATTCTCGAAGCCAGCGCCAAATATGCTGATGTGGCGCTGATATATGGCCTGGAAGACGGGCGAGAATATCGCGATAAGCAGCAAACGCTGGGTGAAATCGTCCAGCAGTTGTTAGGCGCAGCACCGGTTGTCGGTGACCAGGTAGAGTTTGCCGGGATGATCTGGACGGTGGCCGAGAAAGAAGATAATGAAGTGTTGAAGATTGGTGTTCGGGTAGCGGAGGAAGAAGCCGAATCTTAAGTTTAATGTGTTTTATAACGCTGGATACGACGCTGGTCGCATCCAGCGATAACAAGTTACACCGTCACAACCGGGACGCGTAACGCCAGCGCGCACATCAACTCATAGCCTACCGTTCCGGCAGCGGCGGCGACATCATCAATTTTGATCTCCTTGCCCCACAGCTCAACTGGCGTACCAATACCCGCTTGCGGGCAAGGCGTTAAATCGACCGCCAGCATATCCATCGAGACTGTCCCCACCGTCATGGTGCGAACGCCGTCCACTAAAACAGGGGTACCGGTAGGCGCGTGGCGCGGATAACCGTCGGCGTATCCTGCGGCGACAATGCCTATTCGCTGTTCATCGCGCGCAGTATAGCGACCGCCGTAGCCCACACGCTCGCCCGCTTTTAGCGTCTGGACACTAATAATCTCACTGCTTAGCGTCATCACCGGACGTAATCCGGTATTGGCGATATCACGCCACTGACCGGACGGCGAAGCGCCATACAAAATAATGCCAGGCCGAACCCAGTCAAAATGCGCTTCCGGGTGCCACAGAGTCGCCGCCGAATTGGACAACGAACGCCGACACTCCAGCCCTTCCGCCGCCTGCTCAATACGCGCCATCGCGCTGGAAATTCCATCAGGATGTTCCGCCTCGGCAAAATGCGACATCAGGGTCATTTCGCCAACATTCGCCATCGCCCGCAACTGCTGCCAGACGGTAAGCACGCGATCGGGCTGGAAGCCCAACCGATTCATCCCACTGTTCACTTTAAGATAAATATCCAACGGTGCTTTTAGCCGCGCATTTTGCAGTGCTTTGAGCTGCCAGTTGCTGTGTACGCAGGTGGTCAGGCGGTGCTGGTCATAAATCTCCAGATCCTGAGCATGGAAAAATCCTTCCAGCATCAGGATCGGTCCTTTCCAGCCGCGCTCACGTAACGTTATTGCCTCTTCCAGGTTAAGCAATGCAAAGCCATCGGTAGCCCCGATCGCGCTCCAGATACGCTCAATACCGTGCCCGTAAGCGTTCGCTTTTACCACCGACCAGACGCGCGCGCGCGGCGCGGCCTGGCGGACAATGGACAGATTCTGTTTTAATGCCTGCAGATCGAGGCTGGCCTGTATCGGACGGGTCATCTCGTTTCCTTAGCTGTGTGCGCCATGTAAATGGCCCGGGCGTAATGGCGTAAATCCACGGCTGTAGCGCGCTACGCTTAGATCTTCATACGGGATCGCTGGCGTGCGCCCCGAGAGCAGATCGCTTAACAACTGACCGGAACCGCAAGCCATCGTCCAGCCGAGCGTGCCGTGACCGGTATTCAGCCACAGATTTTTAAAGCGTGTACGCCCGACAACCGGCGTGCCGTCTGGCGTCATCGGGCGCAGGCCAGTCCAGAAAGTCGCCTGCTCAACATGACCGCCGCGTGGATAGAGATCGCGAACCACCATCTCCAGCGTTTCACGACGCGGTTGCAACAGCTCGGTGTTAAAGCCAACAATTTCCGCCATTCCGCCAACACGAATGCGGTTATCGAAACGGGTAATGGCGATTTTGTAGGTTTCATCAAGGATAGTAGACACCGGCGCACCATCTTCCTGCGCAATCGGAATAGTCAGCGAGTAGCCTTTCAGCGGATACACCGGAATATCAACAATGCCTTTGAGCATCGCCGTCGAGTAAGAACCAAACGCCATCACATACGCATCGGCCTTAATCACTTCATCACCACACTTCACGCCGTAGATTTGCTCGCCGTCGCAAAGCAGTTGGTCAACGGGCGTATTAAAGCGGAATTTAACCCTCGCCTGCTCCGCCATCCGCGCCAGATTCTGGGTAAACAGCTGGCAGTCTCCGGTTTCATCATTGGGCAGTTGCAGGCCGCCCGTCAGTTTGTGCGCCACTTCTGCCAGCGCGGGCTCCACTTCCGCCAGGCGGCTGGATTCCAGCAGCTGATACGGTACGCCGGCATCTTCCAGCACGGCGATATCGCGGGTCGCGTTTTCATACTGTTGTTCGGTACGGAACAGTTGCAGCGTCCCACCCTGACGCCCTTCATACTGAATATTGGTTTCGGCGCGCAATGCTTTCAGGCAATCACGGCTGTATTCCGCCAGACGCACCATCCGCCCTTTGTTTTCCATATAGTGGCTGGTGTCGCAGTTACGTAACATTTGCCACATCCATTTCAACTGGAACTGCGTACCGTCGAGACGAACCGCCAGCGGCGCATGGCGCTGGAACATCCATTTAATCGCTTTTAAAGGCACACCTGGTGCCGCCCACGGTGCAGCATATCCGGGGGAGATTTGCCCTGCATTCGCGGCACTGGTTTCCAGGGCGGCCCCCGGCTCCCGATCAATGACGGTGACCTCATGTCCTGCCTGATTTAAGTACCAGGCGCTGGCAACGCCTACCACACCACTTCCCAGTATGACAACTCGCATAGCCACTCCGATAACGGTAGATACAGTAAAAGAACAATAATCTAATTACATCTTGATAACTCAGTTGAAAATATTATTCAACATACAGCTTTTTTATGGTGAGCTGGCTCACATCTCCCTGACTCTGCGGCAATATGGCGTCTTTAGTATCTCCTGCTGAACGCCCTTTTTATCCAGCATAAAATTCCGTTCAGAAGCGGATTAGTGGCACTCTGATAATAAGAAATCGCAAAGAAAAAAATTCTCCGGCGACGCGGTTTTTAACAGGTGTTCTATGCTTGAAATGAGGTGCTCCACACAGAGAGCGCCGACAACAATGAGGTGCGCGTATGGCGACGATCGATTCTATGAATAAGGACACCACACGTTTGAGCGATGGACCCGACTGGACGTTCGACCTGCTGGATGTTTATCTGGCAGAGATAGACCGGGTGGCGAAACTCTACCGGCTGGATACCTACCCGCACCAGATTGAAGTGATAACCTCAGAACAGATGATGGATGCCTACTCCAGCGTCGGCATGCCAATTAACTATCCGCACTGGTCATTCGGTAAAAAGTTTATCGAGACTGAACGGCTGTATAAGCACGGTCAGCAAGGACTGGCCTATGAAATCGTCATTAACTCTAACCCGTGTATCGCTTACCTGATGGAAGAGAACACCATTACCATGCAAGCGCTGGTGATGGCTCATGCCTGCTATGGGCATAACTCTTTCTTCAAAAACAATTACTTATTCCGTAGCTGGACCGACGCCAGTTCGATTGTCGATTATCTGATTTTTGCCCGTAAATATATTACCGAGTGCGAAGAGCGTTATGGCGTTGATGAAGTAGAACGGCTTCTGGACTCGTGCCACGCGCTGATGAACTACGGCGTGGACCGGTACAAACGCCCGCAAAAAATCTCGCTGCAAGAAGAGAAAGCCCGGCAGAAGAGTCGCGAAGAGTATCTGCAAAGTCAGGTCAATATGCTCTGGCGTACCCTGCCGAAGCGCGAGGAAGAGAAAACGGTTGCTGAAGCGCGCCGCTATCCGTCCGAACCACAAGAAAACCTGCTCTATTTTATGGAGAAAAATGCGCCACTGCTGGAATCATGGCAGCGTGAAATCCTGCGTATTGTGCGTAAGGTGAGCCAGTATTTTTATCCGCAAAAACAGACTCAGGTGATGAACGAAGGCTGGGCGACCTTCTGGCACTACACCATCCTTAACCATCTGTATGATGAAGGGAAAGTAACGGAACGTTTTATGCTGGAGTTTTTGCACAGCCACACCAATGTAGTCTTCCAGCCGCCCTATAACAGCCCGTGGTACAGCGGCATCAACCCGTATGCCCTCGGGTTTGCCATGTTCCAGGATATTAAACGGATTTGTCAGTCACCAACGGAAGAAGACAAATACTGGTTCCCGGATATCGCCGGTTCCGACTGGCTGGAAACGCTGCATTTCGCGATGCGTGATTTCAAAGATGAGAGTTTTATCAGCCAGTTCCTGTCACCGAAAGTGATGCGTGATTTCCGCTTCTTCACCGTGCTGGATGATGATCGGCATAATTATCTGGAGATTTCCGCTATTCATAATGAAGAAGGTTATCGGGAAATCCGTAACCGGTTATCGTCGCAATATAACTTAAGTAATCTGGAGCCGAATATTCAGATCTGGAACGTGGATTTGCGCGGCGACCGTTCGCTGACGCTGCGTTACATTCCACATAATCGCGCACCGCTGGATCGGGGGCGCAAAGAAGTGCTGAAGCATGTGCATCGCCTGTGGGGATTTGATGTGATGCTGGAACAGCAAAACGAAGACGGCAGCGTCGAGTTGCTGGAACGTTGCCCGCCGAGAATGGGAAATCTGTAAATAGTCCTCCTCGTTTGAGGAGGACTCATTTTTGCCGGATGCGGCGTAAATGCCTTATCCGGCCTACAAAGTATCGCAAATTCAATACATTGCAAAAAAACACGTAGGCCTGATAAGCGTAGCGCATCAGGCAATTATACGTTTGTCATCCGTCTGGAAGGATTATCGTCCCTGAATGGCTAAATCACCCGGCAGATTTTTCTGCATCCGGTGCCAAATCTCGCCACTCTCATGCCCATAGCGACGCACTGTTTCATATACCTGATCGTGTGCGCCTTCACTGCACAACGCCGACAGTTTGTGATAGAAGCCCAGCGCCAGACTGCGCGCTTCCGGATTGGCGAAATAGTGACGACCAATGCGCGTATACAGCCCTTTCATCCCGTTAAGGATCAGACCGTAAATCGGGTTGCCGGAAGCAAACGCCAGGCCGCGGAAAATGTTGTAATCCAGCTCGGCAAAGGCGTCGGCGTGATCGGCCACTTCATTAGCGGTTGCCAGCACTTCCTGCGCTTTATCGGGATGTTGACGAAACGCGGTGCGAATAAAAATAGTTGAAATATTGGTACGCACCGACAGCAAATTATCAATAAGTTGCGGCACACTTTCGTGGTCCAGTCGCGCCAGTGTTTCAAGGATATTTAAACCAGAGGTTTCCCAGAAATTATTCACCTTCGTCGGCTTGCCGTGTTGAATGGTCAACCAGCCATCTCGTGCCAGACGTTGTAACACTTCACGTAACGTAGTACGCGTTACGCCAATTAATTCTGAAAGTTCACGTTCTGCGGGCAAAATAGTCCCGGGAGGGAAGCGGTTATTCCAGATACTTTCAATAATGTACTCTTCCGCGAAACCCGCCGGGCTTTGCGCCTTAATGACCATAGTGAGATTTCCATAACACAGCAAAACAAAGTTGGACTCATCATACCAGAGGGCTAACTACGCTGATAGAAGACAAAAAGAAGAAAAAAGGGATCAAGGCTTCATTTTCTGCATCTCTTTCCCCTTGACTATCAAGACTTGCCTCACTCCTGTCTGACCGTTAAGCTTTGCGTTTAAACATAAAAACATCATTGATTATTTCTAAGGTAAGGGAAACCATCATGGAGATCTCCTGGGGCCGCGCACTATGGCGCAATTTTTTGGGCCAGTCCCCCGACTGGTACAAACTCGCCCTCATCATTTTCTTAATCGTAAATCCGTTAATTTTCCTCATCAGCCCTTTCGTCGCTGGCTGGTTGCTGGTAGCGGAATTTATTTTCACTCTGGCGATGGCCCTGAAATGCTACCCGCTGCTCCCCGGTGGTCTGTTGGCTATCGAAGCGGTATTCATCGGCATGACCAGCGCGGAACATGTTCGTGAAGAAGTGGCGGCAAATCTTGAAGTCTTGCTGTTACTGATGTTTATGGTGGCGGGTATCTATTTTATGAAACAGCTGTTGTTGTTCATATTTACCCGTTTGCTGTTAAGTATTCGCTCCAAAATGCTGCTGTCGCTCTCTTTTTGCGTGGCGGCGGCGTTCCTCTCCGCGTTCCTCGATGCCTTAACCGTCGTGGCGGTGGTGATCAGCGTTGCAGTCGGTTTTTATGGTATTTATCACCGCGTAGCCTCTTCCCGTACTGAAGATACCGACCTGCAAGACGATAGTCATATCGACAAGCATTACAAAGTGGTTCTGGAACAGTTCCGTGGCTTTCTGCGTAGTCTGATGATGCATGCCGGTGTCGGCACCGCATTAGGCGGCGTGATGACCATGGTGGGCGAACCACAAAACCTGATCATCGCTAAAGCGGCTGGCTGGCATTTTGGCGATTTCTTCCTGCGCATGTCGCCGGTGACCGTCCCGGTTCTGATTTGTGGCCTGTTAACCTGCCTGCTGGTAGAGAAGCTGCGTTGGTTTGGCTACGGTGAAACGCTGCCGGAGAAAGTCCGCGAAGTGCTGCAACAGTTTGACGATCAAAGCCGTCTCCAGCGTACACGTCAGGACAAAATTCGTCTGATTGTGCAGGCGATTATCGGCGTCTGGCTGGTCACCGCGCTGGCACTACATCTGGCAGAAGTCGGTTTGATTGGTTTGTCGGTCATTATTCTGGCGACATCATTGACCGGTGTTACCGATGAACATGCTATCGGTAAAGCCTTCACCGAATCTCTGCCATTCACCGCACTGTTGACGGTGTTTTTCTCAGTAGTCGCGGTGATTATCGACCAACAACTGTTTTCGCCGATTATTCAGTTTGTGTTGCAGGCATCTGAACATGCTCAGCTGTCGTTGTTCTATATTTTCAACGGTCTGCTGTCATCCATTTCGGATAACGTCTTCGTGGGGACGATTTATATCAACGAAGCGAAAGCGGCAATGAAAAGTGGCGCTATCACGTTGAAGCAATATGAGCTGCTGGCGGTCGCCATTAATACCGGTACCAATCTGCCCTCCGTCGCTACGCCGAACGGTCAGGCTGCGTTCCTGTTCCTGCTGACCTCTGCACTCGCGCCATTGATTCGTCTCTCTTATGGCCGCATGGTGTGGATGGCCCTGCCTTACACCCTCGTCCTGACACTCGTCGGGCTGCTCTGCGTCGAGTTTACGCTTGCTCCTGTAACCGAATGGTTTATGCAAATGGGCTGGATAGCAACGCTTTGATAACAACTTACCGGGCATATAAATGCCCGGTTTGCCTTTTCGCCCGATAATTGTCCAATTGCGTCCTATTTTTGCTGCCTCCTGGTGGCGCAGCGAATGAATTGGTTTAAACTGCGCACTCTATGCATATTGCAGGGAAATGATTATGTTGCGATTTTTGAACCAATGTTCACAAGGCCGGGGTGCATGGCTGTTGATGGCGTTTACTGCTCTGGCACTGGAACTGACGGCGCTGTGGTTCCAGCATGTGATGTTACTGAAACCTTGCGTGCTCTGTATTTATGAACGCTGCGCGTTATTCGGCGTTCTGGGTGCTGCGCTGATTGGCGCGATCGCCCCGAAAACTCCGCTGCGTTATGTAGCGATGGTTATCTGGTTGTATAGTGCGTTCCGCGGTGTGCAGTTAACTTACGAGCACACCATGCTTCAGCTCTATCCTTCGCCGTTTGCGACCTGTGATTTTATGGCTCGTTTCCCGGAATGGCTGCCGCTGGATAAATGGGTGCCGCAAGTGTTTGTCGCCTCTGGCGATTGCGCCGAGCGTCAGTGGGAATTTTTAGGTCTGGAAATGCCGCAGTGGCTGCTCGGTATTTTTATCACTTACCTGATTGTCGCGGTGCTGGTGGTGATTTCCCAGCCGTTTAAAGCGAAAAAACGTGACCTGTTCGGTCGCTAATCCATTCGGCGCTCCTGCGGGAGCGCTTTTTCCTGCCGCTATGTTTATTTGACCCGCAGTAAATCAGAACTTCGCGTTGTATAACATGGTGAAAGCATGGCACGCTTCATCTGCCATTGTTGCTGGATCCCCTGCCCGGCAAAATAGAGTGTTCCTCTGCCCTCTTTAGCATTCAGCGTATCCATTACCGCCATCAATTGCTCACTCCCGGGGCGCGGTGCGTTGTCATCGAATAAATTGAGCTGCGCGACTCCCTGACTGAAGAAATCCCCCAGCATCACGCCCGCTTTTTGGTAGCGATGGCCCGCTTGCCAGATGGCATCCAGAGATCGCGTAGCGGCGTTAATGATATCCCTGCTGTCCTGAGTGGGCGTCAGCAGTTTTACCGATGCGCTATTGCCGTAATAAGGTTCATTGAACGCAAATGGTGACGTCTTAATAAACGTGGAGATAAACCGACAATATTGATGCTCGCTGCGAAGTTTTTCCGCCGCCCGGGCAGCGTAACTACAAATGGCCTGCCGCATCGACGGATAATCCGTGATGCGTTCACCAAACGAGCGGGAACAGATAATTTCCTGCTTCGTCGGTGCAAACTCTTCCAGTTGCAAACAGGGTTCACCGCGCAGTTCACGCACCGTTCTTTCGAGCACGACATTAAAATGTTTACGGATAAACCGGATATCTGAATCCGCCAAATCGAGAACGGTTTTGATCCCCATCGCGTCCAGTTTTTTGCTGATCCGCCGTCCAATCCCCCAGACTTCATCCACGGGGAGAGCAGACATTAATTTACGCTGGCGTTCCAGATTTGATAAATCCACCACCCCGCCCGTCTGCCGCTGCCATTTTTTTGCCGCATGATTGGCAAGCTTAGCCAGCGTTTTGGTCTGGGCGATCCCCACACCAACAGTAAGATGGGTACGTTGTAGCACCGTTGCGCAAATTTCTCTGCCAAAATCAGTCAGATCGCGACAATTATGCACACCTGTCAGATCGCAGAATGCCTCATCAATACTGTAAATCTCGACGCGGGGCGATAGTTCTTCCAGCGTCGACATCACCCGATTACTCATGTCTGCGTAAAGCTCATAATTGCTGCTAAAGCAAACCACGCCACAGCGACGAAACAGATCTTTTTGTTTGAACCAGGGATCGCCCATTTTAACGCCCAGCGCCTTTGCCTCTATGTTATTTGGAATTGACTATATTTTATACAACACATTCTGTTATCGAAAAGGGGGATGCTGTGCACAAGAAACTGCTGGATGCGCTGCCTTTCCTGTCGGCCGATCCTTCAGCTTGCCGGTGGGTGTGCCTGCAGGAGGACCTGCTGCGTGCTCCAAACACCATTGATGCCTATGCCCGTGGCGTCAATGACTGGCTCGCTTTCTGTCACTCTGTTGCCCTGACGGCTGCTGTCGCTGGACGTGATACGGTCGCACTCTATGTCCGCAGCCTGCATACCGGTCGCCAGCTGGCAGCTGCCACTATCCGCCACCGGCTGACGGTGGTACGACTGTACAACGATTGGCTTTGTGAGGAGGGGATACGGGAGAGAAATCCTGTCAGACGAGGTGTCTGGAAAAACGGAGGGAAAGGAAAAGCTGGTATAGTGCCGTTGCAGCGGCGGCTACCGTGGATCCCGGATGATGCGGAGTGGTTGCGCTTTCTTGAGGTAGCCGGACAAGCTGATATCCGTACTCGTTTTATGCTGGCACTGGCCTACGACTGCGGATTACGCAGAGAAGAACTTTGCACAGTAGCTACCGGAGATATTGACCCTTCTCAACGCTTGCTCACTGTGCGCGCTGAGCATACCAAAAACCGCTTTGGTCGGGTTGTGCCCTATTCTCCTGTGACGGGGGAACTCTACACAGCATGGCTCACTGAACGTCGTATGCTAAGCTCATCTCGCGGTCCGTTGTTTCTCTCACGCTCTCCGCGTAATCGGGCAGAACCTATTAGCAACTGGACTTGGTCAAAAGTAGTTCGCGGTTTAGCTATTAAGGCTGATCTTCCACTCATCAGCACCCACACATTCCGACATCTTTGCCTGACAGAACTGGCACGCGTGGGGTGGGACATCCACGAAATTGCTGCATTCGCTGGCCACCGTCGTATCCAGTCAACTCTGCTCTATATTCATCTCAGCGCACGTGATCTGAGTAGTCGTTTCAATTACACGGTCGCATCCTTGCATACTTGCCGCCTTACTGTACTACAACAGCAGGATCCTTCTCCATGATGCAATCTGAACATACAGCGCCTTGTCCGACAACATCACTCAGTCTTCCTGCCCTACTTTGGGATACCCGACCGGAGATCTCTGAAAGCGAGCTTGCGGCACTGGATACATTGGTCGACCACTTCCAGCAAGGAGGTAAAAACTGGTCACCTGATATACAAAAACGGCTTTCCCGCCTTCTTTTACCACTACGCGACACGCTAACAAAAATGCATGCGGCCAAGGCTCCCTACAATTCATCTATTCACGATATAGTCCTGGAGATGCAGCGCATCCGGAAAACATACTGGGCCTGGACACAAGAAGAGTGGTTAGAAGTTATTTGCAACAGCGAAGGGGAATTTCGTCGACGGTTTGGAGCCAGCGGCAACTGTCGGCAATATGTTATAGCGTTAGCATGGTTGCTATGTGGGTTTGAGCGGCTGGAACACTGTGGCATATTCTATCAATATCGGCTCTGTCTTAAGGTTTTTGGCCGACAGAGCACCGATTTTGCCGTCAGCCAGCTTGACAATATGATGCAGGTTCTGGGATATGTGCCTCGTGATAGTCGGAACAACGGCATCAGAAATGCCATGTGTATGGCAATGCTTCTGCAAAGGGATGCTCAACTAGATCATATCACCGTGACCACGTTGCAACAGATTGCTGCAACGTGCCCGGATTACCTCCGGGAAGCCTCAGCTACTCTATCGCGTATACTGGCTGCATCAGGGACTATTGAGGAAGGGTTTGATTACCGAATAACACAACGTCGCCGTCCTCCCCGCGAATATAATGCAACAGCCGATGTACCAACTAAATGGCTGGTATGGTGCAAACGGTGGCGTGCTACCTCAGTACTTCGCCCTTCATCTATTTTGTCCGGTTGGTACGTTTTGCTAAAGTGTGGTCGCTGGTTAGCTGAGTGCTATCCAACCTGTCTGTCACCATCTGATTGGACACGGGACACCGCGATCGCTTGGGTGACCGCCGCTTGTAGAATGAAAGTTGGTGAATGGGCAAACCCTGGGGGCATGTATCGTGACCGTCGTGGCAAAATGATGATGCCTGCAGCGAGAGCCAGGATGTTGGGTCATATTAGAACTTTCTTTCATGACTTGCAGGAATGGGGATGGATACCTGTACGATTCAGCCCAGAAAGAGTTTTCAGGGCACCGCGTAGCTTGACTTCCCTGGTTGGACCAGAGCCTCGTATTGTGGCCGATGATATGTGGTGTAAATTACTTCACGCCGGACAGAACCTGCAGGAGTCGGATTTACCAAACTGTGTTGCATATCCTTATTTTTATCCACTGGAGATGGTCAGAGCACTCAGCGTTCTCTGGTTATTTGGAGGCCTCAGACGTGATGAAATTCTACGTATGCAGTGTGGGTGTATCCGCTGGCAACAGCCAGAAGAAAATAATGTATCCCGTATCTGTCTGATAGATGTACCCGTTAGCAAGACTTACGCGGCATTCACAAAGCCAGTTGACCCTATTATCGGGGAATATATCGAACAATGGGAACTTGTTCGTAACCCCCACCCCCTCCAGGAAGATTCTAAAACAGGTGAAAGCGTCCGTTTTTTGTTCATGCACAGGGGGAAACGGGTACACAGTAGTTATATTAATAATTCGCTAATCCCTTTGCTATGCAGAAAGGCTGGTATACCTGAGCAGGATGCCAGAGGTAAAATCACCAGCCATCGTGCAAGAGCCACTATAGCCAGTCAGCTTTACAACGCCAGGGAACCACTTGATATTTTTGAGCTACAGAAATGGTTGGGGCATTCTTCACCTGAATCTACCCGACATTATGTCGAAATTACACCGACGAGGTTGGCAGGATCACTGGATAAAGCTGGTTACTTTGAACGTAATCGCCGCATGGTTTCAGTTCTCATTGATCAAGACGCGATAGCTGAAGGGCTGGTAGCATCCGGGAAGCCATGGCGTTATTATGATCTTGGACACGGTTTCTGTACTTATGACTTTTTTGAGCAATGCCCCCATCGGATGGCATGTGCAAAATGCTCATTTTATATGCCAAAATCTTCATCTGAAGCACAATACTTGGAAGGTCGCCAGAATCTACTCAAGCTGATGCAGGAAATCCCTTTGACTGATGACGAACAAGCCGCTGTAGAAAACGATATACAGGCAGTGGACAAACTTTTGAATAAGCTCACTGGGGTCGCGACCCCGGGAAATAAGAGAAAGTAATAAAATAGCTCAGCACTAATTTCATTTTAATTTAAATACATCCAGACTATTCTTTTTTTTCCGAATTTTTCGCATCATTATTAGTCGAGCTTCGAGTTTTTTCAATACCCCAGACAGCCTTTGCAACTTCCTCGATTTTTGCGACAAATTTATCGACGTTAAAACCAGCAATAAATGCCAGCGCAAAGAAACCCATTTCACTAGCTCCTACATTGGAACTAGACTCCAAAACTAACAACCCCGCCTTAAGGAATAAATAACTGATAGCACCTGCGATTGTACTGGTCAGTGGGCGAATGAAATACCATACATGCCAATCTGGATCCCATTGTTTTCTAATACATTTATTGAGGTAAATTGCACGAAAACAATATAAACAACCACCTATATAGGCAATTGCTCCGCACATCAGTGGCACCCTTAATGGTGCGTAAGGTGTTGGTAACCAACCTAGAGACATAGCCCCAATAGCGTATGTTGCTATACATAACAAAATAAAAAGATAGATAATAATGATTACAATCATCCATTCTTTATTCCGTTTGTTAACATCATTCGCATTCATATAAATCTTCCCTTAATAGGTTTTAGACTCGTCTATTCTGAGCATGATGATCTGCTGTTTGTCATCTATTGAACCATCGCTATTTACATCCAAATTTAATCGACGATTAAGATAATATAATTGCGCTTTACGTATGTGGATTTTTGCTTCTCCTTTTACCATTTGATAATCATGTTCAATAGATAGTCGTTTATTCATATCGTAGTTAGGGTTTGGACCTATTACCACGTCAATAAATGTATTCCAATCCACATCTTGTGGAATTGATGTCGGTGGAGAAACAAATTCAACGATTTTAAAAAACCTACCAAGAACAAAATCTTTAAACATTGTAGACTTAAAACAATAAGCACGAACATGCCACCGATGCCCATCATGTGCAAATGCTGTTGGGTATAGCGTACGAATTGCTGGTTCATTAGTCATTGAGCGATAATCAACAACCAAAGCCTGTTTTCTTTGCATGGCTCGAATTAAATCAATCAATATTTCAGGTTGTACTTTCCTGGCAGGGAGAGGAAGGCTGGCTACCGGGGGTACCCACCCAATGAAACTATCATTAGGATCCACTATTTCATTTTCTCGCCCAAGTAGTTCATTCAGGTAATGATTACTGTCAAAGCTTGTAAAAACAGGTTTGAAATCAGGAGTCGTAATGTAAGCCTTCTGAGTTCGATCATACACCATGTTGTTTGGCGCAACTTCTTGATATTTTGCCAAATCTAATGAGGCTTGCGGAACTGAAATTTTGAAAAATGTCGTGAGATCTGCACGGTTAAGCCGACCTTCCCACAGTAGGCGAAAATCGATGAATTCAAGCCGTCTTTCTTGGCTCCAATGACCAGTTCTCACCATTTTATCACTCATTTATCAATAATTTCCTGTACTTACAATTTAAGCCTAAAAACATACGTCTAATTACTAGACTAGTATAATTACTAGATGTATCTTAGCAATAGATGCTCTTAACCTCAATCTTTCGTATCCCTAAAGGAGATGTCGATGGCAGCCAAAATTACTTTTTTCCAAGTCGGCAACGGTGATATGACACTGGTACGTTTGGCCGACACCCGGGGCACATCCATTCTGATTGATGTACATATTCGCTCTGCTGCTGATAACCCCAATGATGACACACCTGATGTTGCCTCGGCATTACGTAGCAGATTGAAGTATGATGAAAAAGATCGTCCCTTTATTGATGTTTTTATGCTCAGTCACCCCGATCAGGATCATTGCGGTGGTCTGCGTAAACATTTCTGGCTGGGCCGTCCTGAAGATTATCCAGATGACGATGTGAAACGTTCAGAAAAGCGTATCATTATTCGAGAATTGTGGTCATCACCATTGATTTTTCGGCGTCGTTCCAAAAGTCACACACTTTGCGAAGATGCTCAGGCATTTAATACAGAAGCACGGCGCCGAGTAAAATACTGGCGGGAACATGGTTATGCATCTAGCGGTAATCGAATCCTTATCATGGGTGAAGATATTAATGGCAAAACAGATGATCTGAGTGCCATTCTTATCAAAGCTGGAGATACATTCAACAGAATTGACGGGCAAATTTCAGATGTGTTCTCCGCACAGCTTCTGGCGCCTGCACCACATGAAGATGATGAATATTTGGAAGAAGCTCTTTCTAAAAACGAATCCAGTATCATCATGAACATGAAAATACTGCCCTCTGCATATTCCCGTAATCCTATGCACTTTCTATTAGGTGGAGACGCAGAAGTTCTCATCTGGGAGCGATTATGGGATCGTTACAAAAGCAATGCTGAGGCACTAGAATATGATCTTCTCCTCACACCGCATCATTGTTCATGGCATTCACTTTCCTATGATAGCTGGTCACAATGGGGGGAGAATGCTGAAGTTTGTGATGCGGCCCGTAATGCTTTAGGTCAGGCCCGTTCCGGGGCAACAATTGTATCGAGTAGCAATCAGATACTTGATGATGATTATGATCCACCGTGCATCCGGGCTAAGCGTGAGTATGAGGATATTCTGGACAGTGTTGATGGTTGGTTTAGCTGTACGGGGGATCTTAAAGATACAGCGTTCCTTGAATTTGAAGTGGCTGGAGACGGGAAGTTAATACCCGCTATTGTTGGTGCTGTTTCAGCTGCGGTAAGTGCTGCTACGGCCGCCGCTCCTAGGGCAGGTGTATCAAACCAATGATCGAATATTTCGAATTGGGTGAGCGCCTCGATTCATCGGGGCGCGATAGCCTTTATCCACAAACGATTTCGCTGCTTAAAGCATGCGAGAATCATCCTTACGTCACAGTCAGAGAATTACGATTTTCTGAAATAAATGATAACCGCTCGGAATATCTAATCATTGATGCTGCTGATGGGACTGTGGCTTCTGGTAATCAAGCTCGTATTCGTCGTAAAGAACGATTGGCTATTGAGGTCAATCCCAAATCAAGCATACCTATCTTGGTTCATGCATTGCGGAAAGATTTCCCTGTTCTTTCTCACCAGCATGCTGGAGAACCTGGCTCACCACGAATTCTTTGCCTATATGAGGCCTCCTGGAGCGCAGTTGAGCGCAGTTGGACACCCGAGAGATTCCTTGAGCGCATTTTTTGGTGGCTTAGAGAATCGGCCGAACTGCATCTACATCGAGAAGATCAGCCACTTGAGCAACTTTTTTATTTGAGTCCCTATCAGCTCATTTTGCCAGCCAATTACCCCGATTATCATCACGCGACTGACAATAAGCTCAGTCTCCAGATGGTCAGTGAGGGGCGACCGATTATTTTAAGGGCTGTACCAGAACAAGATACCTCAAGCGTTAAGCCATTTCGCTTATTAACTATTGCTGTTTCTCCTGTCGATGTTTCTATGGTGGCTACATACCCGGATAATCTGGGAAAATTAGAAGAACAACTTAATGAATGGGGAAGTGAGCTCCTAAAACCATTAACTGACGCTGTTTATGAAGCAATACCAAGTGATGGTATCCGCCCAACGTCTGGTAAAGGAGAAGGCTTACTTATCCTGCTTTGGATCCCCCGTCTAAGAAACGGAGAAACAGAACGTACGGATGTGATGGGCTATGTTGTGCAAAGTTCACTCGGTGAACTTGCCACTGCACTAGATATGCTGGCGCCAAAAAATGAGCGAGGAGTACAGCATCGCGTACGGCTTCTTGGCGGATCAATTAGTACCAAGTGGCGACAATTACCGCTTTTACCAGTTGAAATACGTTCGGCTATGAAGGCCACACATGCGAGAGACATATCTGCTGTTGATTCAGAGAGTGCAGCTTTTCGAGGTATTTTAGCTGGAGTTGGCGCTCTTGGTAGTACATTGGCTGATATTTGGATTCGAATGGGGTGGGGGACATGGACTTTTATTGATCCAGATCGGCTTCTTCCACATAATTTGTCTCGCCATATTGGGTTTGATTGTCATATTGGAGTCTCAAAACCCCATATTATTCAGCATATTGCCAAATCTATTTATCCGCATGAGCCCCTCCCTCAGGCGATCCATAAAAGTATTCTTGATGACGATGATGATATTGCTAAGGCAATGAATGAGGCAGACTTAGTTGTGGATGTCAGCACCACCTTTGAGGTGCCGAGGACTCTAGCGTTAAAAGATGATATACCCAGAATAGTTAGCCTGTTTCTGACTCCATCAGGTCAGTCTAGCGTGATGTTAATGGAGGATGTAGACAGACAATGCCGAATTGATGCAATTGAGGGGCAATACTATCGGGCAATTTTGAGCAGTGAGTGGGGAAGTACTCACCTACAGCACAATTATGGCGATCGTTGGGTCGGTGGTGGATGTCGGGATATTTCTGTACGTATGTCCAGTGAATGTATTCATGTTCATGCCGGTATCCTCTCACGCCAACTTCGCCAGACTGCACTCAAAGGAAATGCTCGATTGTGTATCTGGGTATCTGATGAAATATCAGGCGCGATGGATGCACATGAAATTGAACTCTATTCCGTGGTATCTATAATTTCTGGCGAATGGGTTGTTAAATATGACCAGGGCTTAGCGCAAAAATTGCAGCACACCCGCTTACAGGCACTGCCTAATGAAACAGGAGGTGCAATTGTTGGCATAACAGATTTTAAGAACAAAACGATTATTCTGGTTGACGTGCTCCCTGAACCTATCGACAGTAAATCCTCTCCAGCCTCCTTTGTCCGGGGAGAAGCGGGACAACAAGAAGCATTAGAACGGGTTCACCAGTTGACCGCTCGTGTTGTCGATTATGTTGGCGAATGGCACTCCCATCCACAAGGCTTTTCCGCAGAAGCCAGTAATGAAGATGATAATTTAATCAAAAAATTACACCAGAAAATGCGTGTGGAGGGTTTACCTGCCGTGATGCTGATTGTTGCGGAAAACGATATCAATATTGTAGTCAGATAAAATTTTCCTCATCAGCACTACAACGTTACTTGCAATTCCACATAATCAGCGTTTCGGGCGATAACGCAACCGTCGTTATTCGATAGCACAACCACCGGTTTACCCCATAAATCAGGGCGAAACACCGTCTCACAGCTGGCATAAAACGCGTTTACATCACAGAGGGCAAACATCAGCGCATCGCCTTAACGACGTGGATCACCACACCAAAGACATCCAGCGTATCTTCGCTACTGATGGTAATGGGCGAGTACGCACTGTTCATAGGAATAAGCTGTACCGTCGGGCGTAGTTGCAATTTTTTCACCGTAAACTCGCCGTCAACAGCAGCGATGATAATATCACCATGGCTGGCGGTAATAGCGCTATCGACAATCAGTAAATCACCGTCACTAATCCCACCATCAATCATAGAATCACCACTTGCTTTGACGAAATAAGTCGCGCTGGGATGCTGGATCAACAGTTGATTCAGATCGATGCGCTGTTCAACGTAATCTGCGGCCGGTGAAGGAAAGCCACACTGAACAAGATCGCTAAATAGCGGAAAAGTCACAATTTCGCGGAGATCCGCAGGCTTGATAAACAACATAATAATCTGCCTGAAGTTATACTGTTTTTATATACAGTAGTCTGTTCTTGTCAGCAGATCAATACTGATTCAGGCTATCAATATTTGTCGCTGCATAGACTGCTGATTTTTCGTTCTCTTATCCTGTGCTCACGCGGCCTTCTTGCGACAGCGTCCATCCAGCAGAAAGGAAAAATATCACCTGGTTTAAAATAGAATCGAAGCATTCGCCCAGAAAGGCATTCTCATTAAGGTACTGGATGACGGCATCAAGAAACTGTGTTCTATTGCTGCGGGCGTAGTTGAAGGGAAACTGATTCCAGAATTGAAGAACAAGTTAAAATCTGCGCTGAGTTTCTTTACCACCCTGTCTAACACGGTTAAACAAGCGAATAAAGATATCGATGCCGCCAAATTGAAATTAACTACCGAAATAGCCGCCATCGGGGTGATAAAAACGGAAACTGAAACTGAAACAACCAGATTCTACGTTGATTATGATGATTTAATGCTTTCTTTACTAAAAGAAGCGGCCCAAAAAATGATTAACACCTGTAATGAGTATCAGAAAAGACACGGTAAGAAGACACTCTTTGAGATACCTGAAGTCTGATAAGCGATTATTCTCTCTATGTACTCAAGGTATAAAGTTTATCACATTTAAAAATACAGACGTTTTTTAAAGATTGAGAGTTACCTGTTGATAATAAGGTATCGGGTAACTCTCATTATGACAGAGCGCTTTCAAAAACAGGGCTACGAAATGGCGAGCATCCAGACGTATATTAAGAAAGCCCCCATCAACATCTATTAAATTTATCACTGCGCCCAGTCAGGTTTATTTAAGATATGATCCTGCCAGTCAATCACTTCTGATTCTTTTACTGCGATATGACGCACAGAGATACGTTCACCATGCATTGCCGCTTTCGAACCAGTAAGTAGCGGATGCCACGCAGGTAAACCTTTACCTTCCGCCAGCAAACGATAAGCGCAGGTCATTGGCAGCCATTCGAATGTTGGCAGATTTTCACGGGTTAATTTAATGCAGTCGGGTTCAAACTCGAAACGACGTTCGTAGTTCCGACATTGACAGGTTTTAATATTGAGCTGGCGACAGGCGATGTTAGTGAAGTAGATTTCGTCGGTGTCTTCATCCATCAGTTTATGCAGGCAACACTGACCGCAACCATCACACAACGACTCCCATTCCGCATCGCTCATTTCGTCCAGGGTTTTACTTTGCCAGAAAGGTACATCGCTCATCAGGTGTTCCGCCATTACGTTAAAACGCACCTTATAACCAGTCTGGCACAGCGATGCAAGTTTTGCCGCCGCTTTCAGGCGGCAAAAAGTATTACAAAACGCGAGTTGTCAAAGAATGCCCATCGAAAGTGACTGTCAGCTCATCACCGCTTTGCAACGGGCCGACACCATCAGGCGTGCCTGTCAGCACAACGTCACCGGCCTTGAGGGTAAAAAACTTGCTCATATAAGCGATCAGCGGAACGATTTTATGGATCATGTCCGCAGTCGTACCTTGCTGGCGTTGCTCGCCGTTTACGCTCAGGCCCAGCGTTGTATTTTGCGGGTCGCCGGTAAACTCCGCCGCGGGAATAAACCCGGAAAGCGGACAAGAGTTATCAAACGCTTTGGCCTTTTCCCACGGCTGCCCGGCTTTCTTCATTTTTCCCTGAACATCACGCAATGTCAGATCGAGCGCCACGCCGTAACCGGCAATGGCTTTGCGGACATGCTCTTCCGTAGCCTGACGCAGCGTCGCGCCAATCAACACCGCCAGTTCGACTTCATGATGAACTGAACCGAAATCGGATGGGATCGCCAATGGCTGCCGCAGATCGCACAGTGCCGTTTCTGGTTTAATAAACAGCACTGGCTCTTCGGGTACTGCGCTGCCCATCTCTTTAATATGTTTGGCATAGTTACTGCCAACACAGACTACTTTACTCACCGGATAATCCAGCAGCGCACCTTGCCAGTTGTGATGTTGATACATAACGTTCCCCTCACCTTATCGTGGATATGAAAACCCGCGCCGACAAAGATAATGCCACCGCCGGATATCGGTTATTTGTTCGTGTCGTCTGTTTTCTGCCCCATGACGGAAAGATGTTGCTTCAGCAAATCTTCGGGTGGTGGCGGTAACTGCAAATAGTAACCTTGCTCGGTTAATGCCTGTTTAACCTTTTCAATATCGGCATTGACCAGTTTCTTCCGCCCATCCAGCGGAAGAATCATCGCTAACTGAGGCTGACCAAAACCTTTCATCAGTTCCTCAGGAACACGCGAAAAATCGTCTTTTTTTTCGACATATAAATAGGTCTGGTCACGCTTGCTGCTTCGATAAATCACACAAAACATACTTTTACTCTTTAAGATGCCAGGTTTTGGCATAAGCTAACATCAATGAAACCCGCGCCACAAGCCAGCCAGCTGTAGATTTCTACGGTTTGTTCAGTCCATGCCCCCTTTATAAGTAATCCCCCCGGCAAAAATGCCGCGCCGGGATTTAACCGAACACAGGAAAGCCACTGGAATTCTCCCGTGAAGGATTGTTATATTATAACAGTTCATCGTACTCATTCTGAACAGGAGACTACCAATGAAAATTAAGGGCATCAGTAAGGCTGTATTGTTGCTTGCACTGCTAACCTCCACGAGCTTTGCTGCGGGTAAGAATGTCAATGTTGAGTTCAGAAAAGGCCATAGCAGCGCTCAGTACTCCGGCGAAATAAAGGGATACGATTACGATACATATACCTTCTATGCCAAAAAAGGTCAGAAAGTGCACGTGAGTATCTCTAATGAAGGCGCTGATACTTACCTCTTCGGGCCAAGAATCGATGATTCTGTTGATTTATCCAGATATTCCCCAGAACTCGATAGTCACGGACAATACTCACTCCCTGCTTCTGGCAAATATGAGCTGCGAGTGCTGCAAACCCGAAACGACGCCCGTAAAAACAAAACTAAAAAATATAACGTCGATATTCAAATTAAGTAAATGTCAACCGACGGGGACTCTCCCCGTCATAAACGTTAACGCCCCACTCCTCTCTGTCGCTCAAGAGGTTAATGACGAATAGCAGACAATGCCGAATAGAACATAATGTAAACAAGACATCACTCACGACACATAAATAACATCTTTGTGGTGGTTTGATTGATTTTTCCACTCCGCTTACCATCCACACCAAAATAACGATCATCACGACATAATTTTTCTTTAACATCGCAAAATACACCGTTAGAGAATGTAAATTCGCTGGGATCGTAGCCTTGTAATGATTGTAAGTTTTCAGCGGCTTTTTCGCCGAGATATTTCCTTGTTAACTCTGGGGAAATGCCATCTGAACTCACACAAATATACGGGTCGCAAACAACGCCACACGCAGGAGATTGAAGCCCGCCAGCGTCATTTCCAGACGCCATTGATGAGAACATCATCCCCACACCTGACAATCCGATATAAAAAATACGCATCATATTCATAGCACATCCTGATAATCCAACCGTACAACACTTATGCTCATTTCATCATCAATCCGTAATCAAAACCGCTGACCTGGACGAGTTACGATGACCTGACAGAAGTATCAGACGTCTTCTGCGGTTTCTATGATAGAGCAATTCTGTGGCGGATATTAAGATAACGGGTATCTGTTCTTTAATGATGCTGCAAAAAATGGAAAGTTAAGAAAGCCTGGCGTGGTGAAAAAATACACTCGCCTCAACACTGGATATTTAAACAGGTCTGAAGATGCTGTCACGATTAGGGTGCGGAAAAAGGAAGCGTAAATAAGAACAATCAAAAGTACGACGGCAATGGGTTGATTGACAAGGGTATTTTTTAAGCTATGAATCAGCGCCATTTATCACAGAATAGACTTTTACTCTGAATAAATGGGAGGGTGACTTGCCTCAATATAATCCAGACTATAACATGCCTTATAGTCTTCGGAACATCATCGCGCGCTGGCGATGATTAATAGCTAATTGAGTAAGGCCAGGATGTCAAACACGCCAATCGAGCTTAAAGGCAGTAGCTTCACTTTATCTGTGGTTCATCTGCATGAGGCAGAACCTAAGGTTATCCATCAGGCGCTGGAAGACAAAATCGCTCAGGCCCCCGCATTTTTAAAACATGCCCCCGTTGTACTCAACGTCAGTGCACTGGAAGACCCGGTAAACTGGTCGGCGATGCATAAGGCGGTTTCGGCAACTGGTTTGCGGGTTATTGGCGTAAGTGGCTGCAAAGATGCGCAACTTAAAGCCGAAATTGAAAAGATGGGGCTGCCTATCCTGACGGAAGGAAAGGAAAAATCGCCGCGTCCAGCCCCCGCACCGCAGGCTCCAGCGCAAAATACAACGCCGGTCACAAAAACGCGTTTAATTGATACCCCAGTGCGTTCCGGTCAGCGTATTTATGCTCCACAATGTGATCTGATTGTTACAAGCCACGTTAGCGCTGGGGCCGAATTGATTGCCGATGGTAACATTCATGTCTATGGCATGATGCGCGGTCGTGCGCTGGCAGGGGCAAGTGGTGACCGGGAAACGCAAATATTTTGTACGAACCTGATGGCGGAACTGGTGTCCATCGCAGGTGAATACTGGCTGAGTGATCAAATCCCAGCAGAATTTTATGGCAAAGCGGCACGACTGCAGTTAGTCGAAAACGCTTTGACCGTTCAACCGTTAAATTGATCCCTTTTTAACAAGGAATTTCTATGGCACGCATTATTGTTGTTACTTCGGGCAAAGGGGGGGTTGGTAAGACAACCTCCAGCGCGGCCATCGCCACTGGTTTGGCCCAGAAGGGAAAGAAAACTGTCGTGATAGATTTTGATATCGGCCTGCGTAATCTCGACCTGATTATGGGTTGTGAACGCCGGGTCGTTTACGATTTCGTCAACGTCATTCAGGGCGATGCAACGCTAAACCAGGCGTTAATTAAAGATAAACGTACTGAAAATCTCTATATTCTTCCGGCATCGCAAACTCGCGATAAAGATGCCCTCACCCGTGAAGGGGTCGCCAAAGTTCTTGATGATCTGAAAGCGATGGATTTTGAATTTATCGTTTGTGACTCCCCGGCAGGGATTGAAACCGGTGCGTTAATGGCACTCTATTTTGCAGACGAAGCCATTATTACCACCAATCCGGAAGTCTCCTCAGTACGCGACTCTGACCGTATTTTAGGCATTCTGGCGTCGAAATCACGCCGCGCAGAAAATGGCGAAGAGCCGATTAAAGAGCACCTGCTGTTAACGCGCTATAACCCAGGCCGCGTAAGCAGAGGTGACATGCTGAGCATGGAAGATGTGCTGGAGATCCTGCGCATCAAACTCGTCGGCGTGATCCCAGAGGATCAATCAGTATTGCGCGCCTCTAACCAGGGTGAACCGGTCATTCTCGACATTAACGCCGATGCGGGTAAAGCCTACGCAGATACCGTAGAACGTCTGTTGGGAGAAGAACGTCCTTTCCGCTTCATTGAAGAAGAGAAGAAAGGCTTCCTCAAACGCTTGTTCGGAGGATAAGTTATGGCATTACTCGATTTCTTTCTCTCGCGGAAGAAAAACACAGCCAACATTGCAAAAGAACGGTTGCAGATTATTGTTGCTGAACGCCGTCGCAGCGATGCAGAACCGCATTATCTGCCGCAGTTGCGTAAAGATATTCTTGAGGTCATTTGTAAATATGTACAAATTGATCCTGAGATGGTAACCGTACAGCTTGAGCAAAAAGATGGCGATATTTCTATTCTTGAGCTGAACGTGACCTTACCGGAAGCAGAAGAGCTGAAATAAGCCCCCTGTAAAAGCGCATTTATCTTCAAGGCAGAGTCATCTCTGCCTTGAGTTTTTCATCCCTCTCATCCACGTTGTGGTAAAGCGGCGAGTATTCTTGCTGATACTATTCATTGCTATTTCCCCCTCCCCCTTTACACCTTAAGGCTGTTCCCACGCACAGAACAAAATGTTTACGCCTGGTTGAGTAAATAACCTTATTGTTAGCGTGGATATCCTGGGAGATGATAACCCCGCAATTTCATTATTCATTGTTCTCCCATAGGATGAGGTTTCCCGCCGTAACTGACGGGCTTTTTTTTGCCCCAGAATTTTCCCTTTTAGCACCCGGTAAACAAAAACAGCGCCGAAACGCAGTTTAATCGTTGATGGTCAGAACGACCAGTTCACACCGACCACCGCATTCCACGGGGACTCCACACCGGCACCACGGCTATACCCCACCCCGAGATGCCCGCTTAACGTACTGCTGAATGAGGCTTTAATACCTGCCTGGTATATTCCACGTCTACCCGACAAATCATTGATAAAATTACCGTCACTATTCACTTTCACTCGATTATCATCGACAAATTCTTTGCGCACAGCCGCCTTCAGCCAGGGTTCAATTTCCATACCGTTCCCCAGACGCATGTTGTAACTCAGCGTTGCGCCCAGTTCACGATATATACTGCGGGTATCGACTGATTTCGATTCCATGCATTGGATAAATGATAGTAGCGTCTAAGTGACCTTAGCTCTGCTGCAACATCAGCCCGCAGGAACCAGACCAGGGGATTCATCCTGAAGAGACAGCGCAAATGTATTGTGTTCACCGCTCATCAAAGACATCATGATGAAATGATGATATCCCGTATAAGAAAGAGGTATTTTTTAAACGCAGTGCGCTGAAGTGTTGTTGGATAAAAAATCACTCTTTGGTAATGCTGCCAACTTACTGATTTAGTGTATGATGGTGATTTTAAGGTGCTT